>JABAOF010000388.1_pt1 | contig 43079 bp, 38 predicted proteins | sample 7062171 | NCBI WGS metagenome assembly JABAOF01 (sample SAMN14538628, study PRJNA623070) | marine sediment metagenome | biome: marine biome [ENVO:00000428]; feature: marine pelagic biome [ENVO:01000023]; material: deep marine sediment [ENVO:00002113] | place: India: Gulf of Khambhat ... | reverse complement strand
CTCGGCATCCCAGCCGTAAAGAAAGGCCGTAGAAAGCGGCGCTCCGATCACAATTGAACTAGCCCCATAGGCTACATGGCCCGAAAAAGCAAAGAGAAGGGCCAAAGCAAAAACCGCAATAGATAGTAACACTCTCCTTTTCATAGTTTCCCCCTTTAGTCAGCGTCTAGAATGAAGGACTTTTGCTCTTCCTTGACGAATGAGCACTGACACGGCCTCTTCAGTTTCTACCCTCCTTGACGATGACCCTCATGTCTGTGCGAAGGCGGATCTGAGAAGCGTCATATCAGCTCAATTCTTTCACCCCCTTTCCGTCATGAATTGTTTTTTGCCGCTATATGTTTGAGAGAATAAAAGGCCTCCTCCCATTCAAGAGCAGGGGCACTCTTCCTTCTCCGTGTCCTACCAATCATCAGAATTGTGAGGCCGGAGGGACGATCTCGCAACAATATTAGACTGGGCGGTGCCCATAGTAACTGAATTCGACTTTTTTTTCAACTGGAATGTGCTAAAAAACGCCATTACGTGGGAGAAGGCACCGAGAATATGACAATGACTGAAGGGTGGGGAAAACAGGCACCTCAGTGGAATCGCTCGGGTCGCAACAAAAAAACCGCACGAGGGATGCTTTTGCGAATGACGCATAGAGCCAGCCCTTTTGCGGCTTATTTAGAATATGTCGGTCTGTTCCTTATTCGTTGGAACCTCTTGAAGGCCCCTCCCGTTCCGTTACGGCGAGCGTCTTGCCGCATCCCCTCCCAGGTGGGGATCGACTATTGAAACGATAATCCTCTCTCCTTCTGGCCGTTCATAGAAGAAGTAGTCGAGAAGATTGGATATCATAAGGTATCCCCTGACCGTTCCGTCAGGTTCACTGATTTGTAGGCTCCGGTAACCTCTGATCTGGGTCTTGAAACGATCGACATATTCTCCTGGTGTGTCCATACCGACCCGCTCGGTGAAATAGGTGTAGAACATGGACACCTCCTTCCCATCATTGGGAATATCAAAAAGTACTGCATAAGACACGGGGCTACTCCAATACACGGTGACGTCGTAAGTTTGATCCGGCACCGATTCCTTCTTGACCATTACCGGGCTGGTCATATACTGGCACCCCACCAGAATGACAGTAAGTGCCACAACCAGTAATAGATTTAGTCTTTTAGCCATTTTATTCGCTCCTCTGTGGTTGAGGTTTTCTGAGTAACTACTTATTTCTACCAGTTTCTTGCAGTCCGCTTCAAGGTCGCCCCATCATTCTATGGCCTTGAAGACCTGTTGTGGCGCTTTGCATACGGGACAACTCGACGGCGCCACCCCGATCGCGACAAAACCGCAGTTCGTGCACAGATAATACTCCTGTTTTTCAATGTCACTCCCCTTTTGAAGGGTTTCCAGAGCTTTCTTAAAGAGACCAAAATGGGCCTTTTCCACCTGTTGTATCCAAGACAGACTCATCACTGCCTCTGTCCTGTCATCTGTTTGGGCATCCTTTATGAATTGCGGGTACATTCGGAAGAAGTCTTCTTCCTCCTCTCGGACAGCCCGATCTAAGTTCTCCTTTGTCGATCCGACCCCTCCCAGGGCAGCGATTTGATTGAGCGCATGGATCGTTTCCCCCTCTGCCGTGGCTCTGAAGAGATGGGCGATATGTGGAAAACCTTCATCTTCAGCCTGTCGCGCAAAAGCACGATATCTCATGTAGGTTTCACACTCGTCTTCATAAGCTTTCTCCAGGTTTTCGTCTGTGTTCGGCATGAAATCCTCCTTTCAGATTCTTGATCCTGGGTTTCTATTTTTCAAAAGAGGGAGAAATAATCTCCTGATGAACAGTCTATAACTACCAGACAGATTTTTCATCCTATTTTAGACTTTTATATCCCATCACCACCGATGGCTTCGTGTGGGAATGGTCTGGCCAGCCTAAAAGAGATTTGGGATCCTGGAATTCATGGAATTGCAAGGGACCTAGGTTCCCTGTTAGAATCTGACATGTGAGCGTGGAGGAGATCATGAACGCAGACGGCGTTATTCTCATTGCGGATATCAAGGGATACACAAAGTTTTTGAGTGCCACCGAAATCGAACACGCGAATTTTGTGGTGGTGAATCTTTTTTCATCGATGTTAGAAGACAGTCCAAAGGGGTTAAAGGTGATGGAGGTTGAGGGAGATGCCCTTTTTTGCTGGTTGTCCGTGGAGCAGAATTCGGTGCCTCCTAGAGCTTTGTTTCAGATTGTTCAACAGCAATTTGCACGTTTCATTGGCGTACAGAGGTGGTTTGTCGAGGTGAGAGGCGGACGGTGTGACTGTCATGCCTGTATCCAGGCTAGAGACCTGAGAATAAAATTCTTGCTTCATTATGGTCGAGTGGGTTTTTACCAGATTGCGAATTTTGAAAAAATAGCCGGTCTCGACGTTGTGATCGCTCATAGGCTCCTGAAAAACAGCGTGCCAGAAGATGAGTACATTTTGGTTACAAAGGATTTCGAAGAGGGGATCGGCTCTGACAGTAAACAGGAATGGCTTCAAGGAGAGGATGAATACCCCATCATTGGAAGAGTGAACTACAGTTACCGTAAGTTGGACCGAGGTCTTATTGACGAACTGATCACTCCCCCCTTTGTCGATGAGATAGACACCCTATCATCCCATCTCTGAGAGCATACACGACAACTTCGATGAGCCAAGGACGTGCGTATTGTGCAGACATGGTGAGTCGTCTATGAAGGCTGAGGTAGTTGCAGGGACTAGTTCAGTGAGGGGTTTGAAGGTGGCGGTCCCGGACCAGCGCGGAGATATCTTTCGATCAGGGTGAAGTCCTCTTCATCAACCTTTCCATATTGAAGACCCACGCCCACCCGTTGTTCATCTCGGGTCACCCTTACAGCTCGGCAAGAAAGCTTTAAAGGGTCGGCAGACTTCGGGATGCGGACAATAAGATTGATTTTTGATTTCAGCTCCCATGGCGAGCTCTGTCCGTTAGTGTAAGTAACGTAAGCGCCACCCAAGCTCATGTTTTCGACAAGAGCTTCGGTCTCTTTATGGGTTTCGAGAGGCTGTTGGATAATTAATCGGGCAGGCAGGGACACATCTTTTCGAGGGTGTTCTCTGCGGTTATGATATTTCGAATCCTTTTCCCAATCTATACCCTCTCTGTCTAGGTATTCAGCGATGATTTTTTCCAACAGGGACGCAACGGACCTTCTATCACGAGTTGCAGCCATGTCGAGAGCTTTCCTCATCTCTGAAGTGAGCCGAAGTGAGTAGATTCGTTCCTTTCTCATAATAAAGGGAATGTAATACATTTGATCGACTATGTCAAGATGTTTTTTTTCTTGGGGGGGAGTCATTTGCGATTTTCCGGGCACTCTTATCCCAGAGCGATTTGCAAAGGGAGGGGAACTCTTCTCCGCCGATCTCGCGGTGGCGAGTGGGCACGGTCGACGGGAGAAGACCAGCAGGAAGGGAGGCGCTACATCAAAAAACATGGCAGGTTCATTGAGGACGCTCATGTCGAGGAGGCCGGTTTACCAATATCATGCCTGAGGAGACGAGAATGAGGGACACGATCAATGTTGGTTTCATCATCTCGCCCAAGAGCAGAGCACCGCTGAAGAAGACGCCGAACAAAGGAGTGAAAAAAGTAAAGGCAGCGAGGAGGCTTACCGGATAGCGATGAATTAGCTCAAACCAAACAAGAAGGCTCAGAAATGCATTGATGATGCATTGATAAGCCAGAGAAACCCCGACAGCGAGGGTGAAGCCGTACCATATCCTGTCCTCTAATACCATACTGAGAGGGAGCAAGAGTGGGACTGAGAAAACGAGCTGGTAAAAGAGGGTCTGCAAAGGCACGGTTTTTTCGGTGAGAAAACGTTTGACATAGAGTGTCGTGGCGGCCCAAAAGACTGCCGCGGCAAGGACGAGAAGATCCCCAGGAAGCGTGTTGAGGGGACTCTTTCCCAAACCATTTGGAAAGAGAATCACCACGCCTAAAAAGGCGAGTAGGAGCCCTGCCACTTTCCAAAAGGTCAGCCGATCGCCTCGCAAAAAGAAATGCGCACCAAGGGCGACCAAGAAAGGATGAGTATAGACAAAGATATAGGATCTAGAGGCGAGGGTATAGTTTAACCCGAGGTAGATGCAACCAAATTCTGCCCCGAAAAGTAACCCCACGACAAGGCCGTGCCAAAATATTTTCCTTTCTGGGAAAAGGGGGATTCTCTTGATCCTCATCCAAAGGAACAGGCAGAGACTGGCCACAGCCGAGCGAATAAAGGCCATAAAGAGGGGCGCTATCCCCTTGGCACCTATCTTAATTGCAGCATAATTCCCACCCCACACAACTGCGAGGATGAGCAATACGAGGATGGGACCCCACCGTAGTCTATGTCCTTTCATGACCGATAACTAAAAAAAAGGGGAAAACCGTATGATAGCCCGGATACTAATTAAACTCCCTTGGCTTGTCAATCATTCGTATCTATGGAAGAGGCTCTTGACATACCTCACCGAGTGTGAAAGGCTGTAACGGTTTAGAGAGAGCAGGGAAAGCGCGGGCCGTTCCAAGGGGTTAGGAAGTTCAGAGAGCAGTTGACAGTTAGCAGAGATTAGATGAACCAGTCATCAGTTAGCAGGGGTCAGTTGTCAGCGGCCAGATGCAGTTCTGGGATCAGATAAACCAGTCGACAGTTGGCGGGTATCGGTTGACAGAGAGCTAATGGAAAGAGATGACTGTCCACCGTGAGATGTTGTTAAATGGCTTCTGCTACCTGCTGCAAACCGTTCCCTGTCTGCTGATAGAAAGGGGGAGAAGAATGGAGATCATTTTACAGCCTATCGGTGTGATCCACTCTCCCTTCACAGAGAAGACGGGGATTCCCGTTCAACCCTTTCACTCAGATGAAATGGGATGGGTAGAAGTCAACAGTGAATATGAAAGAGGATTGCGAGATCTGGACGGTTTTTCGCACATCATTCTCCTCTACGTCTTGGCCATGGAAGAAACGCGCCTCGAGGTCAAGCCCGCTCTTGGGAATAGGGTGCACGGGGTTTTTGCCACAAAGGATTTGAGACGGCCAAACCACCTCGGCCTGTCCGTCGTGAGACTCCTAGAGCGAAAGGGAAACATACTCAGACTGCAGGAGGTTGATGTATTGGATGGGAGCCCTCTCCTGGATATCAAACCCTACGTCCCAACGTTTGATGTAAGAAGAGATTGTCGAATTGGATGGCTTGAAGGAAAGGTGTGAAAAACTTATCGTAATTGGAAACTGAGTGGCAACCGGTGAAGGTCAACCGTCCACGTGAAGGAATAGAAGATGAAAGTTAAGAAGCTTTGGGGGGAGAGACACGGAAAACAGATGCCCCGGCGGATTATGGACTTTTTGTCGGGTCGGGACGTGCGAGGAGTACCCCCATGTGACGAGATACTGCTACCCTACGATATTTGGGGAAGCAAGGCCCATACAATCATGCTCTGGAAACAGGGGATCATTTCGGAAAAGGATGGCCGAGAGATTCTAACAGGGCTTAAAGATATTGAGGCCCTATTTAGTCAGGGTGTATTCAAACTCGACGCCTCGAGAGAGGATGTACACTCCAACATCGAAAGCGAACTCATCGAGCGTTTCGGTATCGATGGTATCGGGAAAATGCATACAGCACGAAGCCGGAACGATCAGATAGCCTTGGATATACGCCTCTATCTGAGGGATCAGGCTGCCAACTTCGTCAGGGATCTGATAGCCCTTCTTGAGACGATGGCATCGCGGGCAACACGTCACGCAGAAGCAGTGATGCCTGGCTTCACGCACTATCAGCACGCGATGATAACCACCTTTGGCCACATGCTCCTTGGATTGGCCATGCCCCTGGAGCGTGACATCATGCGCTTTATCAACTGGTATAGTCTCTTCAATCGAAATCCCTTGGGTGGGGCTGCTGGCTACGGCACCTCATTTCCTCTTGATCGGGATCTAACATCGCGGTTGCTTGCGTTTGATGGCCCCCATGAACATTCAACTGATCCCATAACCAACCGGTGGGAACCGGAAACGGATCTGGCCTTTTCCATTTGCGTGACTATGAATCATCTCAGTGCTATGGCGCAGACCTTCATCCTCATGAGCACCTCGGAATTCGGAATGCTTCGTCTCGATGAATCTCACAGGAGCGGAAGTTCGATCATGCCTCAGAAAGAAAACCCTGGGCCCCTTGAAGTAATCAAGGCCAAGGCTTCTCTTGCCCAGGGCATTCTAACTGGCCTCATTTCCATTGGGAAGGCCCCCATGGTTGGTTATAACAAAGACTCCCAGTGGGCAAAGTATATGATCATCGATCTGGTTGCCGAATGTGCGCCGTCACTTCCGATCATGAGTGAGATCGTCAATATGATGGAAGTCGTAGAACCGGTGATGCAGACCCAGACCGGGAAAGGGTTCATCGGTGCGACCCATTTGTTGGAGTCGATTGTACAACATTCGAATCTCCCCTTTAGAAAGGCAAAGGTGCTCGTCGAAAAGGCTGTCCGGTTTGCAGAGAAGTCAGGGAGAGAGAAGATTACGGTCACCGATCTGAACCGGGCAATGAGGGAAATGGATCTCGACCTGAGGTTCAAAGCCCAGGAGATAGCTCAATGGCAGGATCCGGTGAAAATCGTGCAAGAGGACAAAATCCCCGGTGGGCCTTCTCCCTCGGCCACCCTGAAGGCCATTTCAGCTCTTAAAAAGAGACTCAAGGAGTATGAGAAGTGGCATAAGAGTCAATCCCTTCGGATCCGCCGTTCGGTCAGCGAAATCGGGTCAATCGAAAAGGGTTTGGGGATCAAATAGTCGGCTGTCGAGAAGTCAGTGGCCAGAAGACAGAAAAAGATAACCCCTGAAAGAGAAAAGAAAGAGGTCGGGCTCGGTCCGTCCGACTTTGCTACCGAAGTTCTTAATCTGGTTAGTGATTTTGTTGTGATTACAGATTGTGATGGCAAAGTCGTGTATCTCAATCCCCAGGCCATGGCAATTGCCAAGAATTCCGGCTCGCCCCTCTTCTCTTCCTGGAAGGATGGGGGCATATGGAAGGATAGGCTAAAAAGGGTTCTCAAGACACGGAGTCAGGAGAATTGGGAGGTCGAAATTCGAGACCGATCCGGCACAAGTCGAGTCTTTCAAGTTGCCATGGTCCCCCTCAAGAAAAGTCAGGAACAGGTTGTGGCTGTTGGAATCGTCGGGAGAGATGTCACTGAGTTAAGGAGACAAGAGGCGGACCTGAAACAGAAAGTCGAGCAACTGAAGGCCTGCATCGGAGGACTCGAAGAATTGGCTTTCGCCATGTCACATGATCTACGGACTCCCGTGATCAGTGTCCAGGGATTTGCCAACCTACTTGTCAAGAAATACAGGAATCGCCTCGATGACAAAGGCATCGAATACCTCGACCGTTTGAAAAAGGAAGCGGATCGCCTCGACAGGCTTTTACAAGATCTCACCAGCAAGTCGCGGGTCCACAAGTCAGACAGATAGAAGCCGGCAGCCGCGTGCGGAGAAATTGCTGGTGGGATTGATAGAGACCGAAAAAAGTTCTCATGGGCCTGTGTCGGTCGTCGTTCTCACAACTGCCCTCTGACAACCGGCCCGTGTCGTGGAGCGATCTCAGGATTTCGGGTAAGACGCTCTGAAGACCCCCCCAAATGGCATCTCAACCAGATTTGAATTCAAAGGAATTCAAGGCCGTTGTTTTCGATTTCGATGGCACCCTGACGACCGAGAAAAGCATCTGGGAGTATATACATCGAGTTCTCGAGACATGGGAGGGCCATGCCGAGGAGTTTCAGAGGCTTTTTCTCGAGGGGCGTATCTCCTACGAAGAATTCTGTAGAAGAGACGCGAAGGTCTGGAAAGGAATGAGAGTTGACGATTTGAGACGAATCACAGACTCGGTCGATTATCATGAGGGGGCACGTGAACTTCAGGCTTTTCTCAAGGCCAGGGGCCTGAAGCTAGCAGGCGTCTCTTCAGGCCTCTCGATTCTTGCCGATAGAATAAAGGAGGATTTCGGTCTAGATTTCTCTGTTGCGAACGACCTTCTTGAGGAGGGAGGAGTACTGACGGGAGGCGTCAAGGTAAATGTGTTCCATGATGGCAAGGGGTTTTGGGTGAGAGAGATAATGGACAGACTCGGCGTTCAGGCTCAGGAGATTATCGCCATAGGAGACAGTCAGGGCGATCTGGAGATGTTTGCCCTATCGGGGTTTAGCGTATCATTCAATTCTTCCTCTCCCGAACTTGATGATGCAGCTGATCTTGTGATTAGGACGGGGAACCTGGCCGATATTATTCCCGGGCTTCCACTCTAGTCACCACCAACGGTTTGTTTCTCAAAACTAGTCTCCTGTAAGATTCGTGGCGATTGAAACTGGGTAGGCTTTAGGAACAAGATTAAAGGCGCAGGGAAGAGAGCAAGGGCCTAGCGATGACAATAGAAGGGAATTTGTTCTTTTTCCTTTTATCTTTGTCTTTCTTGGTTATTCCAGTGGGGTAAAGGTCATTATTTCCTTGACAATATCGGGATACCGAGCGATGAAAAGGAGTTCTTTCTTGACCAAAGGTTTTTGGGTATGGACGTTGGCATACCTGACCAACTCGAGGATTTTCGTAGCCTCTTCATCGTCATGGAACCGGATCTCGAGTTTTTCGTAGACATTTCGGAATCCTTTGATACCGCTATATTCTCCAGCCGTGATCTTCCTCCCCGTGTCAATGACTTCTGGTTCGCCCAAACCGAGTTCCTGGTAGTCATATAGTTCGTAGTTGTGACGGTCCTTGAGGGCTCCATCGGCATGGATGCCTGATTCGTGGGCAAATGCATTTGCACCGACACCAGGCTGATTGATGGGGATATCGACACCAAAGGCGTAGGATGCGTAAGTCGCTATTTGCCACGATTTGGAGAGGGTAACTCGCTCATCGAGCATGTATCTGTCCTCGAAGCCACTGGACTTTTGAATTGCGAGAATCACTGAGACCAGGTCTGCGTTCCCGGCCCTTTCTCCCATTCCGTTTACACTGGTGTTGATATAGGCATCGACACCAGCATCGATCGCAGCTTTTGCTCCTGCTATTGAATTGGCCACGACCAGGCCAAGGTCATTGTGACAGTGGAGTTCGATTGGGATCTTCACCTTCTGAGCGATTGCCTTGATCCGATTGTAAATGGTGAATGGATCATCGTAACCCAGGGTGTCACAGTAACGGAATCGGTCCGCCCCGTGGTCCTTGGCAGCACTGGCAAATTTGATCAGATATTCCAATTCCGTCCTAGAAGCGTCTTCAGCATTGACACCAATCGTTTTGATTCCATGAGTCCTGGCATAATCGAGGGCGTTTGTCATATCTTTGATCACGTCGTCGCCAGACCTCTTACCTCGATACTTCCCGCGGATCATCTGTTTGGATGTTGAAGCTGAGATGTTGAGGTGTTCAACCTCCGTGAGTTCGAGGGCCTGTTTGACGTCGCTCACAATAGCCCGTATCCATCCGCTGAGAATGATTGGCTTCAGAATCCCCATTTTGGCCAGCTTGAGATTGGCGTTGAGATAATGTGTTTCGTGATGGGTGACAGGAAAACCGAATTCGCTCTGGTAGACACCCATTTCATTGAGTAGAATGTTGATAATGGTTTTCTGGAGCTTTGCCAATCCAAGGCGCGAGGTCTGAACGCCATCCCTGTTTGTCACATCGATGATGTAAATTCTGTTGTTCTTCTTCGCCATCTCATTTACTCCTAGCCCGAATTATTCATGAGAGATTTCATCAAAAGCGGAAAAAATACATAACATCAAAGCCTTATCTTAGTATTTCGACTCGGTCACGAATGATAGTCTGTCTTTGGCGAGGTTCCGATCCTGGTAACGAAATCTCTCACCCTTTGGGCTCTCGCCTGCTTTGCACACTGGCTGCGTTATTGGGGCTCGAAGTATATCAGTACGTCTTCACCCCTGCTGGCCTTGCCAGCGCCCAAATCGGGCTTCGTGAATAATCCGCCCTAAGTCGCCAGATTCTGACAGACGCAATACCCGCTATCGAGCAGTTTTCTATGAAAGAATATCCTTATATACGCTTCTTCTCCTCAGGTCAATAGGAATTGTTTTAGAATTTCCCCCTTTTTGAATGAACCGTTCCGCGATGATTCGGATTTTTTGAAAAGCTCCGATTTACGAAGTAGATTCTCTCATCCCTTCGCTCCCACGCTCTCGCGGCTCGCTGTTGGGGAAAGCCTGCCCATTATTTCGGGATGTCGATGGGGTAAAGGAGGATTCTCGGAGATAGGGGAACTCACCGGATGGGTCATCGGAATTTCGGGATCATGAGCAACCATTATCGTGCCGTCACAACTCCGCAAATAGACGCCGGACATCCTTATGGAATAGATGGGGAGCCACGAGGTCGGCACCGGAAAAATCCTGGTTTTCAGTAAACTCGTTTGGAACGATGATGCAAAAGCACCCCGCCCCTTTTGCGGCCTTCAGTCCAGGAACGGAATCCTCCATCACAATGCACTGCAAGGGATCGAGTGCCAATCGACGGAGTGCGACGTGATAGATTTCTGGTGATGGCTTGCCTTCCGAGATCTCCTCTGCGGTCACTACCGTTTCGAAACGATCATGGAGGTGGAGGTGTTCAAAAATGATATCCTTGAATGCTGGTTTTGAAGAGGTGGCAACCGCTTTGCGGAATCCCTTGTTTTCCAGCCAATTGAGAAGATCTAACAGTCCCCTCATGGGTTTCACGCCCTGCAAAAGTAAATCTTCGTAAAGACGGTCACGTAAGGCCTCTACTTCATCTGGGGATCCATCTAACCCGAGGGTCTCTTTCATGATCTGTATCGACCGAACGGCCTTATGGCCCATCATTTTCTGCATGACATCCCTGTTAAAGGACTTGCCATAGCGTCTGGCGACCTCAGATTCGGCACGGAAGTAAAGGCCCTCTGTATCGACCATGAGGCCGTCCATATCAAATATTGCGGCTTCTATCTTTCCCATATGGTCCAAAGAATTCTGAATTTGAATCCCAGGGGAATCGCCTCACGCTCCTAACATCATGCCACCATCAACATAGATAGTTTGGCCCGTGATGAAATCCGACGCATCAGAGGCCAGAAAAAGTACCGCCCCGACAACCTCCTCAGGCTCGGCAATCCGGCCTCTGGGAACTCTCTTCGCTATCTGCTCCTCTATCTCAGGAATGCTCCAAACCGGCTTACTGAATTCGGTTCTCACAAAACCAGGCCCCACAGCATTGACATTGATGTTGAATGGCGCCCACTCCGCGGCCATGCTCATGGTAAGCATTTTCAGCGCCGCTTTGCTCGCGTGATAGGCACCCATACCCATTCCCACCCTTTCAGCGCCTACTGTCGTAATGTTGATGATTCTCCCGCCTCCCTGGTCCATCATATGGGTGGCAACGGCTCGACCTAGAAGAAAGGGGGCCTTGCAATTGGTGTTGAATATTTTGTCCCAGCCGTCTTCTCGAAGATCCATCAGGGGCTTCAGAAAGCTTCTGGCGGCATTATTGACCAGGATGTCGATTCGTTTGAATTTATCCATCGTTGTATCGACAAGGCGTTGCAATTGCTGGTTGTCGGTGATGTCTGTCACAAGAGGAAAGGCCTCGCCTCCCTCTTTTCGAATCTCTTGGGCGACAGATTCGAGCTCTGTTTGGGTTCTACTGGCAATGACCATCTTGGTGCCAGCACTGGACAAACCGAGAGCGATAGCTCGGCCTATGCCTTTGCCACCACCAGTAACAATGGCCACTTTACCGTCCAGGCCATAGTGAGTCTCCATGGTGCCCTCCTTTCTCGAGACAGTTTACGGAGATCAGCGGTCAGATACACGCTACAGGGTTCAGGGGTCAGCTGTCAGTTACCAGTGCTGAACCTTTTCTATCAATTGATTCCTGCTAACTGACCCCCATCCCCGACCCCTGAGTCTTACTCTTTAGCCTCTGTCCTCTATCCTCTCGCCTTTATTCCTCTCCGTTATTGTTTTTGCTTCTCGCCTTCTTCCTTTATCCTTTTTCCTTTCACCTTGCTCCTTTCCCCTCCGCTCTTAATTCTGACTTCTGACTCCTGGCTCCTGACTTCTGTTTTCTGACCCCTGCCAACTGTATTTTACTGATCTCTACAGACTGCCATAAAACCCGTGAGGGCTTCGAAATACTGATGCCGGCCCACCATGAGAAGGTTATTGTGGTTGGCACTGGGGATAATGACAAGCCGCTTCTCCCTGGCTGGGCTTTTCTGATAGAGATCCCGCGCGTGTTGAAGAGGGATGATGTGGTCCTCCTGTGCGTGAAGGATGAGAGTTGGAAGCAGAATACTCCCTATTTTTTCCAGGTTTGAAAAGACACGATCTCCAACTCCTGGAGGGATTTGTCCGAGTATCCCCAGAGAGTTGAGAAGATCGAAGGTGTCGGCAAATCCGCTTTCAATGACAACCCCTTGTATCTGGTCTTGATTCTGGGATCCAAGTTCCAGTGCCGAAGCGCTACCCAAAGATCTACCCATGACAATGATGGGTCCACCATACTGGTTCTCTTTAAGGAATTGTAGAAAATGGGTGAAGATCGGATGTGAGTCGCGAATCATGCTCGTGGTTGTGGGGGTGCCGCCGCTAAACCCGTAGCCCCTGTAATCGGCCACACAAAGGTTCAGACCGCTCTCCTCAAAGAGGGGAGCGATGAAGTCATAGTCACTGACGATTTCTCCGTTGCCATGAAAAAAAAGGATATTCGGGCCCTCCTGTTGAGAGTGATAGAATCGGCAGCCTACCGAGATCTCTCCTTCAACAGGGACTAGAACATTCGTTGCATTTGAAACCGAAGGCACGGGATTCTCCTCACGCCTCGGGTAAAAGATGAGATTGAGAATCTCAGGACGGTCCAGAAAAGAATTACCCTCTTCCGATCGCTCCATCGTCACCCCTTGTCATACGGAATAAGAGGTCTGCCTGCTGCGTCCCTCTTTTTATTATGGTTTTTGCGATTTGTAAATACCTGCCGAGGCGTCCATCATCTATGACCACGTCGAACAAATTTGGGGTTGGGGAGGAGGGGCACATGGTTGCCTGCTCCAATTCGAATCCGATTTGTTTTAAGCATAGTGAGGCTTTGAGGTGACGACCCATCAACGTCGTTCAGGAGGAGAAGGTTCCTGAGCTATGGGACCGTTAGGTGGGCGATGTGGGATATGAGATAGGGTTTTGGCATATGAGTCTAAGGACATCAGAAACCGGACATCTCCATATTGTTGGCGGATGATCTCGTGAACCATAAGAATCCCGGGCTCATAAGCCGCTCGGCAAGGTAAAAATTGAGTTGGAGAACAGAGCGTCTGATGCCTAGCGCGGATTATTCACGAAGCCCGATTTGGGCGCTGGCAAGGCCAGCGGGGGTGAAGACGACCTCATGTACTTCGAACCCCAATAACGCAGCCAGTGTGCAAAGCGGGCGAGCCCAAAGGGTGAGAGATTTCGTCACCAGAATCGGATCTTCGCCAAAAACAGACTGTCATTCGTGACCGAGTCGAAATACTAAGATAAGTCTCTGATGTTATGTATTTTTTCCGTTTTTGATGAAATCTCTCATGAATAATTCGGGCTAGATTTTTTCAAATCTCTTGCGCTCTTCCTTTCTCATTTCGCGCCTAAGAAGTTTTCCAACCTTCGATTTCGGCAGCATATCCCGAAACTCAATGTACTGTGGTACCTTGTAGGGCGCCAGTCTTTCCCGACACCACTTTATCAGGTCATAACCGGTAATGCCCTTGATGTCTTCCTTCAGTACCACAAATGCTTTTATCCGTTCCCCCACCTTGTCATCAGATACGCCTACCACACAGGAACCGACCACGGCTGCATGCTCCTGCAAAACCGACTCGATCTCGGATGAAGAGACCCGGTATCCCCGGTGTTTGATCGCATCGACCGTTCGATCAACAAAGTAGAAGTATTTCTTCTCATCCTGTGAAACGACATCTCCCGTTCTGTACCAGATTCGGCCCTCCATTTCCACGAATGATGCTCGAGTCTCCTCCGGCTTATTGTAGTAACTCTTTACCATTGGAAAGGAAGAAACGAGAAGTTCTCCGGCTTCGCCAACTGGCACGGATTCAAGGGTGTCTGCATCAACAATCTTCACACGCTTACTGGGGAGGACGACCCCCATGCTCTTCGGAGGGTTCTCTGTGTCAGTTGGATACATGGTGACGCCACCGCATGTCTCGGTTGCGCCGTACCCTTGAAAAATTGGCTTGCCGAATTTCTCCCGCCATCTCTTCCCCACCTCTAAGGGGAGCACATCGCCTCCACTGAAGCAGTACGCCAGAGAGCTAAAATCGTATTGGTCCACACGGTCATGCTCCAGAATCATCCGGTAGAGGGTCGGTACGCCGATCAGGGTTTTGGCTTTGGATCTCTGAATGGACTCTAACAAGGCATCCAGGTTAACTCTGGGTTGCAAAATGAGAGAACCGCCCAAACAGAGTGTTCCCAGACCACAGGTTTGCCCCAGAATGTGGAATAGAGGAGCGGCGGCGGCGATAAGATTCTCTTCCTTCGGGAACAGGTGATCACTGACACTCAGCTGTTCCAGAGAGGCGATGAGAAAAAGCTCATGGCTGATCGGGACCCCTTTCGGGTGTTTCGTCGTCCCGCCGGTATAGAGTATCTCGACGGTTCCATCACGACCCTCGATTGGCGCGGTCTTGTGAGAGCTCCTGGAGACGAGTCTTCTAAAGGAATATACGTTCTCCTCTCGTGGTACACTTCCCCGCGGCACCTTATCGAATGCCCAGCCGAAGAGTCTCTTCCACCAAGGGAGGAGATCGACCAGGTTCGACACAACGACCCTTTTTAACTTGGTCTTGGGCAGTGCCCTCTGAACATAGCCGAAGTTCGTATCGGCACAGATGATACTCTCGGCTTCAGTATCATTGGCGATGTATTCTAGGTCGTAGGACGTATAGATTGGGGTGATCGGCACAGAAACGGCCCCAACCCGCTGAATGGCGAACCAACAGACAACCCATTGGATTGAATTAGGGATATACATGACGACCCGATCACCTGCACCCACCCCGAGGTCTTTCAGCGCACTTGCAAAGTTGTCGATCAGCTTCATTATTGTGCCGTAGGAATATGCGGTACCGAGATAGATCACGGCCGTCTTGTGAAAATACTTGTGGGCTGTCTCCGAGAAGGCGTCGTCGACCGTTCTTTTCCTCCCCTTTGCCATCAGCTTTCCTCATCTTTTTGGACTATCTTGGACGCTAGACCCCGAAGTAGGCCGCCTTCACCTCCGGATTATCCATGAGTTCCTTGCCAGTTCCTGAGAGCGTCAACATGCCGTTTTCGATGATATAGCCACGGTCTATGATGGGAAGGATAGGCCTGGCAAATTGCTCGCCCATCAGAATAGTGATTCCAGCTTGTTCTCTGATGGCCTTTATGGCCTCAACAAGCTTAAACTGCATCGCCGGACTCAAACCGAGCAGAGGTTCATCCAATAACAGCAGTGAGGGCCCGGCAATCAATGCCATAGCTATGATAAGCATTTGCTGTTCCCCGCCGCTCAAGAATCCTGCCTTCCTCTTTTTCAGATCGACCAAGGTGGGGAAGAGGTCGAAGACATACTCAATCATTTCCTTCACTTCCGAGCTCTTTCTCAGGTACCCCGCTATTCTTATGTTCTCTAGAACATCGCTTTCTGGGAATATGGGGTGTCGTTCCCTGCACAGGACGATGCCCTTTTTCACCCGGTCGCTTGGCTTTGTCTCGGTTATGTCCTCACCTTCGAATCTGATCTCACCAAGGACCGTTATCCTTTCCCCGCCTTTTCTCTGCTCTTTTATCTTGATATCGATAATCAAACCCGAGATTGTGTTCATCAGCGTGGTTTTCCCGGCACTATTCGAACCGATGACACTGACGATCTCCCCTTTGCCTACCGTCATGGCAAAGTCGTTCAATGCCAGGGCGTTTTCATAGAAAACCATGAGGCTTTTCACTTCCAACATCCTAATCCACCTCAATACCAAGGTAAGCCTTCTTAACGGCTTCACTGTTCATGACTTCTTCAGGCGTCCCCTCCGCGATCTTCTCTCCAAAATTGAGAACGATCACGCGATCAGCGATCCGGAAGAGCTCTCGCAAGCGATGCTCGATCATGATGATCGTTTTTCTTTCGGTCCTCAGTTTCTCTACGATTGGAATGATGCTGGCGACCTCCGCCATGCTCAGGCCCGAAAAAAGCTCATCGAGGATGAACAGATCGGGCCGAAGGGCCATACACATGGCTAACTCAAGCCTCTTCAGATATCCATGGGGGAGAACGCTGGCAACCTTGTATGGCACGAATGAATCTCTCTCGAACCCCACCTCTTCCAACAGGTCTATGGCTACTGCGTCTCGATCTCCATATTTGCCTCCTGCTAGCCTTTTCACCCGAGGCGAGTAAAGAGGTATGATCAGATTCTTGAATGCCGGCAGCTGATAGAACGGTTTTACCATTTGAAAGGTTCTGCCAATCCCCAAGTCCATAACTCTATGGGGCATCAGCCCCGTCAGATTCCTTCCCCGATAGGAGACTGTCCCTGAGTCGGCTTTGACAAAACCCGTGATAAGGTTGACGAGAGTCGTTTTTCCTGAACCATTCGGTCCAATGATCCCGAGGAGTTCCCCTTCCGGCAAATCGAAACTCACAGGACCGACCGCCTTCACCCCGCCGAAATGCTTGCTGAGGTTTGATGCCTTGAGAAGAAAACTCTCATTCATTCTTCAACCTTCACGAGCCGTTCAAACTGATGATATTTCCTGCTAATGTAGTGAAAAATCCCCTCCGGAAGCCCAACGATAAAAACCACCAGAAAAATGGCGTACAACACTATTCTTAATCCACCAAGGCCTCGCAACACTTCTGACAGGGGTACCAGGATAAAGGCTCCAACCATCGGCCCTGCAAGAGTGCCCATCCCGCCGACGACGGCGGCGGCGACGGGCAGGATTGAATAGTCGAGAGCGAAAACGGGCATGCCCACAAACATATAGGAATGGGTCATGAATGCACCGCAGAAGGCCCCAATGGAACTGGCAAGGAATAGGGCCTGAGCCTTGTACCAATATATGTTGATACCTGCTCTCATCACCGAGCGGTCACTGTCCCGGATTCCCCTCAGTACCAGCCCATAGTCCGAGTTTATGAGCCTCCTGAGACCGAAGAGGCATGCCAAAACAGCTCCAATTACGAGATACAGCTCGACCCAGATATTAGGAAGAGACGCGAGGCCGCTGATTCCCTCCGTTCCACCCAGGATTTTCGTTGCCTCGATGACACGGACAAACATCAAGGGGAGCACTAATGTGACCATGGCAAAATAGATCCCCCGTAATCTCAGGACCGGAATCAGTAGGACAGTGCAAATAACCCCTCCACCAATTGTGGCAACGAATATGGTCAAAACAGGCGGCAATCCAAGCCAATGGTTTAGGGACCCCGCTATATATGCTCCAACTCCGAAAAACAAGGCCTGGCCGAGGGAGACCATTCCGCTGGAAACCAGAAGATCCCAACTCATGGCCAGCAACGCAAAAATTGCTGTCGAGATGAGCACCTTCTGCCAGTAAGTACTCAGAATCAAAGAGAGGACGAATAGCCCCACAACCGGAATGGCTCTGGGTGCCAACAGGTATAGAACCTCCCGGTATGAGAGAAGGGCGTAGATGTCTCCTGTACGGGCCTTTATGCCTCGATCTATCCTCTCTCGCCGATACTTCATCCGATCCTTTACCAAAATGCCTCCGATCAAAGGGGAGGATTTAGGTTTTACTGAGTGTGAGGAGAACACCATTGTTCCTGAACGACGTTTACAGAGGCGTTTATGCTAATAAGCTCTGGCGTTCTCAGGCTGTCTTTTTAGCTCACGAGTGCACCAACGTTACGAACACAGGGTTAAAGGCGAAAGGTTAAAGGATAATCGATTTGCACTTCTTGGTCTTCTTTCCTTTTTCCTTTGTCCTTTGACCTTTATCCTTCCTTTGATTAACCTGTGAACCCTGACAAGGTCACCGCGAGAGCATGGGAGTGAAGGGACAATGGTGTTCTCCTTAAATCCTCTCCTCAAGCTCCTTTTGTTTGCCGAACAGCCCGGAAGGCTTTATGGCCAGGATGAGAAGGATAGCCGTGAGACTCACGATCATCGTCCAGTGGGTTTCGAGATAGTTTGCCGTAAACACCTGAGCATATCCGATGAGAAAACTCGCAAGGATGACCCCTCCGGTGCTACCCAGTCCTCCAACGATACAGACGGCCAGGGCATTGAGCAGAACATCGTATCCTTCGTCCACGGCTATGATTCCCAGGGGAAGGATGCCAATCGCGGCCACAGCAGCCAACCCGGCTCCAAATGCAACACTCAAGGTTGCCACCCAGTCTGAATCGATTCCGAGGGCCAGGGCTGTCCGCTCCTCCTGAGCGATGCCTCGGAAGGCCAGGCCGGTTCTCGTGTGATGGGTGAAAACCCATAGGAAGAGTGCCAAGCCCACACCGATGCCGACGATGAAAAGGCGCTGAAAATCGACAAAAGTATTTCCGATCATCAAACCGCCATCCAGAAAGGTCGGAAGGGTATATTCATAGCCAATGAAACCGAGATATCGAAACATCTCGAGTATGGCCAATCCTATCCCAAAGGTGGCGATGACTTCGGAGACCACAAGACCCCTGATACGAAGGAGGATGAAACGATAGAGGAGGGCACCGATGATTGCAGTCAAGAGAACAGACAAGGGAATAGCGGCAACGTAGGATAGCCCCACGTTGTTCATCAGAATCCAGGTTCCGTAGCCGGCGAAGACATAGAGTGCGCCGTAAGAAAAATTGGCAACGCCGCTAATCCCGAAAGTTAAGTTAAAGCCCAAGGCGACAAGGGCTAACATCACACTGTTAATGAACCCGTAAACAAGAGTTCCGAGCAGCATCCCAAAACCACACTTTCAAACTACCTTCGGAAATGGTCATGACCCCAGTGCAGGTCCCAATCTAACAAGGTGTCCCTGGGGAGTAATCGGAGTTGAACATGATTGGGGCTGTACCAGACGGCACAGCCCCCACGAAGTAGAAAGGTCCCTCACTCTTGCGTCTTACCCTGCATGGGCAATCTACTTGGCTGCCGTCATCCATGCAGGAAGCGAAACCTTTTTCTCGGCAAGGGAATCAGGGAAAACGATGACTCTCTTTCCTTTCCTCCATTGGATGACGGCTCCAATCGCCGCCTCATTGGGATCAGTCCCAAAGGTCACCTGATGTCCTTTATCAAAACGTATTCTGCCAATAGCGCCCATCCGGTCGGTTTTTTCAAGGGCGGCGACAAGATCATCGGCATTAAGGGTGCCTGCCCGCTCAATTGCATCGGCGAGTACGTAAACCGCGTCATAGGATGGGGCAGGGCCATGGCCAGACTGTATCTCCCTTCCCCATCTCTTCTTATAGTTTCTCCAGAATTTCCGGGACTCTGGGACCTTCTTTGTAGGGATATTGCCGACCTCGAAAATAGCGTTTATGGCGCCATCAATCTTTTTGTAGAATCTTTTCCAGGCCTCAGGCCCTGCCAATGGTGATACAAATCCGGCCAGTATGGCAGGTGGCTGCATCTGACCCCACTGCCTGACCAGGATACCACTTTGCGGCATATCGAAGATCGGAAGGATCACTTGCGCGCCCCCCTGACGCACCTTCATCAGACCGGAGGAGTAATCTCCGGAACCTGTTGGATAGGCCTCCTGGCCGACGACCGTCCAACCCGCTTTATCGAAGTAGATCTTCTTCATCAATTGACCGGTGACACGCGCCCACGCGACGTCTTGGGGCATGATGAAGACCTTGTTGAATCCAAACTCCTTATTCAAGAGACCCATGGTTCCTGCTAGGTACTGAATGAGGTGCTTTGCATTGAGACAAACCCTGAAGATGTATTTATACTTGTCCGGGTCCTCGATGATCTTTTTTTCCGATGCCGGTGACATGGCGATGGTTCCTAACATGGGAACCTTGTATTTGGCGATGATATCCATTCCTGCCAATAATGCCTCTGAGCGAAATGGACCCACGACAATCGCATGAGGTTTCTTTTCGAGTATGATTTTCTCGAGTCCCAGCAGTGCCTCTGGCACCGGGACTCCTGGGGCTGCGTCCCGAAGATCGATTTTTTCAATTTGGAATGGTCGCATAACGCCACCAACGGAGACGCCGCCCTTGGCGTTGATTTCTTCAATGGCCAGGGTCATCGCATTGACGCTCTCGAAGCCCTCCAAGAACCCTAGTGAGGTCGGGACGCCGATGACGATAGGTTCAGCAGCAACGGCGGTGTGTGAGGGGTTCACAGCAAAAACGATAGAAATAACCATCACAAGTACTGCAAACGATGATAGACACCTCTCCTTCATAGCTCTCCTCCTTTTCTTATGGTTTTGAAAAATGAGAGATCTTAGCCGGCTATGTCTGAATTTGCCCCTTTAAAGGGCTCCCCTTTTGGGCGGTTTGTGAATAGCCACATCGCACCCTCTCGACATGGAACGACGGAAGTCTGGTACCACAGTCCATTCAGTTTTGTCAAACAAAAAAGGCGATTGTCTTGGTAATCTCCTGAAGGTGACTTGAAAATAGACTTCCCTGGTTATCGCCGGTGTCGGGCCATGGTATCGCCTCAATATTTCCCGAGTAGCCTTCGAGCGATGATTATTTTTTCGACCTCTTTCGTCCCCTCATAGATTTCAACGATCTTGGAATCTCGATAGAACCGCTCAATATTGTAGTCGCCAATAAACCCATACCCCCCGTGGAGCTGAAGGGCCTCGTCGGCCACGCGAACAGCCGTCTCGCCGGTGAACCATTTGGCCATAGAGATAAGATGGGGCTCCACCGTTCCCCGGTCGACGAGCCACGCCGCCTTGAGATAAAGATTTCGTCCAGCCTCGATTCGGGTAGCCATTTCTGCGATCTTAAATTGGGTGGCCTGAAAGGAGGCGAGAGGCTTTCCAAACTGCTGTCGTTCCCGAACATGTGTGATCGCCTGCTCCATTGCTCCCTGAGCCAAGCCGACAGCCTGAGCGCAGATGTGGAGTCGTGTGTGATCGAAGAATACCATAAACTGCTGGAATCCCTGTCCCGGTGTTCCGATAAGGTTCTCTTTTGAGACTCTCACATCGTTGAAAGATATTTCGGCAGTATCTGAGGCCCGGATGCCGAGCTTGTTTTTCAGTTTATTGGCTTCGAAGCCTTTTCGATCGGTCTCAACCCTGATTACACTGAACCGGCCATGTCGGGAACTGGACTGTGGCTCAGTCACGCAGAGAACCTGGAGGAAATCTGCAATCGAACCGTTGGTAATGAACATCTTGTTCCCATTGATGACGTATTCGTCGCCGTCGGGTATGGCCGTAGTGCTGACGGACGAAACATCGCTTCCAGCATCTGGCTCGGTGATCGCGGCCCCGGTGATAGCGTTTCCCTGAACAAGAGGAGGAAGCCATTTCTTTTTCTGCTCTTCTGTGCCGAACAGCTGGATCATCTCTGAGCCAAAAGTGGCAGACAGAATAGAAGCAGAAATTCCAGGGTCGACTCGCCAAAATTCTTCGTTAATCAGGCAGTGTTCCAGGAAGCCCAACCCGGGTCCCCCATAGGACTCCTTGATGAAGACCCCGACAAAACCGAGTTCACAGGCCTTTTTCCAAAGATGCCTGGGGAACTCCTCCGTCCGATCGCACTCTTGAGCCAGATCTGGAAACTCTCCCTCGGCAAATTCCCTGGCAGCCTTGATGATGTCTTTCTGTTCGTCTGTCAATTCAAAGTCCATGGGTTTACGTTCTCAGTGCATCGGCTCTTGGCATACACTCAAATCCCCTTTGAATTCCGACAGGTTTCCGTATTGTTCCTGGTCTAAGATAAAGGTGAAATATCTCACAGGTGGGCTCGGCACCCATTATAGGTGGCGAGAAAAGGTATGTCAAGAATGCAGTAAATCCGGTCGGGGTCTCGTGGTCAGCCCTCGGTCAAGAAACGGTGAAGAGAGGATTTCCTGTCCAATCACGTGCAGAAAAAGGTGGGAAATCCGCGGCTCATCCATACCGGTATTGAACACCGAATTCGCCGCGGGGGTACACCCATGTAACGGAACCGTAGATACAGGCGATCATACAAGTTCCACATTCCAAACAGCCAGCAAATTCGACCTGCATTTCTCCGGTCTCCTCATTCAGCTCATATAGATGAGCCGGACAGGCGTAGATGCAGAATCGCTCCCTGCAGGTCTCGCACGTTGACTGGTTGAGAGTGATATGGTTCTCTGTGTCGTTTTTGAAGGCATCGACGGCCAGTTTTTCTTCAATCTTCATGAGTTCTCCTCGACCCATACCTAGAGCTGGTGCAATATTAGTTTACATCTATACTCCCCTGAGACTCCAGATGTCTTTGATTCCTCGAAGGGTTAAGAAGCTCTTTCGAAGCTCCCTATACGCAGTGGAGAAGAGCCTCTCTTTCGGTTTTTCGTCTATCCACATCAGTTTTTCGAAAAGATCGCAGATCGATTGGGGGTAAAGGGAAAACAACCGGTGGTTCTTCAAGATATCAACGGAAAGTCTGAATGTCTCCAGATCTTTGATAACCACGCTTTCATTTAGCAGTTTTTCATAGTGGGAGAGTGTGGAAGACGAAAAGTCGTTTTTCTCCTTGGCTCTTTTGATAGTCTGGGCGGCAAAGACGCCGGAGACCATCGCGTACTCCATCCCACGGACGGTGATGAGCATGTTGAGGCCGAAGCCAGCAGCATCGCCAACGAGGATCAGTCCATCAGTGTAGAGCTTTGGTTTCATATGAATGCCTCCCTCTGGAATGAGATGGGCAGAGTACTCAACCGTTTCACCACCGCCGATGAGTCTCTGAATCTCCGGGCGGGCCTTGAACTCATCGAGGTGCTGATACACCGCCTCACGGGGCTCCTTCCGGTTGAGTGATTCGAGACCGACGACCATGCCCAGGGAGAGGCTATCCTGATTGGTATAGAGGAATCCGCCCCCCATCATTCCCTTTGTGATGGTTCCTAGAAAAAGCTGGGCTGCTCCTTCATCGGGTCCCAAATTAAACCGATCCTCAATCTTTCCCCTGTCCAGGCGGATGATTTCCTTGAACCCAACCGCAAAATGCTCTGGTTTGAAGGGTCTCCTGAGTCCCGCTTTTTCTGCCATAAATGAGAGAACACCGTCAGCAGCGACAACGACGTCAGCTGGAATCTCCTCCTCTCCCGCCCTGACACCGGTCACTCTTCCCTGATCGAGTAACAAGTCGTCTACCCGTTTCTGAGGGATGACAAAGACGCCCTTCTCTCCAATTTTTTCAGAAAGCCACCGGTCGAATTTTGAACGAAGAATCGTATAACTCGGGTAGGGCGGTTGGGTTCCTCTCGCACTGTAATGGCAGAAAGACGTGGAGTTTTTCTCCCCCAACATGGTGAAGGTTTCTCGGACCACATGCCGCTCGAGGGGAGCGTCATCCCACAGATCGGGGAGAACCTTTCTGACCGGTTCGAGGTAGATTCTCCCGCCGGTTACATTCTTGCTTCCCGGGAAATCCCCTCTCTCGATTACAACGACTGTCAGACCCGAATCTGCCAATGCGTAAGCGCAGGAGAGGCCTGCCAATCCCCCACCAACAATGATGACATCAATTTTCTCCATAAGGTTGTTTCCTTAGGTTATGGGTATTTGTAATCCTCAATGACAGGACAGAGAAGTAAGGAGCAAGGAAAAAGGACAAAGGACAAAGAACACAAGAAGCAGGAGTAACAAGGTCAAAAAGACCGTCAGGTACTATCAATGAAACCACGTCTGGTTTTGATGAGACCGCTATTTATGGAGGATATTTCGTTCGTCTCTTTAAGCCAGGTCTTTCCAACCTCTTTCTCGATGTAGCCAATGTCGATACCAATGTAGATCTGAGACCGTAGTTCTCCGCATGAACCTTTTGCGTAGGATAGAAAGGTCAAACACTCTTTTTGAGATTCTCTTTCGAATCCTTCGGCGATATTGTTCGGTACCGATAACCCGGATCGCGTTAGTTGATCCTTGAACCCATAATCCTTCAAGCCCTTCAATTCCTTATATATCTGAGCACTCAGCCGTGCGGCCTTTTTCCAAACATCAAGGTCTTCGAATCTCATAGGAGCCTTTCGTCCTTGAACCTTTAACCTTTAATCTTTTTCCTTAAGTCTCTGCCTTAACCTTACCGATCTCCTCCTTGAGGATAGGGATGACCTGCATCATATCCCCAACGAGGCCGTAATCCGCATAGTTGAAAATCAATGCGTTGGGGTCGTTGTTGACGGCCACCACGGTTCTACAGGTTTGAATGCCGAGGACGTGGTGGACCGCCCCTGAAACGCCAAAAGCGAAGTAGAGCTTGGCCGAAATGTTCTTCCCGCTCTTGCCAATCTGATCGTTAACGTCCCACCACCCGTTGTCAACTACAGACCGGGTGACTCCAATCGTCGCTCCCAAAACATCTGCGAATTCTTGCACGATCTTGAAATTGCCCGGATCCTTCAAGCCTCGACCGACACCGACGACAACGTCAGCTTCGGTCACATCGGCTTTTTCTTGGGTCGCCTTTTCCGTGCCCTCAAACTTCAGCCGGATGTCAGTCTCTTGGACCGAAACGTCGGCTCTGATGACCTCACCGGCCTTATTCACATCCTCCACAGGAAAGGTGTTCGGCCGAACCGTCGCCATCTGGGGAGATGAGTCCGGAATCGAGAGCTGGCAAAACACCTTGCCTCCATAGATCGGCCGTGTGGCGACAAGCTTTCCGTTCTCACCGATCTCCAGATTGGTGCAATCAGATGCCAAACCGGTCTCCAGACGCATGGCGACTCGGGGGAAAAGATCTCTTCCCATAGAGGTGGCCCCGGCCAAAAGAATGGCGGGGCCGTTTGTTTTGACAATGGTCGTAAGTGCTGACGCATATCCGTCAGCGGTATAATGTGCAAGTTTGTCATCGTCGATCGCATAGATTCGATCCGCATAGGTTTTAACACTCTCGGCTGCCTGGTCGATTCCTTTCCCAACAACGACAGCTCCGACCGTGCCGCCCCTTTCCTGGGCGAATTTGCACGCAGCCGATAGGAGTTCAAAACTCACTCTCCGAGTGGCGCCGTCAACCTGCTCTACAAATACCCATATCTCCTCGGACATGAGGGTCTCCTTTCAGGTGGTCTAGAGGACTTTTGCCTCTTCCTTGAGGAGTCTTACGAGCTGCTTCACATTTTCCGGGAAATCCTCCTCGATCATTTTGGCTGCTGATCTTTGAGGCGGGGGTTCATACTTCAGAATCTTGATTTTCCGTCCAGCTTCTCCTACCTCACTCGGATTCACCCGCAATGTAACCAAATCGACCTTTCTTACCTCAGCCTTCATGGCCTTCATCATTCCCGTCACCTGAGGTATTCGCGGCACATTCAGGCCCTTTTGAGCCGTCAGGACGGCCGGCAGTGGACAGGTCAAATGCTCTTTGCCGGCCTCGATCTGTCGAGATACGCGAGCAGACTTGCTGTCTCGGGCGATCTCCAGACCCAAAACCGAGCTAACATGGGGAATATCTAAGAGTTCCGCAACTGCTGGACCCACAATCCCCGCGTCGTCGTCCATGGCCTGTCGCCCACACAGGATCAAATCGTATGGTTCGGTCTTGAGGAAGGCAGCCAGAACCCTGGCAATGCCAAAGGGGTCGGACCCATCCAAAGCCGGGTCCGTGATCTGCACGGCGTCGTCCGCGCCCATGGCGATCCCCCTCCTCAGGGCATCGATTCTCTTATTGTCAACGGTTACAACCGTCACCTTTCCTCCTAACTTTTCTTTTAGTTTGACAGCTTCTTCGATCGCCACTTCGTCGAAGAAGCTCGTGAAGTACTTGTTTTCGATCTCGAGTTCTGACTCGGACTCGACCTTGACAATGGCCTCTGTGTCGGGGACGTACTTCACCAAAACGGTGATATTCATACCAGTCGCCTCCTGAACTAGTGGTTTACTTTTTCAGATACATCCTTCCCAAATAATCCTTCAATACCTCGTGAGTCCCTCCTCCATAGAGGGCATACATCGCGTTCTTCCAGTATCTCTGTGCAGGATATTCCGTGCAGAAAGCGTTTCCACCGTAAATTCGCATGGCTTCCTCCACGGCAGTTATGCTCATCTCGGTTGCATGGAACTTTGCAGCCATGCAGAGCTCGCCCAGTTCCCTGAAGCTGACACCACTTTTATCGAAGTTTTCAATCATCCAGGCGCACTTGTACAATTGAGTTCGAGCCGCCTCGTACCAGGCCCAGCAGCGAGCAAATTTCTCCCTGATGAGCTGGTACGACCCGATAGGATTGCCAAAAGCTATCCTGTTGTTAGCATACTCCCTGGCATCCTCCATGGCGCATTGGGCAATGGCTAGGGCACTCAATCCTGTCATGACGCGAACCTCATTCAGTATTTCACCGGCATACTGAAATCCCTTGCCCAATTCTTCACCCAAGAAATTCTCATCAGGGATGAAGACATTATCGAGTACCAATTCCCCGGTGATCGAGCAGCAGCCACCAATTTTATGGAGGATCTGCCCCGGGATAAAACCATCGCGATCTTCTGTTTTCTTCTCTATCAGAAAGAAATTGAGAGCTTTGAGCCCTTTGGACGGATCGGTGGTAGCCATGATGGTTGCAACATCGGCAAGGGGTCCCTGGGTGACCCACTGTTTCGTCCCATTGATCTGCCATCCACCATCCACCTTTGTTGCCAGTGTCCGGGTACCTGCCAGGTCAGACCCGGACTGGTCCTCTGTAAAGCAGATGACGCATTTCTTTTCCCCTTTGATCGCAGGGACGAGGATCCGCTGCTTTAGCTCTTCATTGGCAAATCGCCCGATGAAGTAGGTCCCCATCAGAACCTGCATGGTAACAGCCATTGCAAATCCCAGTGAGCCTCTAAAGAGTTCTTCATAGAATATCATCTGATTGACGACTGGCTGATTCATTCCGCCGTATTTTTCCTCGTGGCGAAGGCCCAGCCAACCGAGAGAGGCGAACTCCTTCCACGTGTCTTCCGGCCACTCTTCAGTTTCGTCAAACTCTTGGGCACGAGGTATGACTAGGCGTTCGGTGGTGTCCCTGATGGTTTGTCTGAAGAACTCCTGTTCTTCAGTAAAGCTGAAATCCAGAGCCATGGTTTAGATCTCCTTTTTGATTTTTCCGCCGCAACCGCGGAGAGGACCGTTCCCTTCCAGGTGTCGTCTAATCTTGAGGTGAAACGTCCGCTCCCTCGAGTCTGCGGTTTGTCCCAGGCGGACGTTCGTCCAACCTGAAACTCGATGGGCCACATGCCGGGTAATGTTCTCTGGGGGTCTATGGTGAACGGACGCTGCCTAGAATGCGTTAGCGTGGTCACGAGTAAGTGCACTAGATAATCTGCCGGTCCTTGAGGTCTTTCAGCTCTTCGGTACTATATCCCAGGGTTTTTCCGTAGATCTCGTCATTTTCCCCCCCGAATCGGGGAGGGAAGCTTAGTTCAAATCTATTCGACTTCAAATAGTCGGTCGTCACAGGAGGCGGAGAGAAGGTTAAGGTTGTCCCTGTGACAGGGTCCTTGGACCGAATAAGCATTTCTCGGATAAATGGATCCTCAGTAACTTCCTCGATGGTGTTGACCTTGGAGATAGGGATGGTGGCCTCAACAAAGATATCGATCCACTCTGCCGTGCTTTTTTTCTCCATTACCTGGCTGATTTCACTGTTCAGCCGGTCTACATTGGCAATCCGCCCTGCATTTCGCTGATATTCCTCCTTTGCGAGGTGTTTGAACTCTTCCATGGAGGTCAGCGTATTCCACTGTTTGTCATTGCCGAGGGCAAGATATGCGTATCCATCCTTGGTGGCGTAAACAGACACCGGTGCAAAGAACTCATGGGTGTTTCCTCTCCGTGAAATCTTCTTGCCGAAGCTTTTGGTGAGGGTGATCGGCACCGTTGACCACGAAACCGTGCTTTGAAACATTGAAACGTCGATGCGGCTTCCCTCTCCAAAGACAGCCCGTTTATAGAGTGCCTTCATGAGTTCCCCAAAAGCGTGTTCGCTTGCTCCCATATCGGCAAGCGGAATTCCGACCACCTGGGGGGGGCCATCCAGTTCCCCTGTCAACTCCATCAGTCCGCCTCTGGCCTGGAGGACGGGATCGTACGCTGCTTCATTACTGGTGGGACCGAAGCCGGTCAGACCAAGCCAGATGATGTCCTTCTTGATATTCTTGAGCCTTTCGTAATCGATTCCAAGCTTCGCGTAGTTCCGAGGGAGCTGGTTTGTGGCAAATATGTCGACCTTTAGCGTCGTGATCAGCTTCTGAAGGATCTCTTGCCCCTCAGGTGTGGAGAGGTCCAGAGTGAGACCCTTCTTACCGGAGTTGATCGCGAGAAAGTAAGAGAACATTCTATCCTCGTTGAGGACGTTTTCCCCAATTCGTCTATTAGGATCTCCATATACCGGGTGCTCTAACCGAATGACCGTAGCCCCCTGGTGAACGAGCCTCCAGGTCAGGTACGGCAACGTGGTCGCCTGCTCGAGAGCCAGGATTGTGATGTTCTTGAAAAGGTCGGCTTCCTTCATCGAATTGCCTCCATCGTCATAAACATAAATGCTTTTGTATACTGGCATTTACGGCTGTTTTCATGAGAAAAATTTCACTACACACATAACCCGACATGAGAGGATTGTCAACCTTTTAAAGGGGAGGGGGCTCGGGGGGATTTGTTCAAGGGCGATCAACAAAACCAGGATGATTTTGGGTCTTTGAAATAGCCCATAGTCTGAATCCGCGTGAGAAGTTTCTCCATGTCACGAAACTTAGAATCCAACGTATTCGAGTGGAGCTGTCTATTACGGAAGACGCAAAATATAAGTTTACCTGTTCGTCAAAGTGAGTTAATAAAAAGGGTAGTCCATCTCTAACGTGATGTATGGTGAGGCCTTAGAGGAAAACGGCTTGAGGAGAGGCTAACCCATGGATTTTGTATCCAGATTCATGGTCACGCGGTTTCTCGGTGCACCTGAAGAACCACTAAACCTAGAGAATCGGGCTCGGTATGCTATTTTCCAGGGCACTGTCAGTATTACTGGGAACATTGTCTTGGCAGTTTTGAAATTCATCTTCGGATGGTTGACGAATAGCATCGCCCTTCTCGCTGATGCCTTCCATACCGGATCAGATGTGTTGACCTCGGCCATCGTGATAATCGGCTTTAAAGTAGCGAAGCGGCCGGCGGATATCAAACACCCTTATGGCCATGGAAGAATTGAACCGATCGCGACTCTGATTATCGCTCTCCTCTTGATCTGGGCTGGGATCGAATTCGCTCATGCTTCTTACGATCGCCTCCGAGACCCACCTCGCGTCGCGTGGAGCTCAGTGGCGTTCATCCTCATGATTGTCTCCACGGTTTTCAAGGAATGGATGGCCAGGTTCGCACTGGCCATCGGCAAGATGATCGAGTCCGATCTGCTGAAAGCCGACGCGTGGCATCACAGAAGTGATGCTGGTGCGTCTGCAGTGGTGGCGGTTTCCTTGCTGGCTGCAGCTCTCGGCTACGAAAAAGTCGATTCGGTTTTTGGGTTTTGCGTAGCCGGGCTGATCATATACACCGGATTCGGTCTTTTGTGGTCGATGATCAACATTCTGCTGGGAGAGGCGCCGAGTCAGGATCTAGTCGATCGCATCATTAAGGCTGGCCTTTCAATAAGAGGGGTAGAGCACGTTCACGACATAAACGTCCATGATTATGGCCACCGGAGGGTGGTCTCTCTCCACGTTGTCATCCCCGGTGAACTCGAAACAGCTCGATCCCATCACCTGGCGAAGTTAGTGGAAAAAGCCGTCGGTGAGTCAGTGGACGCTTCGGCAGTTGTTCATGTCGACCCGTCCAGTTCCTCCCGATTGCGGCCAAGCAGAGAGATCGTGGAAGAGACCCTAAGTGAGATCATCAAGGCCCATTCAGCGATACTGCGTGTAGAAGGCTTGACGGTGAATCAATTACAAAAGACTCCCATGATTGAATTCAACATCGTCATGCAGGGGAGACTGAGCCTGGAAGAGGCGCACGAGATCGGTCGTCACGTTGCCGAGGATCTAAGAAGATCTATTGAAGATTGTGATGTCAATTTTCACATCGAACCGGCACCAGGCTCCGGATGAGCAGTAGCCAGTCTCGTCAAGGGGTTATTTTTGAAGTGGGAGAAGATGGTGACGGGGCACCCATCACACGAGACCAATCCATTCGGTCTTCAGCGGGGTCTGATATCGTGACACGTTTACTATTTCTTTGTTTGACTCGTGGCACCGTGGACAGATTCGATTGAACCTTCCAGTTGCTAGAAACCCTCGATCACACTTAAGGCAACTCTTCCTGGTTATTTGGAGACCTTCTCTGTTTTTTGCCCGGCGATGGGCTAAACAGTACCCGGTCTTATTGTTGCGTCTCAGATTTATACCGCAAGCCGCGCACTCCATTGTCGTCTCCTTGTTTTGATGTTCTCCTAAGGCGTCAATGCCTCCTGTTCCATGATTGAAGAAATGTAATCTCCCAGGTAGGTTCTGTCCTGGGTTGACATTTCTTCAAATCGGACCCCGGCTGTTAGTCTTTCATTGGGGGACCTGAACACATGGACCACCGTTCCCCTGCATCTGATCACCTGCGGATAAATGGCAATAGAGATTCCAAGATCCTCACCAGAAATCAGGCCGTAAGGCGTTACCAGTTTGGTGCCTCCCATGCTGAGGTCAACAGTCGTAGCAACCCTTGGCCGCGGAGAGATATCGGGGAAATAAAGGACAGGATGGGAAACCTCAATTCTCGGGTGCCTCCGCCTTTCAATCATGGGTTGGCCTTTGCGGCCATTAGATTCCGCTGGATGCTCCATACCGGTGCCCTGCCTTTTGTCCACAGTGAATCATCAATCGCCTTGGCTCGCACTTCAGAGAGCTGAGATAATCCTCCAATAAGCTCCGATCTGGGTCTGAAATTTCGATAAACTGAACGCCTGAGACATTTCCCTCATGGGGGTCGAATTGACTGTACACGATTCGACTTTCCAAGGAAATGGACCTCTGGCCCAGCACAACCTTCGAAGCCAGTCGTTCATTCCCGGGAATGACACTGTTTGTCTTTATCTTCATTCCTCCTAATCCCAGGTCTACTGTGAGCGTCAGGAAGTTCTTCCCCTGAAAATGATAAGACACGATCTTCTGGACAGGATATCTCGGATGGCTCCGCCGCATGGGCAAAAAAAGTACCACATCAGGGGACGATAGAGGTATTGGCCTATATGAAACAGGAGCGACATTCATTACGGGTTCTTCCCTCTGTTCCCTCTGATTGCGTAGGAGCAATAAAAGTGCCAGGACCGGTGCTCGGATTCGTCGAAGAATTACCGGTTTAATATCAATACCTTCGGCGTCAGAACGCGACTATTCCTCATCTAAAGTTGAAAGGTATTGCGTTGTGAGCCTTTTCAATAAGGAAATCAAAATTACAAAGATGTGATTATTCATCGACATCATTGACCCTGAGATCATTGGACGAGAAGCGGGCAGGGAGTCCGGGATCTAGAAAACTCACGGTTCCCTGATCGGTTCTAAAGGAAGACAGTGCGCTCACATGGATGACTATCGAGGTCGGGGAGATCAATGACGCTCAAATTCTCAACGGGTGGGTTTTTGGGCGCCGAACAATCACAGAAGCAGTCTTGCAAAGGACCGACTCTTCTGATCGAGAAATGAGGTGAGGCATGGTGTTAAGGAAAGGGAAAAAAACTCGGCAACGATGGTGGCCGAGTTCCTGAAAGCAGAACCATTGTCGAAGAAGTATTCCCTAAACCCGGTATGAACACAAACAGATGAAATCAGGATTTCTGGGCAGAGGTTTTGGTTTCTTTCTCTTTGGCGGGACTCGATTCTTTGGTTTTTTTGTCGCTTGATTCTTTGGGCTTTTTATCGCTCGATATTTCCTTTTTTCGGCTTTCAGAAGGGTAATCGTTGACGTAGAAGCCGGATCCTTTCAGAATGAAATTAGACGGGGAGAGAATCTTCCTTGCCTCACCTAAACATTTTGGACATCCGTCTCGATAGGTTTCGTCGATACGGTGGAAGATCTCGAAGATCTCATTGCATTTTGTGCATTGATACTCGTAAACGGGCATTTTGACTCTCCACTACCGCTATCTCATGGAATCGTTTCAGCTGAAATATCCTGATCTTAACTCGGTTTTGAGCTTCTTGAGAGCCTCGGTTTCAATCTGCCGGATCCTCTCACGGGAAAGGCTGAGGGAATCCCCCACCTCCTGGAGTGTCGCCGGTTCGTGGGTCATGATTCTTCTTTGTATGACGTATTTTTCCTTTGTGCTCAGGCACCCGAGGGCGCGGGAGATCTCTTGCCTTCTATGTTCCTCTTCCTCCATCTCACCGAGGAGCTCCTCTTGATTGGGTCGGTCGTCGGCCAACAGGTCAAGATGGGTGATGTGACGGTCTTCGGCGAGGGTACAATCCAAAGAGAAGTCTCTAAGGCTCATTCGTTGTTCCATTTCAGCGATTTCATGGTCCTTCACATCCAGAGCTTTTGCAAGAGCCTGAACATCGTCCTTGTTGCATGTCGTGGTCCTTATCGTTCTTTTCGTTTTTCCAAGGGTATAGAAAAGCCTTTTCTGGGTCTGGGTGGTGCCGATTTTTACCAAACTCCACGTCTTGATGATGAAGTTTTTGATATATGCTCGAATCCACCAAACGGCGTATGAGATTAGCCTGTATCCTCTATAGGGGTTGAACTTTTTCACCGCCATCATCAACCCGATGTTCCCTTCCTGAATAAGATCCAGGAGTTTCACCCCATAGGACCTGTATTCAAGGGCCACTTTGACAACAAAACGAAGATTCGAGGTGATCAGCTCGTGGGCAGCCTCAATATCGCCCTTTTCCCTGTAACGGACAGCAAGCTCAAATTCGTCGGTGGGGTTCAAGAGAGGAAATTTGTCTATTTGGTTTAAATATAGATCAAGTGAGTTCGTAATAACCGGTAGGTTTTGCATGGTTCTTTACTCTCCCGCACAGCCGAGGTTGAATCTAAAACTAAAAGATTAGCACTCAGCTTAGCTGAGTGCTAATAGATTTATAACAACAAAACTTTTTCTTTTCAACCCTTATTTTTATCTAGTTCTTAAAAGTCGTGAAGACTTTGGCCCCGATGATGGACATATTCCGTGAATGGGTCAGGTACATCGTTTTTTGCCGATTACGTCCGAGATAGGACCTCTTATATTACCCCTTCGGTTCGCATCGTTTCAATCGCCTCCGAGCTATAGCCTAGTTCTCTCAGGACCTCTTCGGTATGCTGTCCCTTAAGGGGAGGGGGGAGCCTCAGATGTCCAGGTGTTCGACTGAGTTTGGCTGGAAACCCGAGAGTCTTCATTTTGCCGACGGTGGGATGGTCCATCTCTAGAAGCATCTTCTGGTGAATCACCTGGGGGTCTCGAAAAACCTCATCCACATGAAGAATCGGGCCGTTAGCAACACCGGCCTGATCGAAGATTTTCTCCCATTCCTTACTGGTCTTTTCAGCTAGCTTCTCCTCGATCAGATGGGTCAATTCCGACCGGTTTGCAACACGATCGGCCACCGTGAGAAATCGTGCCTCTTTTGTCAGATGTTCGAGCCCTGTGGCCTTAGCCAACCGTTCCCACATGGCCTGGTTGCCCGCGGCTATGTTCATATACCCGTCTTTGGTCTTGAAGGTTCCGTACGGTGACATCATGGCGTGATCGTTGCCCTGGGGGTCAGGTCTCTCGCCGGTCCCGAAATACTTAGCCGCTTGAAAACCGAGGACGGCGACCAATCCCTCCAGAAGAGAAGATTCCACCCGTTGGCCTTCTCCAGATTTTTCCCTCTCGATAAGGGCCAGAAGGATCCCAAGGGCAGCGAAAATTCCACCCAATGAATCGCCGATTGCCACGCCGACTCGAACGGGACCGGTATCTTTCCATCCAGTCACACTGGCAAGACCCGACATCCCCTGGGCAATTGGGTCGAACCCCGGCCTGTTCTCATATGGACCGCTCTGTCCATAGCCAGATACGCTAGCGTAGATCAGTTTGGGGTTACTCCCTTTGAGATCATCGTAGTCGATCTTCAACTTCCGCTTAACATTCGGCCTGAAGCTTTCGATGACGACGTCTGCCGTGGTGGCAAGTTTCTTGAGAACCTCCGTTCCCTTGTCGGTTCGAAGATTGAGCGTCATGCATCTTTTGTTGCGATTGTTCAGGAGAAAGTAATAGCTTTCACCCTTCACGAAGGGCGGACCGAAGTCCCTCAGCATGTCCCCAGTCCCCGGTGGCTCGATCTTCAAAACATCCGCTCCAAAGTCTGCCAGAAACTGCGTACAGGAGGGCCCAGCCATTGCTGCAGTGAGATCAACGATCTTGATTCCCTCAAGGGGTAAACTCATCTTTCGATTCTCCTATTCTAGGTTATGGGACCAGAACAAAATCCTCCGTATTACTTACATATGATAGGGGCTTTGTCAACCGACCCTTCAGGAACAGGTCAGAGGGCCAAAGAGGGTTAACATGGAAAACCAACATAGAGGGGTTCCCTGAGTTTTCAGAAAAGGAAATTTCTAACGGCCACATGGTTCAAAGCAATGGGAGGGGGCCGTTTCCCAAATCCTTTAGAACGCTCTGACAATGATCTTATAAGAGCAATTCACCGGAAAGCGGGAAAGGACTTTCTGAGCGTCAGTCAAGATTTTTTCGCTAACAATATCCTAGCACACTGGACCTCTCCACAATTTCTCACAGAGCACACAGAGCCTCAGAGGGAACGTCCTCTGGATTGGCGAGAGGCCAATCCAGAGGAGATGACTTGGCCTAATTTTTCCTCTCAAGAAATTAGCCCAAAACCCTGGTCCATCAGTTTTCTCACTCTGCGANNAGGGGAGCGGGCGAGAGAAGCTGGTGCTTTCATGGAAGCCCGCTCTCACCTATCCTTCCTCCTTTTTCCTTTTTGCCTGAAAACTTCTTGAATCCAAGGGGGGTTGGCATATAGAATAGTCTGTCTGCAATAAGAACTTGGCGGGACAATCCAGCGTTAGAATCCGTGCCAAGTGAAGTGGGGTCCATCTGATGAGAAAAAACCTCAAATGGATCGTCATCGGTCTAATCCTCGCTTTTACCATAGGAATCGAGGTGGTCAAAGGAGGAGAGAAGCTACCCTGGGCGATCATTTTTGCCGCTGTGGTAGTTTTCTTCGTCCATTCTTTGTGGAGGGGAAAATAGGCCCCATGTTGCGAAGGATAGGGGGACGGCTTGGAAGGGCGATGCTCGAAATGTGGAACCTCGTGTGAGCCGGGAGATATGTTTTGCAGGAAATGCGGTGCCAGTGTGAGATCAATTCCGGCGGTTGAGGATCGAAACCGTCCTTTTGAGATGGACGTTCTCACCCTTTTCAAAACTCTGAGAGAATTTCGGGCATGGATCGATCAGAGCAAGAGAAAGAGAGTACGTTTCATGCGCGGCTACAAAGAGAAAATCGAGAAAGGGATAGCTCCAAAGATAGGGGAATTTCGTGATAAATACGGGAAAACCCAAGAAGGCAGCTCGCCCCTTTTTGATCTCATCCTTGATACATTTTACGCCCTTAGAGGTCCGGTTAGGCTTATGGAAACAGAACTCAGACCATCGGTCGGAATGGGCGTTTTTCTTGAACGATGGATGATGGCAAGTGCGGTTGAAAGCTATCTGAAAGAATGTTGTCACGAAGCCGATCGACATCTGGACGAGTTAGAAAAGGAGATAGAATCGGGCTCAGGGGGCTAGGGCTGACGGAATTAAGATCTTCGCTCGCTGAGGGTGGAGGCCCGCGTCGCTGCCGCTTCGTTTGAGGTGTGAGGCATTAAGTTTTCTGCCTCCAGACCGGCAGAGTCGATCATCGAACCTAATGCGAGGGAGTGGGGCACTTATCCGACTCCTGAGTTCTGTCTTTTGCTGACGGGTTGGCATGGAAGTTATCGAAAAAGACAAAACGATCTTTATTCACGGAGGCAAACCGTTTCCGATCAGAAAAATCCTAATCGATGGGTGCGGAGTCCTTGTTCTCGTGTGGGGGGTTTTTGCCTTTCTCGTCTTCTTCTCCGGCCGGTCTGGACGAGACATTTTTCCGTATTTCGTCGCGATCTCATTACTCCTCCTCGTCCCCATGCTTCTTGGCATTTTGATTCGGCAGTCTCGTTACCATAGAAGGATTCTCTTCGACGGAGAGAAAGAAATCCTCTTCCTAAGGGGATTATGGCGTGTGTGGCAAGTTCCCTTTGATCAGGTCAGAGAGTTTCAAATCGACAAGTATCGGCTGAAGAGAGACATTTTTCTCTACCGACTCAACGTTGTCCTCCACTCAGGAAAGACTCTCAGACTGGTTCACGATGTCCCCGACAGAGACGTGCTCGGTTCTCTGGGTAATAAAGTTGGGGAATTGGTGAGAAAACCCCTCAAGAAGGGTCCCTAAATGAGAGTGATGAAACAATTGAGTCATCCCTCATTCTCATGGTTCCGAGACCTGATGTCTCAAGACATGGGATCTGCGGTGATTTGGTGTTCATAACATCTCATGTCCCGCATGAGAGATCTCATATCTCCCATCTCACATCGCCACCCCCGTGACAAAAAAAGTGGGGTTCTTTCGAACCCCACCTCTTTAAGATCGTGTTAACAGAAAGTCAGCCTGCACTTAGCCGGCGTCGGCCCATGCCTTGAGTCCTCTCTCTTCTTCTGTCCCAGGAATAATATTATCGAGAGTCAAGCCGATGAGTGCACCAACCGCCATTCCTGTTTGCCCAACGGTTGTGATGATATTTCCAATCCACTGAACGCTGGCCGGCCACTCGGCCCCGAGAGGAAACTTGGCGAAGTACTCGGGCATGCTCAAGCCCATGAAAAACGCGAATCCGATGATAAACAGGTTCCGCGAGGAGGTCATGTCGCAGAGGACGAGGTTAGACAACCCCACGGCTGCGATCATGCCAAACAGCCCGCAGTACATCGCTCCCACAACAGGACCCGGCATGGTAGTAAAAATCGCCCCGAACTTGGTGACAAATGCGAGAACGATCATCACCGTGGCGCCCCATCTGACCACATGGCGGCTCGCCACCCGGGTCAAGCCGATGGCCCCGATATTCTCCGAATAGGTTGTGGAGCCGTTACAGGTCTGGAGCAGGCCAGCAATGAGACAGCCGATCCCTTCGGTTCCCAGGCCTCGACTGATCATGGAAGCAGTCGGAACGGGCGCCTCACTGATCCGGGCTGCCGCGTAGTAGTCCCCGATCGACTCAATCATGGAGGCAACGTATGCAGCCACCATGGCCAGCGCAAACGCTATGCTGAACTGTGGCGCTCCCCACTTGAATGGGACAATCGGCATGTAGCTGAGCCAGGGAGCGGCGGCCACCTTTCCCCAGTCCACGTAAGCTGGATGCCCAGGCCCGATAAAACCCAGCGCCGTGATGATGATGGCGATGACCCATCCAGTAACAATGGCGAGAAGGACGGGGAAGAGGAGGAAGATCCGTGACATTTTCCCGAGAAACTGGGAGTAGAGGATCAGGGCGATGATCGTTAATCCGGCGACGAACCAACTCCCTCCCATACCACCTGAGAATGCAACGGGCGCACCCACTTTGTACAGGGCCAGTCCGATCAGGGCAATGGTGGGTCCGATCGTAACAGGGCCGACGTACTTCTTGATCTTTCCTATAACGCCGGTCCATCCGAGGATGATCTCGAAAGCAGATGCAAGGATGATCGCACCAGTGATCTGTTGGATGGCGATTTCAAACCCCATTCCCTGTCCGACCGTTGCACCGATAATGACAAAGGCTGGCGGTAGGAAAGAGAAGGACCCGCCCTGGACGACAGGAAGCCTGTTGCCGATAGTAGACTGTAACCAAGTCGTGATACCTGAGGTGAGGAAGATCGTCGAGATGAGAAGTGCAGAATCTGCCGGTGGCATCTTCATGGCCCCAGCCAGCAGAATGGGAATCAGGACCGTGGCGCCGAACATGGTGAGATAATGCTGGACCCCAAGAAAAATGCTCTCACCGGTGGGTGGCTTATCTTCGATGGTGTAGATAATCCACTTCTTTTGTTCAGCCATGTTTGCCCCTCCTTGTTCTTCGAGAATTTATTGCTATGAGACCTTATTTTGTCCTCCTTCCTCAGAAGGACAAGCGGGTTTTCACCTCCTTCCTTATGGGGATCGGATCGAAATTCCTGGAAAAGTCCAGGTTGAAAAGACACATATCACTGAATTTCTCCGGATGTCAATTGTTTTTTTGGAGATGGGACCTCTCCTCGCTCACACCAGTCTCATGGGTTTTCGTTTGACATATCGTCCTTGCCCGGGTCGACCCAAGAACTTCCCCTCCTTGATGAGGACCCTGCCCTGAGCAATCACTACACGAGGAGCTCCCTTACCTTTGTAGCCCTCGTAGGGCGTATAATCGACATTTTGATGATTTGTCTTCGCCCTAATTGTGTATTTCTGTTTAGGATCAAAGACCACGAGGTCGGCATCGCTTCCCACGGTCACCGTTCCCTTCTCAGGGTAGAGTCCGAACAGCTTCGCCGGGGTCGTTGAGACAAGATCGACAAAACGATTGACGCTGATCCGTTTCTTGTTCACACCCTCATTGTAAATGAGGCAGAGGCGATTCTCGATTCCGGGTGCTCCGTTGGGAATCTGAGAGAAGTCTTTCTTCCCACGGTCCTTCTGACCCTTAAAGTTGAACGGGCAATGGTCTGTGGAAATTACTTGAAGGTCACCCGAGGCGAGGCCCTGCCACAGAAAAGCGTGGTTGGATTTGTCTCTGAGGGGCGGGGACATGACATACTTGGCTCCGTTGAATCCAGGTTCTTCGTAATTCTTGTAAGAGAGGATGAGATACTGAGGACAGGTTTCCGCAAAGGCAGGGAATCCATTGTCTCGCGCCTCTTGGACTTTGTCCAAAGCCTCTTTGCATGAGAGGTGAACGACATAAATCGGCGCCCCTGCCATCTGGGCGATCGCAATGGCACGTCCCGTGGCCTCTCCTTCTGCCTCAGGTGGGCGGCTCCTGGCGTGGAACTTTGGAGCAGTCTTCCTTTGAGTAAGAAGATCCTTGACCAGCAGGTCGATGATATCGCCGTTCTCAGCATGAATCATGACCAGGGCGCCTGCCTCATTGCACTTCCGAAGGATTTGGAAGAGGGCCCCGTCGTCTATCATCAGGGCACCTTTATAAGCCAGAAAGGTCTTGAAACTGGTGACGCCTTCCGCGACGGCCTTCGGGATTTCTTGGAGGATTCTTTCTGTGAGGTCACAAATGGCAATGTGGAAGCCATAGTCAAAAACCGCCTTGCCCCTGGCCCTGGCCTTCCATGCGTTGAGGGTCTTTTTCAGAGACTCTCCCTTCCCCTGGATCGCGAAGTCCACGATGCAGGTCGTCCCGCCGTGAGCCGCTGCAATGGTTCCTGTCTCAAAGTCATCGGATGAGGAACTCCCCATGAAGGGCATATCGAGATGGGTATGCATGTCGATGCCGCCGGGAAAGACATAAGCTCCTGTTGCATCGACCACCTCTTTTGCCCCGCCCGAAATTCTTTGTGCGACCTCCACGATCTTGCCTTTTTGGATGCCAATATCGGCACGATACGTATCGGTCGGTGTGATGACAGTTCCGTTGGTGATCTTAATGTCCATGTATTCCCCCTCCCTTCCGGGTATCGTTAGAAGGTATCTTTTGACACGGATTTAACAGTCTACTTTTTGCCTTTGGAATCAGGGGAATCCGTATTCCAAAGGCCCTTGATCCCACGCCTGGGGCGTGGAAAACCCCTCTCGTCGAAGGTGCCTCCTATCAAGACCTAGCTCGGACCGAGATGATGACTAAACCTGCACCCTCCTTTCTCGCCGAAGGCGGGAGGTGGATGCAACTGGGATGGAATGCTCCCATTACAGTTGCCCTGACACCGGTTCCTTCCCGTGGAATCCGCGTGCCCCCCAGGGGTCCGTGCCAACCAAATACCTTAAGCGTCCTTGATTGAAAGAATTATCCTGCTGTGGTCACTTCTTTCATAGCAACACAATCCCACACCGGGCAGACCTGGTAACAGAGGGAACAGCCTGTGCACTTCTCCTCATCGACAATGGGGATTCGGTCTTCTTTCAGGCTGATGGCCTGGTAGCCTGCATCTCGACAAGAAATATAGCAGATGTCACATTTGACACAGGTGCTCTCGTCCACGCTGGAGACCACCTTGTACTTTGTGCTCAGATCGGAGATGGCTCTCAGTTTTTTCTGAGCCAGGCCCACCATGTCCTGTATAGAGGCGAAACCGTGTTCCTCCATATAATTGCTCAAACCATCTTTCAAATCCTCAACAATATTGTAGCCCCGAACCATGACCTCCGTGCAGAGTTGCAACGTCGATGCACCCATGAGGAGAAACTCTGCAGCGTCCTCCCAGGTGGATATTCCGCCGATCGCAGAGATAGGGACATTAACGGCCTGCCCAATAGCTGCGACAGCTTTGAGTGCGATGGGCTTGACCGCACGTCCGGAGAGCCCACCGTGGGCCGAGTATCCAGCAACAGCAGGTTTGGGCACAAAGGTCTCGAGGTCCACCCCAATAATGGCGGCGACAGTGTTAATGGCTGAAAGGGCGGATGCCCCATTTTCTACGCAGCTCTTCGCTGGCTGCGAAATATCGGTTACATTGGGAGTCATCTTCGCGATGATAGGGATCTTAACGACCTCGGCCACCCACTTGGTAACCATTCCTGCCAGCTGAGGATCCTGGCCGATAGCCGAGCCCATACCCTTTTCTGGCATGCCATGAGGACAGGACATATTGAGTTCAATCATATGAGCCCCCGCCTCCTCGACCTGCTTTGCCATCTCCTTCCATCCCTCAGGGTGGGAGGCATCATCCATCAAACTGGCAATGATTACATGATCGGGATAGGACTTTCGAATATCCTCAATCTCCTCAAGCCATACGCTGAAAGGCCTGTCGGTGGTCAGTTCGATGTTTTCAAAGGCGTAGATCTTTTTCGGTTCCTCTGGAGTCCCCGGGTAAGCAAGAGAAGCAAAACGAGGCTTCACATTGACAATCTCTTCTCTGACGAGAGTCTTGGTAATTGCCGCGGCCCAACCCGCATCAAAGGCTCGCTTGATCATCTCCCCTGTTGTGGTCGGCGGCGCCGAAGATAGAACAAAGGGGTTTTGAAACTTTATTTCACAGAAATCTACGCTGAGATCGGCTTCCTTGGCGATTTTCATTTACGAACCTCCTATTCTTGTTGGCCTTATCAAAGAATCGATCAAGTATTCTTGCCCGCAGTAAAAAGCACTAGCTCGAAAAAATCCGAAATTCGAATATCCCGCCTGAGGGGGGGGAACAATTCCTAAACGAAGTTTCGAACATTTGAATTTTGGAGCTCAAATTTGTTTCGTATTTCGTGCTTCGGATTTTGTGATCGTGTGTTGGTTTCCAGCCAAGACAGAAGGAATGGAAAAGGAATCCGGTATCAGAGGTTCTAGTCTAGCCCATTTTTTCCCAGAATGTACTCATTCATGGCAAGGGCGGCCTTTTTCCCGTCTCCTACTGCCCTGACAACCGTATCGCCTCCATTGACGATGTCGCCCCCGGCATAAATCCCCGGGATGGAGGTGGCCATGGTTCGATCATCTACCAAGATGCCTCCCTGGGGAGTTTTGCCTGCCCCATTGAGAATACTGGGCGACGCAGTCTGGCCAACGGCAACGACCACAGTATCAGCGTCAACGATGAATTCCGAATTCTCAACCGGTATCGGCCGGGGTCTGCCCGAATCATCCTTCTCCCCGAGTTCCATTCTTACATATTCGACACCTTTGAGCCTGCCCCTATCTCCGAGGAGTCGCTTCGGGACACACAAGAACTCGAACGTCACCCCCTCTTTCTCAGCAAATTCAATCTCGTCTCGCCAGGCGGGCATTTCCCGATCTGTTCGGCGGTAGCGAATCGTGACTTTCTGGGCGCCGAGCCTCCTGGCGCACACAGCCGAGTCGATGGCCGTGTTTCCTCCTCCAATGACCTCAACGTGCTTACCGACCTCAAATTGGATCGCTCGATTTTCTATCTGAGCCACATTGATCTCTTTCAAAAGAGCAAGCCCCTGAATTGCCCCCTCGAGATCTTCTCCCTCGACAGCCAAACGGTGAGCTTCGCTCGCACCGAGACCGACAAAAACAGCCTCATACTTTTCTAAGAGGGCAGGGATGTTCTCAACGACAGACTGAGAGTGAATTCTGACTCCAAGGGCCTCTATGTACTCGACTTCGTCTTTGATCACGTCATAGGGAAGGCGATAGGGAGGGATCGCGTAGGTGAGGAGGCCACCTGCGAGTGAGTTGGTGTCAAAGAGGTCTACGTCGTAGCCCAGCCTGACGAGTGTTGCTGCGGCGGAGAGTCCGGAAGGCCCGCCTCCTGCAACGGCAACAGAAAGCTCCTTCGGTTCGAGCTTGCCCAATATCTTTGCTCCCTTTTGTCTTTCATAGTCTGCCACAAACCGTTGGAGTTTTCCGATACGGATTGCCTGCGCCAGTTCCGTACTGCTGCATTTGCCTTCGCATAGTTCTTTTTGAGGGCAGATTCGGGCACACGTGCCGGGGAGTATGTTCTCTTCCCGTATCACCCGGATAGCCCCACCGAAGTTCTTGTTGGCAATCTGTCGGATGAATTTTGCGACGTCAATCTCTGCCGGGCACCCCTCGTTGCACGGCGCGTTTCGACACTTGATGCACCGATAAGCTTCCGCAACCGCCTCCTGAGGCGTATAGGTCCTCTCGGCTTCTTCGAAGATCTTGTCCATTATATGGCGAGAAGTCAGGA
>JABAOF010009814.1_pt7 | contig 43130 bp, 40 predicted proteins | sample 7062171 | NCBI WGS metagenome assembly JABAOF01 (sample SAMN14538628, study PRJNA623070) | marine sediment metagenome | biome: marine biome [ENVO:00000428]; feature: marine pelagic biome [ENVO:01000023]; material: deep marine sediment [ENVO:00002113] | place: India: Gulf of Khambhat ... | reverse complement strand
ATCTTCGACCGCTCCGGCTCGGCCGTTGCCATGCTCAGCGGTGATTGGAAGGGATGGGACTTCACTTTCAAAGACACCCAGGACCGTGAGTTGGCAAAAGTCAGCAAGAAGTGGGCCGGGCTGGGCAAGGAGTTGTTCACCTCTGCCGACCAGTATGTGGTAGACGTGAGTTCGGAATGCACCGATAATACGCTCAAGAAACTGGTGCTGGCAGCCGCTTTCTGTGTGGATATGGTGCTCAAAGAAGAGGGGCGATAACACCACCTGCCTCCACAGCGCGAAAAACCTGTCGTGCGCGGGCTTGGTCTCCAGCCGAGAGATACAAGTAAAGAGCTGTAGGGCAGGAGGTTCTCTCCTGCCACTGATTTGCGTTAGTCTTACGGCCTGGCGGGACAATAGCAGCAGGCGGTTGGCAGGAGATTGACCAGGAAGCGCCAAAGCCTATTTCGGGCGAAGCTCGCAACATTCTTGGTATGGATCGGTGGGGAGGGATATATGGTCAAATCAGTTTTGTACATCAGCGGGGCCAGTATCGCAGTTCTGCTGACGCTTGTGAGTTTAGGGAGTTCTCGCCTGCTGGCGATACACGAGAGCCGGAGTATGAGTCTGATGGAAAGTGGCTTGGCTTGGGGCTGTTTGTTCCTGGCCGCAATGGCCCCCTTTGTGCTCATGCTATCCGCCACTGGGCTGGCGCTCTCCTGCTGGGGGCTTACGCATGTGTCAACTATTAGTCCCGAATACAAATGGATAATTCTCTGTGTGACAGTATTTCTCATCGCCGTGATTGCGTCGTGCATACAGATTAAAGGGATACTCCTGAGTCTTCCACGCGCTCCATAGCGCGAATATTAAGAAGACTCTTATGCCTTCCTATGGCGATCAACTCATAGAGCCGGAGCCCGTTCGACTATGCTCAGGGTAAACCTCCAGCCTCCTGCCGCCGAATGCCAAACATGGCAGAATAACAACTCTCCTCGTTTTCCCCGATATGAAGATTAATGGGAGGGAAACATGATCAACCCGGTTCTGTACATCAGCGGAATTAGTATCGCGATCTTTCTGACGCTTATGGGGCTAGGGAGCTTTCTTCTGCTGGCGATATACAAGATCCGGAGGATGAGTATAGATAGTGCCTTGGCTGGGTACTGTTTGTTCCTGGCAGAAACGGCTCCCTGGGTGCTTATGCTATCCGCCATTGGGCTGGCGCTGTCCTGCTGGGGGATTGTGTATGTGTCATATTTGAGTCCCGAATACAAATGGATAATCCGCTGTGTGATAGTATTTCTCATCGCCGTGATCGCGTCGTGCATACACATCGCTGGGATACTGCTGGTTTCTCTAAGCGCTCATATGCTTTCCTATGGCGACCAACTCATAGGGCAGAGCGACAGCCTCCTGCCGCAGAGTAAGGTTGGCCTTGCGGGCATGGCAAGACAAGTAACTGTCCCTATTCTCCTGAAGAAGAGAAGGAATGCCCAATCTCAAGAAGGATGAATATCAGCCAGACTCGCAAACAGAGACGAAGCAATCCAACCATGGTCAACCTATGAAAAATGGATTAATCGTTTGTGGTTGCTTATTTATCTCCATAGGGCTGGCATGTCTGGCGGGGTCCGCCGTGCTCATCTGGGTGGGCGGTCTTCCCTCAGATGCGGGCGAAGTAGCAGGTGCAGCGTTCTTTGGTGTCTCGGGCGCGCTCTTTTGCGTAGGCGGAATAGGGTATATCTTCGGAAAGGAATGGGCAAGGAGGCTTGCCGACGGGGCTCTATTAATGTGGGCTGTTGGGCTTTCGGCAGATCTCGGACAGAAGGCTGCCATCATCTTGAGCAATCCTGTGGCTAGGGAAGGTCTGTATGGAATATACATGGCCTATTGTGCTTTCTTCCTCGTATGTGTCGTTGGGGTAAGGCTAAGTCTTTGGACGCCACGTTACCTCGCTCTATTCAATAGCAGCCTCGTGAAATGTCCCAGGCTGAGACTGTTCTTGTTTCTGCGAATGGTCGCTATCATAGCAACCGTTTTTCTCATTTCTTTCTTCTGGACAACCCATGGCTCCTGACGGAACAGGCGACACTTACCTGTGTCCCTCATATCGCATCAGAATGCCGGCAAGTTGCCAGGATTGCGATACTCGCAGGGTAGGAGGTGTATCCTCCTGCCACGAGGACCCTACATAACCCCCGCTCGGGTGGATCAAAAAATCCCCCGAACGATTCATCTGCGTCAATCTGCGTTTATCTGCGGTTGAATATCTCCAACTCCTCGACTCTCAACCCTCAACTCTAAACCTTTACCCGCCGATGGCTGGCGGGTTTGACTCTCGACCCTTGACTCGAGACTCTCAACTGCTCCTCTTCACACTTTCTTCACCGAAACTTCTGCCAATTTTTTGCCGAAAATGGTAAAGTGTGAACACTTAGAAAGCGAGGGCGCAAGATGGCGAGTGAATCCTGGCAAGGCGATTTCAAGGTGGCGGTGCTCCCCTGTAATGGTATCGGCCGGCTGTCTTCCACCATATGCCGACAAGCAAGTCTCTGGCTGGCGAAACTGCGCGCGGGCCAGGTGGTAATGCTATCCGCCTGTGCTTTGGCCGTAAAGGAAGAAGATGAGATGGCCCTGTTCGAGCGCCATCCGTTATTCATTATGGACGCTTGTCATCCACACTGTGCTTCTGTGCTCGCCAAAGAATTGGGCAAAGAGCCCGCGGCCAGCCTCTATGTTCCTGATGTGGCCGGGGAAGTGAAGATTCCGCTTGCAGGCGAAAAGCGCCGCGGCCTGAGAAAACGTGGAATGGAACTGACTGAGGTTGTCGCCGAAAAGGCCGCCGCAGAAGTTGACCGCATACTCGCAGACGAGATGTTGAGCACATTGTAGTAGAGTTGAGAGTGGCCAGGCCCGCCTCGGGTGGACCGCCGCGGCGGCCCGGAGGGCTCAGCCGTTGAGAGAATCTTCCGGAGGGAATTGTGACGAAAAAAGTGACTCTTCAGCCCTGTCTGGCTCAGGACAAACTCTCCATCATCGCCCGCCAGGCCTGTTATGTGGTACATGAAGACTGGCGGCCGGAGCAGACCGTCCTGGGCTGCGCGCCGGCCTTGAACGCGGGCGTACAAGAAGACATTGATTTCATCAAACTCTATCCGGTAATCACCATCGAATCCTGCGAAAAGGATTGCGCCGCCAAACTGGTAGAGAAGATGGGCGACAAGGCGACAGTCATCCTGCGGATGCCGGAAGTGATCGCCGAGATCGGCGCGGATGTGTCAGAGGTTCCCGAAAAGCATGTGGACTGCGAGCATCCCGTTGTGCAGGCGGTGGCGCGCCGGTTTCTGGCGGAAGTTGACAGATTACTGAAGGAATAAGAAGGTTAATGCAGCCAACATCATTGATACTCGTTCCCTGCGCTCCGGGTAAGCGAAAATCGTGTGATTTGCTGAGAGAGGCACTCCAGCAGGTGACCGACGGCCGGCCGGAACTGCAGATTCTGGAGGCGGATTCCGAAGAACTCTCCTCCGATGAGTGCATTCTGGCGCTCGACTCATCTCCCCATTGCCGCGCCAGCGAGATCCTCAAATCCCGCCGCATCAAGGTTGCCGGAGCTCTCTCTGTGACGGAATTGCTCGCCTCCAGACGAATCCTGGATCCCGGCAAACCTGTCGAGTCCCAGTGGCCGCAACTGCTCGAGGGTCTGGTGCAGGCCCTCAACGAAGAGACGGACAAAGCGCTCACCTTGCGGCGGGAAGAAGCCGCCTACTTCAAAGAGATGGGTCCTGTGGTGGGCCGCTACCTGAAAGAGACAAGCGCGGTGGAGAAGGCCGGGCCGCCCTCCGCGGAACTCCCTTCACCCTCAGAGAAGAGCCAGGAAAGGCTGGGGCTGGCGGCGAACCGCTTCCGCAATCTCTTTATGCGCTTGGATGAGATCATCCCCCCGCCTCCGCTGGCCACCCTCCATGATGTCTTCCAGGACGCCTGTATGTGCATGACCTATGCGCTCCAACATTGGGAAAGGGAAGAGTGGAAGAAAGCCCTGGAATACCTTGAGCAGGCCTCTCATCAAGCGGGCCCGATGCTGCGCCACAAGGGATTAGCCAGCCTGAAGGAGAAGCAGGCTTGAAGTTCACGTTGTGCTATAATAGGCGAGATTCATGCAGATTCGCATAATAGGAAAAGGCTGTTATTTCTGTCGCACCTTGCACAAGATATGTGAAGACCTTGTCAAGGAGATGGACCTCCAGGATGCCCGTATCGAACAGACGGACAACCTGGATGAGATGCTGGATTTTGGAGTGGTCAATCCCCCCGCCCTGATCGTAAACGGGAAGTTGAAGATGATGGGCCGGGTGCTGGTGAAGAGCCGCATAAAGCGAGCCCTTGAAGAGGAGGTCACCGCTTCGTCAACATGACAGATTCCTCGCCCAAAGGTCGAAAGTTCAAGGTCCTGGTCGTGGACGATGATCCCAGTGTCCGCGAACTGGTAAGCCTCTACCTGGAGAAAGAAGGGCTCATGCCTGTGGAAGCCTCCACCGGTGAAGAAGCCCTTCACCTGATTTCTCAACACTCTCCCGAAGTAGTCATCCTCGACATCATGCTACCCGAAACGGACGGTCTGGAGATCTGCCGCAACCTGCGGCGCATTTCCGATGTGCCCATAATAATGTTGACGGCCAAAGGGGAAGAGGCGGACCGTGTGGTCGGCCTTGAATTGGGGGCGGATGATTATGTGGTAAAGCCCTTCAGCCCGCGGGAATTAGTGGCCAGAGTAAAGGCCGTGCTGCGCCGCGGCAAAGAGCCGGTGGGCCGACAAGATGAGGTGATTCGCTTTCCCGGCCTGGAGGTCAACCGCTCAAATCATCGCGTCCTGGTAAATGATGAAGAAGTATCTCTCACCCCCATGGAGTTCCGGCTGCTCTGGTATCTGGGCAGCCATGAGGGCAGAGTCTGCTCCCGCAAGGAACTGCTGGAGCGGGTGTGGGGGTATGACAGTGATTCCGATGTTCGAACCGTGGATGTCCATGTGAAACGCCTGCGGAGAAAACTGGCCGCGCCGAAAGCCGCTTTTTCCATCGCCACCGTATGGGGACTGGGTTATCGCTTTGAATGCAAATAGGATACAGCGGGGCCGGTTCGTTCTTGCCATAATATGAAATCCCTCTTCTCCAAACTGTTGATCGCCCACCTTCTGAGCCTGATAGTCGCCTTCGGGCTGTTGGCGATTCTTCTGCGTCAGGTTCTCTACCCCTATTACATTGACAGGGTAGTGGGCGATCAGATGCTGGAACGGGGAGCCGCGCTGGCTAAGCAGATTGCGCCGCTGCTGAAAAAGGAAGACCGGTCAGCCCTGAATGAGAAACTGGAGATAGTCAAGGCCAGCCTTGGTGCCGAGGTTTGTCTGGTTGACATGAATCGGGAGATACTGGCCCATGCCACACCTCCCTCCCAGCGCGCGCAACCAATACCCATAACCACCTGTTGCGACAAACTTGAAACCCACGGCCCCGGGGTTGAAACCCGCGAGGCCGCCCTCACCGCCTGTGGTGAGGACATGCTCGTCGCCGCGGTAAAGATTTATCCTCATGATAGCGGTCTCCTCGAAGCCGCCAGCCAGCCGGTTTCACCTGCCGACAATTCCGGCGCCTCCGCATCCGTAAGTGAAGATTTACAGACAGAGACTTCTGCCGTGCCCATCGCCATGCTCTTGCTGCGGATGCCCATCGCTGATATTCATGCAGCGGCGGGCCGGGTGTGGCAGTTGATTCTTCTCTGCGCATTGCTGGGCGCGGCTTTGGCCTTCGCCACCGCCATGCTCTTGGCCGACCGCATCTCCGGCCCTCTGCGAAGGATGCGAAGGATGACGGCGAACATGGCGAAGGGCGAGTTCGGCGTCCAGCTCAAGGCGAAAGGCAAAGACGAGGTGGGCCAACTTGCCGCCTCCTTCAATTCCATGGCCGGGCAACTCCAAAGCAGCCTTGCCAGCCTGGAGGATGAAAGCGCCAAACTCCGCGGTGTGCTGAGTTCCATGGCCGAAGGGGTGGTGGCGGTAAGCGGAGACCAGCGCATTCTGCTCGCCAATCCCCAGACCTTTGGTGTGCTGAATATCCCCCAGCAAGAACTGGTGAACCGGTCCCTCGCGGAAACAGGCCTGCCCGAGGAATTGGTCAAGGCGCTCCAGGTATGTCTTGCCGAGCGCAAGATGATAAATGCAGAAATCTCCTCCTCGGCTTTCTGGCAAGTGGAAGACCCGGAACATACTCCCGAGCCCAGTGTCGCGGCCATTCACGTCGTGCCCATGCATCTGGGCCAGGAATCGTGGGGGGCTGTGGCCGTGATAAGAGATGTCAGCGAAGAGCGACGCCTCGATGGTATGCGCCGACGCTTCTTTTCCGATATCTCTCACGAACTCCGCACCCCGCTCACCAATATCACCGGCTTCGCCGCCGCCCTGGAGGACGGAACCGCCTCCGATGAAGCGAGCCGCGCTCAGGCCATCTCCATCATCGCAAAAGAGAGCGATCGCCTCAAACGCTTCATCGAAGATCTCCTCGACCTTTCCAGGCTGGAAAGCGGCCATCCCGATTTACAGAAAGAATCATGTGAACTCGAGCCCATCGCCTCAGCCTCGGCCGAATCTCTCCAACCACTGGCTGAGCAAGCGAAGGTAAAGATCCATCTCGACCTGCCTCGGGATTTGCCTCAAGTCTTCGCCGACCCGCACAGGCTCTCACAGGTATTCGTCAACCTCATCTCCAATGCCATCCGCTTCAATCGTCCCGGCGGAGAAGTGATAGTCTCCGCCTCCGCCGAACCCACAGAAATAAAGGTGACGGTTAAAGATACCGGAGTGGGGATACCGGCCGAGGAACTGCCCTATGTGTGGGGACGATTTCACCGCGGCTCCACCGTCACCCAAAACGAAAACCTTGAGGCAAGAGGCGGAGAACTTCAAACAAAAGGAAGCGGGTTGGGCCTGGCCATCTTCCGCGGCATCATCCAGGCCCACGGCGGCCGCGTGTGGGTTGACAGCACCCCCGGCCAAGGCTCCACCTTCGGCTTCTCCCTCCCCACAGGCTGAGCACCACCTTTGCCTACCCCCAATTAACCGCAGATGAACGCAGAGAGATTTGCTTGCCCGCCGTAGCCTCGGCGAAGGCGGGTAGGGCGGGGGTTTCACCCCCCGCCGGGTTTTGCTTTTACCGCAGAGCCTGGTTCGCCGATGCTTCGCAGCCCAAGGATCGCCGAGAGCGCAGAGAGGTCGGTAGCCGCAGGCTTTCCGCATTCGCGTGAGGGATACAGCCGCTTTCAGCCTTCGTAGCCGTGGGCTACTGCGGTGAAGTAGGCTCGGCAGAGTCCCTAGCCTGCGAGTCTACATGGGGGATGCGATTCTGGGGGCGGGATTCGCGAATCCCGCCGACCTTTGTAGGGCGGGGTCTCCGTACCCCGCCGAGATTCTCTCCTGCGCCGTAACCCCTGCTTGCCCTGAGCCACGCCGAAGGGTGCCGGCTCATCCTGAGTGAAATCATTTACATCGAGCGGAGTCGAGAGAAAGGGCCCCTGCCGCTCTTATCCTATTCTCTTTCAAGACGCACTATTGCGTCCTCAACGGCCTTGGCCAGTTCTGCGGCAGTGAACTCCCGAGTATCGCTCTTCTGGAGATGAGCCAATGTCATGAAGCCTTTGTCTGTCGCCGTTTCTCGTACTTCTTCCCGCGTCATGACCCAGAAACGCCATTGGTCAAGATTCAGGAAATCGGCGGACTGGTGCGATGTGGCGGCAAAAAGGCAGAACACATACAGATCTGCCAGATATTGGGTCGGCCCTTCATATGTAACTCCATCGGGGCTCAAAGGCCTTGTCTTTACGCTTCCGAATTGTACTCGACTTGGTTTCCTTTGCGGCCAAGCCTGAAGATATCCGGATGTCTTGACTTCAACTTGTGTGCCGTCTGACAAACTGAGATCGGTGGCGGCCCAAGGATCTCGCACGGAGCCTCTTGCCTTCAGAAGATGGGCTACCAGGAACTCGGCAAGCACGCCCCGACTAGTGTTCATAAGCAAGTCCGAGAAGGCCCATTGCCAGAAGTCCCTTATACAGGGCAGAGACAATGATTCACTGGAATAGAAGCGCTCTTCTCCACTTAGTCTCTTTGGTTTGTATGCATTATCGAGCACTGCTGCTTATCCCCTGGTGAGTGCCTGCAAGCAATGGCACTCTGACCTTATGCCTGATTAACAGTGGAGATACGATTGACGAAGCAGACGCGGCCGAGCCTTTTGCACTCAGCGAATCTTCACCGACTCCAGGCTCTTGCGGAAGAGGGACTCATTCTCCGCCCAGTCTTCCGGAAATGCGAAAAATGATACCTGGCAGATTCTGTCACCCTTTTTCACGAAATAGGTGATGGATTTCTTGCCGCTCAACTCCTCGACCATTTCAGCCGCTTCCCATTTGCCCACAGTCTTCGGCGTCCGGGAGATCAACCGCCAGCCGAAAGCCTCCTCAGGTATGTCTCCGGCACCTACTCCGCCGAATTGCTCCATCTCTTCTCCCAGAGCCCCCGCAACTTCTTCCATCTTCCCCATGTACCTCACTTGAGAATCCACCCAGTCGTTCAAGGCCTTGCCGTCCGCGGGCCAGATGCAGACCGTCCCGTTATTGTCAACATTCTCCTTGTCCTTGAAAAACGCCATACCGTTTTCCACCGGCCCATCCTGTTCCCAGCCGGCAGGCAGTCTGAGGGAGAGTTTGACTTTGTCCTGAGGACTGTCCACGGTGATCTTGTTCCTACCTCCGCCGCATCCCGCAAAGGTGACGAGGGCCCCAAGTAAAATACAAATGACGCTTACAGCGGCCTTTTTCATTTCTTTCTTCCTCCAAAATCCGACGCGGAGAATAGTCCGGCAGTGTGTCTAAATAGAGCGGTCCGACAGTTCGCACCTGCTCATTCGCCGCGGCTATTTAGTAAGATGCTTCTGCGCGTATTCGGCCTTACCTGCCGGTCGCACAAGGTGGAAGGGAGGAAAAAGAATCGCTGAGAAGGTATTCAATTAGTGTGGGGGAGGGCATTGTCGCAATTGCTGCAATTGAGGTGTAGACCGTGAAGGCTGCCAAGTTGAGTTGGCTGGAAATAGATCTTTCCGCCATTCGTTACAATATCTCTGCGGTGCAAGAACTCATAGGAGATGGCTGCCGGGTATTGGCGGTGATAAAGTCGGATGCCTATGGCCACGGAATCTTACAGATCGCCCGCGCAGCAGTTGAAGGGGGAGCATGGGGATTTTGCGTGTCGAATGTCGAAGAGGCGCGCCGGCTCAGGCGTGAAGGGATCGAAGTCCCGATTTTGCATCTAAATTCAGGCCCTGCACAACAGGCCGGGCAGATAATCCGACTGCAACTCATTCAGACCCTCTGCGACCGGGAAATGGCGAAGGCGCTCTCCAGGGCCGCCTCGCGGGCCGGTTCCGAAGTAGAGGTGCACATGAAAATCGACACCGGCATGGGCCGGCTCGGGATTGCGCCGGAAGAGACGGAGGCATTTGCCGCGGAGGTGGCGGCTCTTCCCGGGCTCCGGCTCACCGCGGTCTTCTCCCACCTTGCCACTGCGGAGGAGCCTGATTCTTCCTACGCACTGAGCCAGCTCGAACGATTTCAAGATTGCCTGCATCGGTTGACCTCATCTCTGCCGGGCCTGAAAGCCCACATCGCCAACAGCGCCGCAGCCGTCAGGTTCCCTCAGATGCGCTTCGATTTCGTGAGAGTGGGTTTGCTTGTCTATGGTGTGCCTCCAATTGCTGAAGATACAGCGTCTCCGCAGGTCCAACCCGCGCTCACCTGGAGGACTCAGGTTGCCTTTGTGAAGAAGATAGCGGCCGGCGCTTCCGTTTCCTATGGACGCACTTGGAGGGCGCCTGCCTCCACGACTCTGGCTGTGCTTCCTGTGGGCTATGCGGACGGCTATCCCAGGTCCCTTTCCAATCGAGGCTGGGTGCTCTTCCGGGGCCGTCTCAGGCCCGTAGTCGGCACCGTATGTATGAACCACATGATGATAGACGTAGGTAATGAAACCGGCGTTTGCCCGGGTGAAGAGGTGGTGCTGATCGGCTCACAGGGCGGAGAGCAAATCACCGTTAACCGCCTCGCCCAATGGGCACAGACGATCAACCACGAGATCCTGGCCAGACTCGGCGGCCATCTTCCCCGCACTTATTTGAACTGAAGTACCTCCGAAGCTCTGACTTCAGCTCTCCCTTTCAACCTTTTTCATGCTATTTCACCTCAGATGAGCCGCAGGTTATGGAATAGATTTTGGGGGGCCGGGGCGGTTTGATAATGACAAAAGGGAATCTCGCCCTCAAACTAGGTCTTATCCTCGGAATTCTGGTGACGGCGGGTCTAGCCATCGCTACGGCTTTGCTCATATGCACCGCGTACAGCGCTCTTACCCAGCAGACCGCTGTCACAGCACTTGACAGCACCAATATCGTCAAAGAGGGCATCGCCCGCAAACTCCGGGAGGAGAAAAGCATCGAAATCGTGGCGGACTTCTGCCGTGTCACCCGGGAGACGGATATCGAGAGTCTCTTCCTGTTTGATGCAGAGGGCCGCCTGGTGGCCTCCGCCATAAACGGTGAGCCCGCGCCCATGTCAGAGGAGCGTGGAGAGTATCGCGCTCTCCTCGGAAGAAGAGGAGCGAAGGTCCTGAAGGCGGATGAGGTAGGAAGCGAAGCCTGGCTGATTAGCGGGCCCGACGGGCGACAGAAGATGCGCACCGTTGTCGAAGTTGACAATTGGCCCAAGGATGGCAGTATGGGCCTGTTGGTCAGCGATGTCTCGCTTGGCCCCGCGCAGCAGGCCGCCAGAGACATGCTCTCGCGCACACTGCTTTCCGGGGGAGCCGTTTTCATCCTGCTCATCCTGACCATGGCCTGGCTCATGGAACGCATGGTGTATCGCCCTCTGAGAACCGTGGATGAGAAGATGGCGCGTCTTGCCGCCGGTGAATTGCAGGCTCGCGTTCCTTCTCTCGGGAATGATGAGATGGGGCGCATCGCCGACGGATTCAATCAGATGGCCGAAGCCCTCGAGGAAAAGATGGAACGGTTGGAAGCCCTTGCCACCACTGATTATCTCACCTCTCTGCTTAATCATCGCGGCTTCCAGGAGAGGTTGGAGGGAGAGGCCTGCCGCGCACAGCGCTATTGTCGCTCATTCTCTTTGCTCATGTTGGATATTGATAATTTCAAGCGCGTCAATGATAGATATAGTCATCAAGCCGGAGACGAGGTGCTGAAACAAGCGGCTTTGCACATTCTCGGGAACTGTCGGGAATCGGATTCCGTCGCCCGCTACGGCGGAGAGGAGTTCGCTGTAATCCTGCCGGAGACAGACGGCTCCGAAGCGCAAGCGCTGGCAGAGAAACTCAGGGCTGCAGTGGACGACCAGCCCTTCACGGTCACCGGTGCCAGGGAGCCGGTGAGGCTGACGGTTAGCGTGGGGGTGGCGAGTTTTCCCACTGACAGCACCCAGCCGGAAGGTTTGCTGATGGCTGCGGATTTGGCGCTGCTGCGCTCAAAGAGCATATCTCACAATATCGTCTCCTCTTATAGCGCCTTGTCCCGTCTGGGAAAGATTGACGATCCTTACCTTTTGCATCGCTATCTTGAGGAGGGAACGGTTGAATCACTGATCGCCCTGGTTGAGGTAATGGAGAATCGCGACCCTTATGTGCAGGGGCATTCCCGGCGGGTAACCGAACTCGCTCTCGAGATCGGCGCGCGGATAAGCCTATCTGAAGCGGAACTGGAATCCTTGCGATTGGCGGGCCTTCTGCACGATATAGGCAACATCGGCATCCCCGTCGGAATACTGAACAAGCCCTCCGCATTGACAGAGGATGAATGGCGCTTTGTGCGGACTCATCCGCCGGTGGGTGGCGCCATCCTGAACGGGGTTGAGGGTCTGCAGGAAATAATACCCGTGGTTGTACACCATCACGAGCGCTACAACGGCGCCGGTTATCCCGCCGGCCTCAAAGGAGAAGATATTCCGCTGCTTTCCCGTGTCTTGGCCGCGGCCGATGCGGTGATTGCAATGCTGTCCCCGCGGCCCTATCGTCCGGCCTTCACATTCGAGGAAGTAGTCGAGGAAGTGTACCGGCAGGCCGGCGAGCAGTTTGATCCGACAGTGGCCGGCGCCCTGGTACGGATTCTCCGGGAAAAGGCGAAAGCGCCAACAAACCAGAAAGCCGCGCAGAACCGCTCGTTATAGCAAAACTCCTCTCTTTCTTTTCCTATCTGGTAGTATAATTGTGCGTATGAGCTCATCTGTCACGCAATGGTGGCGAGCGCAATGACCGGAAAAGAGAGAAAGCCGCGTCGATCTTCAGACGACCGTTCTACGGGCAAGTCCACCAAAACCCCGGCGGGCAAGTTCGGACGCGCCCTGCTTCCTCCTGAGAAATTCCATTCCACCAAGAAGGGCTCTCGCGGCTATCACCGAGCCAATGAAAAGGAAGAAGCCCGTCGCGCTGAGGAAGAACTGGAAGATAACACTTCTTCCAGTCCTTGACGAAGACACAGGCGCGCTCAATACGGGCATTTCCGCGATCCACCGACAGAAGAATCCGGATTCTCCGCAGATTTACATGAAGACAGCCCGCAAGAAGGTCAGCATTTGCTTGACCTCTGCTCGCAATTGTGAAATCTTCAAGAGTCTCTATAAGCGCTTCAGAAAAGCAGGCATTCCTCAGGGAGAGAAGTAGATGCGCAAGACAAAGGTAATCTGTACCATCGGCCCCGCCACAGAATCTGAATCAACACTGCGAGCGCTCATTCACGGAGGCATGAATCTCGCGCGGCTCAACTTCTCCCACGGCACTCATGCTCAACATGCGCGCGTCATCCGGCGCCTGCGGCGGCTCTCTCGGGAGATGGGCGCGCCCATCGGAATTATTCAAGACCTGAGAGGGCCGAAACTGCGGGTCGGGAAAATCGCGGATCCGCCCATGATTCTGAAACGAGGCGACAGAGTCGTCCTCTCGGGAACCGTCAAACAATCTCGGGATGGAGTGATCCCCGTGGGACCGGTGGAGGCGCTTCAGTTGATGAGCGCGAAGAACAAAGTCCTGTTGGATGATGGGAAGACAGAATTGCGAGTAGAGCGCGTACACCGCCAGAGAGTGGAATGTAAAGTCCTACGAGGAGGAGAACTCCTCTCCGGAAAGGGTGTAAATCTTCCCACCGTTCGCACAAACTTCCCCGCTCTGACCAAGAAAGACATCGCCGACCTCGCCTTCGGTCTTAAACAGGGGGTGGATTGGGTGGCGATGTCCTTTGTGCGCTGTGCAGCGGATATCGAACTGCTCCGCGCAAGAATGGAAAAAGCGCAGCGGACAATCCCCATCATCGCCAAGATAGAAAAACCCCAGGCGATTGACCATCTTGATGAAATAATCTCCGCCGCAGATGGTGTCATGGTGGCGCGAGGCGATCTTGGTGTGGAGATGCCGCTTGAACAGGTTCCTCTGTTGCAGAAGAAAATCATCGAAGAATGCGCCCTCGCCGGCAAACCGGCGATAGTTGCCACCCAGATGTTGGAATCAATGCTTCATGCGGCCCGGCCCACGCGCGCCGAGGTCAGCGATATCGCGAATGCCATCTTCGACGGCGCGGATGCCCTCATGCTGAGCGGCGAGACTGCCATCGGCGATTTTCCGCTGAAGGCGCTTCAGGTAATGGATAAGGTGGCAAGACAGACGGAGAAGAGGCTGGACTATCCGCTGCTTCTCGCGGAAAGAACCGCCTTCCCATGCCGCACAGTCACTGATGCCATCAGCCAGGCGTGTGGGCAGATCGCCGATGATTTGAAGGCCGCGGCCATCATAACCTCCACCTCCTCCGGCCATACCGCGGCCATGGTTTCCCGACTGCGGCCGGAGGCGCCACTGCTTGCCATCACCTCAGATGAAGGGACCCTGCGAAGACTGACCTTGTGGTGGGGCGTGGAACCGGTGCTGACGGACAAGACGAAAAACACTGAGGAGATGACCAAGATCGCTTTGAAAGTGGCGCAGAAGAGCGGAGTTGTCCGCTCCGGTGATCATGTGGTGATAACCGCGGGTGTCCCTGCCGGCGTCCCCGGGCACACGAACTTGATAAAAGTGGAGACATTAGGATAGCCTAAAGGATGAGAACAGGCTTGTGCTGTTGTGAATGGAAAAGTGCCTGTGGGCTTTGAAAAAAAGCATATTACAGGCAGAGGACAATCCTTCTGAGAGTCGAACGCATTCCGGTGTAAGCCCGGTTGGGGCTTATATGGCATATAAGCGTGAGGGAGAAGATGGATGCCCAAATCGGCAGAACGACGATCAGGCTGCTCAAGGGCGACATCTGTGACTGCGCCGCGGAGGCGATAGTCAACGCGGCAAATAATCACCTCTGGATGGGCGCGGGGGTGGCCGGGGCCATAAAGCGCAGCGGCGGAGAGGAGATCGAGAGAGAGGCTGTATCAAAGGGCCCCATCCCAATCGGCGAAGCCGCCGTCACAGGAGCGGGCCGGCTGGCGGCGAAATACGTGATTCACGCCGCCGCCATGGGCCAAGATCTGGCGACAGATGCAAACAAAGTGCGGCTCGCCACTAAGAACAGCCTTTTGCGGGCGGAGGGGCTGAAAGTAGAGAGCATTGCCTTTCCGGCACTGGGCACGGGTGTAGGCGGATTCCCGAAAGAAGAGGCCGCGGAAGTAATGATAGATGCCGTGGCTCAACATATAGGCGCCGGCAGCAGACTAAAAGAGGTACTCTTCGCGCTGTTCGATGAAGAGTCTTTGACGGCTTTTGAGGAGGCACTGGCACGGCGGAAAGAGGACAAGACCTGACAATATTTCCTTTAATTCCTGAAGGACATATGCGCTTTCCAGCAGAAACATGGAGAGTTAGCAAGCGAAATCTGCCGAGAGGTAAAGAAATGGAAGCCTATTGTGTAAAGTGCAAGTCCAAGAAAGAGATGGTGAATCCGACTGCCGTTACTCTGAAGAACGGAAAGCCTGCCACCCAGGGCACATGCCCTGATTGCGGCACCAAGATGTTCAAAATCGGCAAGGCGACCTGAGCGTCTTCATCTGAACCTCGCGGAAGGCGGATCGAAGTTCCTCATATTTCCGCGCGCTGCCTTCGCTTGACATCTCGGCCGCTGCAACCTGAGGCTGCTTTGCGGAGAAGCCTCGGCGGGGCCGTTACTTTATCGATGGAGCATCGCGACCCATTCCTATCTATAGTAATTCTTCACATTTACAATAAGGGGAGCCGGATATGAGCCAGCAAGGGAACTATACGGAACTGCTTGAAATCCTCCAGGCCGCCATTCAGAGAGAAGTGATGGCCGCGAGATTGTACGAGGAAGGCGCCGCAAAGGCGAATGATGACAAGGCGAGGGAACTCCTTCAGCGGCTCGCCAAGGAAGAGCGGCATCATCGTGATCTGCTCCAGGCGCAATACGAAGAACTGGCCGGCGGCGCTTTCTACTAGAACGACAAATAGGATTTCTTCAAAACGAACGGGCAGGCCGCATGGGGCGGCCTGCCCGGAACATTTCTGTTCTGCGAACCCCTAAATCTCCTAATGCTGAGAATCGGCCACCGCCGCCGGTTTGGCTGTCTCCGTACTTATGTCTACTTCCCTCAGATGGGCTGCGGCCTGCTCCGGGGGAGTCACATTAATATAGATCCCGGTTCCCATCTCGAAACCCGCGGCCACCGTAAGCCGTGGGAAGATCTCTAAATGCCAGTGGTAAAGACCCTTCTGGTCGTCATCACAGGGCGCTATATGGAGCGAGAAGTTATAGGGAGGATTGCCCAGACAATTGCGAATCCTCAGCAGTGTTTCACGAAGCATCTCCGCAAATGCCGTCTGCTCCGGCTGCGAGATATAGGCGAAGGAGGCGGCATGGCGGTGAGGTATAATCCAGGTTTCGAAAGGATACTTTGAGGCATAAGGCTCAAAGGCCAGGAATTGCCCGTTGTCCGCGACCACCCGCTCTCCTTCTTCCAATTCCTGCCGCAGGATATCACAATACACACAACGCTCCCGATATTGATCATAGCGGCGCACCCCGTCCAGTTCGTCCGAGATGTCGCGCGGAATCATGGGAGTGGCGATAAGTTGAGAATGGGGATGGGGGAGTGAGGCTCCAGCGACACGACCGTGATTGCGGAAGAAGAGGATGAACTTTATCCGCTTGTCTTTCTTCAGATCCAGATAACGCTCCCGGTAAGCCCACAGCACATCCTCCACCTGTTTCGGACTAAGTGAGGCAAGGCAGGCTTCGTGCTGTCCGCTTTCTATGATCACCTCATGGGCGCCGACTCCGTTCATGTAGTCATACATGCCGTAGCCGGTCTTCTTGATATCGCCTTCGATGGCCAGCGCGGGGAACTTGTTTGAGACCACCCGTACCCACCAGCCGGAGCCGTTCTTCTGGCTGGAGGGATCACGAAAAGCCAAGATCTCAGGAGGGGTGAGTGCTTCGTTTCCGGGGCAGAATGGGCAGCGTTCGCTGTTAGTCTTCTCCTCCTGTACTGAAGCGGTGAGAAAATCGCCGGGACGGCGTGCTCTCTCACTTGCGATGATAACCCATTCCCGGGTAATGGGATCTTTGCGAAGTTCAGGCATACTTATCCTCCAGCCATGCAAGGTTATTATACCACGCGCCGAAGATGAATATACAAAGCGGCCATGAGAGCGGCAATGCCTCGTGACGGTTCTTGTGGGGTTCGGTGGAGCGGCGGAGGCCTCAGCTGTAGAAGCACAATCTCAGGACTCAGAAGCGAAACAACCTTGGACGGGAGGTCTTCTTCTCCTGAGTCTCTTTGCGAGCAAGCGTTCTATAGAAATATCAAGTTGCTTTTGATTCTACAGCGGACTTCGCCGCCTTGTACTGACGCGCCTGATAAACGAAGGCCTCCAGGCGGGTATCTGTGCTCGCCTGCTCGGTGCCGTCATAGACCATATTCAAGAACGGGAAACCGCCCTCTTCTTCTTTTATCCGTTTCATCAAAGCGTGAGATACGGTGCCGGGCATACATGTGAACGGCATGACGGAAACAACACCAGCAAGCCCTTTGCGGACGAAATCAATCGCCTTGCCCACGGTGAGAATCGCTTCCCCTTCGAAGCTGTGGTGCAGATACGGTCCGGCCATCGCCAGCACTTCCAGGGTGGCCGGCTCATGCGCGCTGTCCAACATTGCTCCGAAAGGAGAAGCGAGCCCGTGTTCCTGGTGTTTCATCACCCGGTCTTTCGCCCAGTTCTTCAGCCACAGCCCCCAGTCTCCGTCGAGAACGGCACGCATGCCGCGTCGGAAGTTGCGATAAAGGAACCACTCATAGACAGGGGCCACCCATACCTCACAGCCCAAGTCCTCCAATTTCTCGATGACATGTTGATTGGAGAAGCGGTTTGTGCGCACATAGATCTCGCCCACCGAGCCGATGATGGGTCGGCGTGGAGAACGCTGTGCCGGAATCGCCTTGAAGTCGCGGGTGGCCGCCGCCATTACCTCCGCCAGGTTGCGATCGTTTCTGATCGCGTCACAGGCTTTCTCAAGATGTTCTTTGTATACGCGCTCCGTTTCACCGGGATTGAGTTCATAGGGTTTGGTCTCCCGCAATGCCTTGAACAGCACATCTGTCGCCACTATCCCCTGCCAGCCGCGAGCGAGAAATTTTCTTCCCACCAGCCCCAGATCGGAATAGAAAGAAGAGGCCTGATTGGGTGCCCAGATGGGGACATCGGAATAGCCGATTTCGTCCAACACCATTCGCTGCAGAGTGTTGTATTGGCCGAAGCGGCAGGGGCCGCCTGAGCCGCCCATGAAGAAAGCATACTTGCGGCGGTCGAAGTCAGGCCGATGGGTGAACTTCACCATATCTCCGGTGGTAACGATGGCCGGAAAGCATTCCTTGCCGGAAGTGTATTTGCGGCCCCAGAAAAGGGTCTCTTCATCAGGTTCAGGCAGCACCTCGGCAGGCATCCCGCTCGCCTCGAAGGCGGCCGCCAGAGCATAGGCGTGGTCCGCCATATTCGGAATCAAGACGATGCGCTTCTCGCCTTTAGTCAGAGACATCACGCGGTAGGGGCGAGACGGCTCTATCTCTCTGCCCTTCGCTCCCTCCAGGCTGTCCAGGAAGGCCTCCAGGCGGGTGATGATGCCGGCATCCGCGCTGTGTTCGTCAATCTCGATCTGCAGATAAGGCTTCTTCCCCATGCGCTGGCGGAAGAAGCGGGTTAGGAAGGAATCCGGCCCGCAGCCGAAATTAGTGATGTAGATGGCATTCAGTCGCGGGTCGCGGGCAATTATCTCCGCCGCGGAGAGTATTTTCTGGCCGTAACGCCAGTACATGTTCGACCAGTCCCCCTCCATGGGCACTGAATCCACCGGTAAGAAGTCCATGGGGATGGGGAGGGCGCCCATTTCGCGCAACTTGCGGGGTATCTCCAGATTGGCGCCGGAATCACAGCCATTATAGGAACGCGCCACGATCACCAGCGCCGGCGTCTCTGGCGGCAAGTTCGCCAACACCTCTTCCCCTCTGCGGTGAAGAGCCTCCTGAAAAGCCTCCTGGGCTTTGAAGCCGGCCTTCACCGCGCGGCGGACGCGGCTCCGGCTTATGCCCATTTCCCGGCCCACCTCCTCCATCACTTTTCGCAGGCGCTTCTCGCCCCTCTCCAGATGGATCGCGGGCTGGAGGAGCTTGACGCCATTGCCGGTGATATCTACAGAGGATTTCACCGTGTAAGGGAAACTCTGCACATAAGGGCAGACGAAGGAATCAGTTAGACTGTGATCCCGGCGCGGCAGGTTGATGACACTTGGCAAAAAGAGATAATCGATGTCTTTGGCTATCAGGCCGAAAACATGGCCGATCCCCAATTTAATGGGGAAACAGGTTTCCACCACGGCCGCCTCACAGCCGCGGTGAATCACCCGCTTATTGGTGCGTTCCGAGAGAACCACCTCAAAGCCCAGTTCGTCAAAGAAAGCCCGCCACAGAGGAAAGAGTTCGTGGAAGAGCAGCATACGGGGCAGCCCGACTTTGGGTCGCGCCTCCGAAGCCTCCTGCTTTGCCGCGGCTGAATATGACTCCAGCAGCATCTTCTCCCGCTCTGCAAAAAGGTCCGGCAAATCCGTCCTGTCGGCTTCTTTATCTTCCTCCCAGCGGCCGCAGCGGCTGCCATAATGGCGGGGCTGTTCACCCTCCACCGTCACCTTGTTTATCTCACAGCGGTTGGGGCAGATTTCACACTCGAAGGATTCAATATTGTAGGAGCGTTCACTCAAATCGAAGCCCTTGAAACGGGAACCTTGCCCCTGATCATTCTCCATTGCCATCAGTGCACACCCGATGGCGCCGGTAACTTCGTGGTGTTCAGGGACGATTATCTTCTTTCCTGTGACGCGGGCGAAGGCTTCATTTACCGCGCGGTTGAAGGCCACCCCGCCCTGGAAGAAGATAGTGTCTCCCACTCTCTTTCCCGCCACCACTCGATTCAGATAGTTGTAGACAATCGAGTAAGCGAGCCCGGCCGCGAGGTCTTGCTTCGGAGTGCCGCGCTGCTGGTGGCGGATGAGTTCGGTCTCCATGAATACCGTGCATCTCTCGCCCAGGTTGGCGGGAGCGCGGGACTCCAAAGAGAGACCGGCGAACTCCTCTTTAATGGAAATGCCCAGACGTTCCGCCTGTTCCTCCAGGAAGGAGCCGGTGCCGGCGGCACACACCTTGTTCATCTCGAAATCAACTACCCGGCCGGCCTCCAGTGAGACATATTTTGAATCCTGACCGCCGATCTCGAAGATGGTGTCAACATTGGGGTCAATCTCCACCGCCGCCCTCGCCTGCGCGGTAATCTCATTTTTCACTACATCCGCGCCGAGGAAATCACCGGTGAGGTAACGCCCCGACCCGGTGGTGCAAGCCCCTCTTATCTCCACCAGATGCGCGACTTCCGCACCGACCTCGGCGAGCCCCTTTTTCACCGCCTCCAGGGGCCGGCCCGCGGTCATCAGGTAGCGCTTTGAGAGCACCCGCTTGTGCTCGTCCATCACGACTACGTTCGTGGAGATGGAGCCTACATCCACCCCCAGATAGGCGGGGATGCATTCTCCATCATTTCGGCCCGTAGGTGAAGCCATCTCACCCACCCGGTAATCCACACCACTGGGGCCGGAAAGAGGCTGCAGGCTCTTGCGCGCCTCCTCAGTTACCCCCGACTTCAGGGCCTGCTCCAGTTTATCCAGGCCCGCGAAAGGCTGGTGTGTGTCGCTCTCCATGGCGAGATATACCGCACCGATAGCCCCCATGCAGGCGAAATTCTCAGGGATGATAAGTGTGCCCTCCGGAATCTCCAGCACCTCTTCAAAGGCGTGCACAATCGCTTGGTTGGCAGCGACACCTCCCTGGAAGGAAATGGGAGGAGTAAGTGTCCGGGCGGAGCCTACGGTGCTCTTGAAGTTGCGGGCCATGGCAAAACACAGCCCGGCGACGATATCATGCACAGGAGTGGCTTTCTGCTGGAGGTGAATCATGTCGGATTTGGCGAACACCGAGCAGCGGCCTGCGAGTCGGGGCGGGCTCTGCGATTCCAGAGCAAGAGCGGCGAACTCTTCTATGCTAAGCCCCAGGCGATGTGCCTGTTCATCCAGGAAGGACCCTGTGCCGGCCGCGCAGAGAGTATTCATGGCGAAATCGGAGACCACTATCTCCCCGCTCTTCTCGTCTCTGTCCAGGAAGATGAGTTTGGAATCTTCTCCCCCGATTTCGATGATACTCCGCACCTGAGGAAAGAGAAGCGCGGTGGCGCGCGCCTGGGCAACCACCTCATTCATCTGGGTCGCCCCCAAAAGCGGAGCCGCCAAAGAGCCTCCACAGCCGGTCGTTGCCACCAGGCCGATGCGCTCCTTGGGAATGTGTTGGAGTATGTCAATCAGAGCATCTTGCAGCACGACCAGAGGCTGACCCCGGTGGCGAAGATAGTGAGATTCCGCCACCTTGCCTCGACTATCCACGAGAGCGATGTTGACACTTATCGAGCCGATGTCTATTCCCAGACCAAGAGTATCATTACTTCTATTCATTCTCATCCTCGGATTCAGTCTCCGGCTTCTCGAACATTGCAATAAAGCGTTCGGTATATTCCTCCTGCATGGTGGCATAGTGCTGCTCAAACGCGTAGAGCCACAGCATCAGAGCGGCTTCTTCCGCGTCGGTTTCCAGAGCATTGGCAAAGAACTGCGCCATTATCTCCTCATAGGAGCGGGCGGATTCGTCTATCTCGATGATGCTCCCGGGAGGATGGACGGCTCGGTGGAACTCGCGATAAAGCCGATCCAGGAACTCCCGCGCTCCCGCAGGAGTGAGCCGTTCTAGTCTGGGGCCGAATTCCGCGATAACGAGTTCTCGCAGTTTGGCGCGGTTCATTGTCAATGTCATTCATAAGCAAGGGGTTTTGCAGAAACGGCTAGAACTCAGGCTCTATCAGGCCGTAATTGCCATCTCGCCGTCGGTAGATAACATTCACTACATCGCTCTCTGCATTGATGAAGACATAAAAATCATGCCCCAACAATTCCATCTCCGCGGCCGCCTCCTCAGGCTTCATCGGCTTCATGTCAAAGCGCTTGCTGCGGACGATCTGACCGGGCTGATCCTGCTCCTCGGCCTCCTCCTCGACCGGTGGAGGTTGTGTGCCGTGGTGGCGAAAGCGGTCATTCAGTTTGCCCCGATATTTTTTGACCTGTCGCTCCAGTTTGTCAACCACCAAATCTATTGCAGTACGCATATCCTCGGCGCGTTCCTGACCTCTCACCAGGAGGCCGTCGGCCACCAGGGTAATCTCCACGATATACCAGGCGCGTTCCTTCGCCTCCGTGATCTGCACCGATTCTATCTTCGGCAGCAACCGCTCCAGTTTCTTCAGTTTCTTTGCTGCATGTTCTCTTATCCCTTGGCTGACTTCACCATGTCTTGCGGTAACGGAAATCTGCATTTCTTCTCCTCATCTGAACTGTAATGATAGCACTGATCGAGCTCGCTTCGAGAACGGAAACCACATAGCCGGTCGCACCATCACCAGGGTCGCACTTCTTGTATGCCACATTCTATAAGGATGAGTTCACCGCCTGAAGCGGCTGCGATGCTAGATTCTTTCCCCACGGCAAGATTTCCTGCCTGGCTGCGTTCCATAGTAGAACATTCCTGCCAGGGGCAGGGAAAGCCGGCGTCGACAGAGAAAAAACTGACTTGTCAGCGAGGATAAAGGGGCTGTGGGCATCGGAATAGACATTATACAGATAGACCATATGGCGCAGGCGCTGGAGCGGTGGCCGCGCTTGCGAGAGCGGCTCTTTACGGCCGCGGAAAGGCGCTACTGCGAGGCGCGGCAGAATCCGGCTCAACACTATGCGGTGCGCTTTGCCGCCAAGGAGGCGATCGTCAAAGCCTTGGGTCGAAGCCTCTCCTGGCAGGATGTGGAGATCAGCCGCGCCGGTGCAGGGCCGCCCCGCGCTGTTCTGCATGGAAAAGCCCAAGACGCGGCCGGCGGCGGGAAGACGGAAATTTCACTATCTCACAGTGGTGAATACGCTGTCGCCTGTGCAGTATTCTGGCCTGATATGGGCCGAGATGTGGAATCTTGAGGCTGGAATCTGGGTCTCGGACAAGGCGGAATGAAGATCGTCACAAGTGAACAAATGAATGCACTGGACCGCGCTGCACAGGAGGCAGGTGTCTCCATTATGGAACTCATGGAGAACGCGGGTCGGGCCGTCTTTGAGAAAGCAGAAGCCATGCTCGGAACCCCGCAAGGCCGCCGCGTCGCCATCATCTGCGGCAAGGGCAATAATGGAGGTGATGGGCTGGTCGCCGCCAGATACCTCAAGAAGTGGGGAGCGGGGGTGGAGGTGCTTCTGGCCTGCTCCGCCTCGGATTTGAAAGGAGCACCCAAGGCGAATTATGGATCCGCTCTTCAAGCCGGAGTCCCCGTCGAAGAGAACGCCCAAGCAGACCGGGTTCTTGGTGCCTGTGAGCAGGCGGACCTGGTGATTGACGCACTCCTGGGCACAGGCATCAAAGGCGCGGTGGAACGCAGCGCGGCGGAGATAATCAGCGCGGTGAATCGAGCCAATCGTCCCGTCCTCGCGGTTGACATCCCGTCAGGTATTCAAGCGGATACGGGTGAAATCGCCGGAGTTGCGGTGCACGCCAATCATACCGTGACTGTGGGATTGCCCAAATGGGGCCTTCTCAACTTCCCCGGAGCCGAATATGCGGGACGCGTTGTAGTCGCCGATATCGGTATTCCTGCCGCGGCAATCGAGGCCATGTCCATCACTGCCGAGTATCTCGATGCCGCGGAAGTGGCTCATCTCCTGCCGCGTCGCTCTCCGGCTGCGCATAAGGGTGATTGCGGCCGCGCGTTAGTCATCGCCGGTTCCGCGGGCTACACCGGTGCAGCCGCTCTCTGTTCCATGGGGGCGCTGCGAATGGGTGCAGGCTTAGTGACTCTTGCCGTCCCCGCCAGCCTGAATGATGTGATGGAGGCCAAACTCACCGAGGTTATCACCCGCCCCATGCCGGAGACAGCGGCTCGCAGCCTGTCGAAGGAGGCACAGCAGGAGATACTCGAACTCGCCGCCAGGAGCGATGTTGTGGCAATGGGCCCGGGCCTTTCGCTGGAGCCGGAAACCGCTCTGCTGGTGAGGAGGCTTGTCGGTAGGCTTGCCATTCCCGTAGTACTGGACGCGGATGCGCTCACCGCTCTATCCACAGACATAGATCTGCTGAAGGGCGCCCAAGCGCCGATTGTCTGCACTCCTCACCCGGGAGAGATGGCGCGGTTGGTGAATCTCTCCCCGGCGGAGGTGCAGAAGGCGCGCGCTTCAACCGCTCAAAGCTTGGCGCGGAGTATCGAAGGGGTAGTGGTATTGAAGGGGGCCGCCACTCTTATCGCCGACGCGGAGGATCGCCTGCGCGTCAATCGCACCGGAAATGCAGGAATGGCGAGCGGTGGAACCGGAGATGTTCTCACCGGAATGATAGCAGGCCTGCTCGCCCAGGGCATGTCGCCTTTCGATGCCGCCAGTGTGGGGACGTACCTCCACGGCCTCGCCGGTGATCTTGCCGCGGCAGAAAAAGGAGACATGGGCCTTATTGCTTCTGACTTGCTGGAGAAGGTTCCCGACGCGACAATTTACGTCTCGGAAGTTGTAAGACAGAGCCAATAGATGGAATCTTAGTTGAGCATTCACGAAATTCTCCGGTTATTCAGGACTTTCAATTAGTCAAGTAATGGGGCTTCTACCTTTCTCATTAATGGCTCAGGCGATCATCTCCGCGCTGCTCATCATCACAGCATTGGTTATATTCCTCCTTTGTTTCGCGCGAGGCAGGCTGTGGGTGGCGGTGGCTCTGGTAATCGTGCTCGCGGACCAGATCAGCAAATTCGTCGTGCTGCATCTGGTACGCGACGGCCGACAGGTTTCTCTACCCGGTTCCGCTGAGTTGGTCTATTTTGAGAACCGTCTGCTTGGCTTCGGGCTGTCCAGTGCCGGATTGTTGACGGCCACCCTTGCGGCTTTGGCGGCCCTACTTCTGCTCTACATCAGTCTGCTCCGACGCGGCTATCGCATGAGCTTCTTTGCGGAATTCTCTGCGGCACTCCTCTTGGGCGGGTGCGCGGGAATTTTGATTGACCGCGTAAGGCTGGGCTTTGTCATAGACTGGCTGGATTTGGGCCCTGCAAGTGATTTCATTTACAATCTCGCGGATTTGGCCATCCTCGCCGGAGGCGTGCTTTTCTTCACGCGAGGCACTCAACTCATGCTGCGCAGGGCGGGTCGGTCCCTTGCTGCTCGAAAGTCCGGCCTGGAGGAGGGGTCGTCAGCCATTCTGCCGGACGCCTCTCTGGAAGATGCCGCTGAGATGGGACGCAGGGCCGCGCAGCAGATGCGCGCGCATCTGGGCGACCTTTCTCTCCGCGAAATGGCGGCGGCATTGGGGGTGGAGATTCAACACAAGCCTCTGCCTCCGCCGGGGCTTTCACCACTTCGCGTACGCAGCGAGTATCTGTCCGATTCCGCCACAGTCGTGCTCTATGATGAGCCGCTGCGAGAGCTGTCCCTCCTCATCGCCGAGAAACGACCTGACCTGGCAGGTCTGAATCTCGAGGACCTTCATATAGCACACGAGATATTCCATCATCTCTTGTTTCGAAGACAGGCGCGCCGAGGCGAAGAATCCGAGTCGCGCATTTCTTCTGAAAAGGCGGCCTCTGTCTTTGCGGCCGAATTGCTGGGGCTTGACTTCTCCCCCGAAGAACTGGATTCACTCCATACTTCAGAATAGACTTGGACGATCCCTCTCCTCAATATAGAGGAAACATTTCGCAGACATCTCTCTGGTCGGTTTTCCGACTTCCCCTCAATGATTGTGCCTTGAGATTAAGCTAGTCCGGAGATTCGCACAGCGCGAATCCGCGCCTTTGACGCGTGCAAGATTCATGCCGCGCGGTCAAAAAACGCGCACCCAAAATTGAGACTGACTGCAGTGTTTCACGACCTTAATTAGCCATGCTTAATTGCGGCGAGTTTTTTTCAAGAGCGCCCCCAAAATCGGCAAAAAGTCGCTTCCAGAAATAGGAGATTTCTGCTTAACATAATGAACGTCATAGGCTCACTCTGCCAAAGACAAGCCCATACCACAGAGGTTGGAGGACGCCTCCCACACCGCATCAAGTGGGGGGCTTCTTAGGCCCTGGCCAGAAAGAAGGAGAAAGACGATGCCCTGGTACATTGAAAACGCCCGCAGCACCACGGGTACCGCCCTCAGGTCTCGAGACCCGAGCCCATTGAGCGGGATGTGCCCAATCTGTATTCGCGAGTGCGGTGTGCTCTGCGAAGTCGGTAAGTCCGCTTTGCGCGGCCGGGAGGTACTCTATCCATCTCCCGAGTACTACGGCCACAGCACAGCCGCCTCCAACAAGGACTATCTCCTCAACTGGGGAGACCTTCAAATTCAGGTGGAAGTTCTCGGCGCGGAGGGGGTGGAGGCGGATCCTGAGCACGCCATCTTCCCCAATGTGGACATCACTTCCAAGGCCGGGGGTGTGCCATTGAAGACCCCCGTTATCATCGCCGGCCTCGGTTCCACAGAAGTCGCCAAGCGGCAGTGGGAAGGCATCGCCGGAGGTGCAGCCCTCGCCGGGACCATTCAGGTGATCGGAGAGAATGTCTGTGGCATGGACCTGAAATCCGAATACACCCCTGATGGTAAGATTCACTCTTGCCCGGATCTGAAGTGGCGAGTGGACACCTATCGCAAATATTGGGACGGCACACACGGTGACATTGCGGTCCAGACCAACGTCGAGGACCAGCGCGCCGGTGTTGACCTTTATGCACTCCAGGAACTCGGAGTGAATATTATCGAACGGAAATGGGGCCAGGGCGCCAAGGCGATCGGAGGAGAGGTTCGCATTGACAATCTGGAGCAGGCGCTCCTTTTGAAGAAGCGCGGTTATGTACTCGTTCCCGATCCGGAAGACCCCGATGCCCAAGAGGCCTTCAACAAGGGTATCTTCAAGACCTTCGAGCGTCACAGCCGCGTGGGCTTCCCGGAAGAGAAGGAGTTCATCAAAGACATCGCCTGGCTCCGCGAAAAAGGCGCTAAGAAAGTCTTCTTGAAGACCGGTGCTTACAATGGTGCGGTCGTAGGTTTCACCCTCCGCTGCGCCTCTCAGGCGAAGATTGACCTGCTTACCTTCGATGGTGCCGGCGGCGGTACCGGTATGAGCCCGGTGCCGATGATGAACGAATGCTCCACACCCACCATCTACCTGCTCGCCCAAGTTCTGGAGGGGGTGCGGGTGTTGCGCGCCAAAGGCAAATATGTGCCGGACATCGCCATCGCCGGCGGTTTCGCCAATGAGACCCAGATATTCAAGGCGATTGCCATGAGTAATCTGGGGGACGGCGAGGGTCCGGTAGTGAAGGCGATTGCAATGGCGAGAGCGCCGCTTACCGCCTCCATGAAGTCGGATTACTTCGTGGAGCTGGCGGCACAGGGGAAACTTCCCGGCGGGTTTGCCAAACTCTACGGCGGAGATCCTGAGCAGTTCTTCATCGGGGCCGGTGAACTGGGACACAACGGCCGCGGCAAACCGGGGAAGGATATCCCGTGGCCGACGGTCGGAGTCTATACCTACTTCACAGATCGAATTGGTGTGGGTCTGCGGCAACTTATGGCCGGCTGTCGCAAGTGGAAAATAAACTTGCTGGATCGCAGCGATCTGGCCTCTCTCACCGAGCGCGCCGCCCGCGTCACCGGCATCCCTTTGATGGAGGAGCTGGACAAAGAGGTCATGCACAAGATGCTCGACTTCTGAACGGAGAGCATCTGCGAATCGAACCGAATGATAACGACAAACGGCGCAGCTTTCTGGCTGCGCCGCTGTTATTGTAGTCTTCTGAGCGATGAGCGAACTGTGGGCTCAGAACCTCCGCAGTCCCAGGATCACGCGGCCCAGAATGGTGACTTGATTCTGGGGGAGTATGATCGGTTCCATATTGCGATTGGCCGGCTGTAGGCGAACTTGCCCGTTCTGGCGCTGGAAAGTCTTGATGGTCGCCTCGTCGTCTATCATGGCAACCACCACATCACCCTCTTCGGCGGAATCCTGCTGGCGGACAACCACCAAATCACCGTCGAACAGCCCCGCCTCTATCATGCTCTCACCTTTTACCCGCAGGCAGAAGGCGGGCTCCTCCGGCACCAGTTCCGCAGGTAGTGGAAGGACTTCCTCGATGTTCTCCACAGCCAATATAGGCTGTCCCGCGGCGACTGTGCCAAGAAGTGGAACAGGAACCGTAGTTTTCGGTACCAGACGCGGATCATCGGCCTTGATGATCTCCACTGTACGAGCCTTCAAGCGGCTGCGGCGGATGAATCCCTTGCGCTCCAATGCCTCCAGGTGGCGCTGGACAGTACAAGTGCTCGAAAGTCCGAGCCGCTCCATGATTTCTCTCACCGTAGGCGGATGCCCGGTCTCCCGTATCACGTGGTGGATCTGCTCCAAGACGTGTCTTTGTCTCTGAGTTAAGCCCTGCATAATACTCTCCTAATCAATCTCGGCCGCCCGACTTTCTCGGCGGCCTCTGCCAGCTGAGTGTTTGCCCGTATCTATGCTCCACCAACCAGCAGTAATTATACCATCTTCACCCCGATTCCTCAAACTCCAGTTTTAGACCCAAGAAAGATATTGAGAATGAGTCAAATAGAAGCAAAAGGTCGTGGAGTGGGTCTGTGACTTAACCAAAGTAGTATGCGCGCTTCACATCTTCAAGAGAAGAAGAAAAGGCGCAGGCTAGTCTTTCTCCAATGCTTTCTTCTGCAGGGCGACCAGTTCCCGGATACCTTTCTCGCCCAGGCGCAAAAGTGAATCCAGATGGTCTTTGGAAAAAGGATTCCCCTCCGCGGTGCCTTGCACTTCCACAAACTTGCCCGCCGCGGTCATCACCAGATTCATATCAACCGAGGCCATTGAATCTTCTTCATACGCCAAATCCAGCATCGGCTCACCCTGCACAATGCCGACACTCACGCCGGCCACCGCGTCGAGTATCGGCAGGGTCTTTATCAACCCTTTATTATGCATCCAGCGCAGGGCATCCACCAGGGCCACATATCCGCCGGTGATTGCGGCGGTGCGGGTACCGCCGTCCGCCTGCATAACATCACAATCAACAGTGATGGTCCGTTCCCCCAGAGCATCCATATCGATTACAGAACGCAGACTCCTGCCGATGAGCCGTTGTATCTCCATTGAGCGGCCGCCCCGTCGTCCCCTGGCGGCCTCCCGCGGAGTGCGCTCCTTCGTGGAACGCGGGAGCATCCCATATTCCGCCGTCACCCATCCCCGGCCGCTGCCCCGCAAGAACTGTGGGACGATGTCCTCCACTGAGGCGGTGCAAACCACCACCGTCTCTCCCATCTCAATCAGACAAGACCCTTCGGGATGTTTTATGAAATCCCGCGTCAAATTCACCGGTCGCAACTCGTCGTTTTTTCGCCCATCCACACGCGGCATCACGGCCTCCACTTCTTAGGTAAGGGTAACACTTTCCTCTTCTCTTCTGCGTTTTCCTGTAAAAGCCCCCCTCCTTTAGACGTAAAACCTGGGGCCGAAGCGGTATTGATGGTAATATGATGTAGTGAAGGGTCGAGAGTCTAGCCTCCGGCGTCTAGAGTCGAGGGTATACCCGTGGTCTTTTCTGCGTACTCTACGGTGAATGGGCATCTATGCATGTAGAGGGGAAGTAATTGCAGGCACAACTGGAAGAATTCCTGGATCATCTAACGGTCGAGCGAGGCCTGGCGCGCAATACCATTGCCGCCTATCGCGCCGATTTGGAGGGGCATTTCGGCTTTCTCGCGCGGCTGGAAGTGAAGGAATGGTCGGAGGTTTCCGAATCTCTCATTATCCGCTATCTCTCCACACTCAGGCGGCGGGGGTGTGCGCCTTCGACCTTGCTGCGCAGGCTATGCTGTCTGCGTGTGTTCTATCGTTTCTTGGTGCTGAGAAAGTACATTGATCACGACCCCTGTGCCGCGCTGGAGAGGATGCGCCCTTCCCGTAAACTCCCTTCCGCCCTCACATTTGAGGAGATAATCTCCCTGCTCAACCAGCCGGATGTCTCCACCCCCAGAGGACTGCGTGACAAAGCCATGTTGGAATTGCTCTATGCCTCCGGCCTGCGGATATCGGAATTGGTGGGCCTGGAGCGGGGCGCGGTAAACTTTGATTTAGGCCTGGTGCGCTGTGTGGGCAAGGGCTCGAAACAGCGGCTCGTGCCTGTGGGTAAAGAGGCCCTGGAGGCCCTGTGCGCGTATTTGGATTCCCGCAATGACACTCATGCGGCGCTCTTTCTGGGGCGCGGCGGGCAAATGCGGCGGGCATCGTTCTGGAGACTCATAAAAGCCTATGCCAAGAAAGCGGGAATCTCCAAACCCATTTCACCCCATACCCTTCGCCATTCTTTCGCCACCCATCTTCTTGAACGGGGAGCTGATTTGCGCGCCATCCAGGAGATGTTGGGCCATGCCTCCATCTCCACCACACAGGTATATACTCACGTCTCCTCTGATTTGCTGCGCGAAGTCTTCCAACAGGCCCATCCCCGCGCAACCACCGGCTCACCGCCTCCGCGAAGTGACTAGATTCCGTTCTCCTTCGATGCACTGTCGACAGGAAGCGTGTGGCACAATTCTTGTGCGCAGATGCGAGAGACTTCTCTGGCAGAGCCGACCCGGCGGCTTCTTTGCTCAGAAGTTGACAAGGATTCTACTGCAGAAGAATGGAATGTTTTTAATGAGGGTATAAGCGGGATTGGTGTAATCTGCTTCTGAGTGCCCGCCGCCGTTTCTCGGAAAGGAGATTCAAATTGACCAGATATCGCCTCAGCCGGCTGCTGAAAACCAGTGCCTCAGAGGTCTATCTGATTTGGGAGGGAGAGCGCCGAATAGGCCAGGTGGATATCCACTACGCCGATTCCATCATCCATGCACACATGCTTCTCGAGGTTGACCTCAGCGACGAGGAGATCATGTCTCTCTGCGCGCAGATTGATGAGGATATCGTAACCTCTTATCTCCCTTGTTTCGAGCGCGAGGAGTTCGTCATAACCATCTTCAGAGGAGAAGAGATGGACTCCTTTACCTATCCCCCTCCACAGGAGGATGCTGAGGAGGAGTAGAAGCGGGCCTTGTAGTGAAGAGGCCTGTTCACACCTCCGGTCGAAATGCTCCGGGGATGATATTTGTGCGGCGTACCTTTCCATCCGGAGTCAGCCATACCTCCACTATGTCGAACCTCCAGGCCACCTCGCGCCGCAGACGATTCGCTATATAACCCTGGGCCAGATTCACCAGTTTTCGCCGTTTGCCTTTTCCAACCCCCTGTGCGGGGGTGCCGAAATCTTCTCTGGAGCGGGATTTTACCTCTGCGAAGACTAACTCCGAGCCTTGCCGGGCGATGATATCAATTTCCCCACCGCGGCTGCGGTAATTGCGCTCCAGGACACGATAACCCCTCGCCCTCAAGAGCCGCGCCGCCGCCTCTTCACCAATCTTCGCCAACACCATGCGATCTAATGTCTTGTTTTGCGCGCGGCGAGAACTCGCCATCTTGAGATTCACCCTTTGCGGACTTCGCGTCTTCGCGTTAACGGAAGGCTTTCAAATCATTTCAGAGCCCTAAAACGAGACCCTTCGCTTCCGCTCAGGGTGACAGAACAAACCAAGAAATAGTCCGCTGTTTCTGTCATTCCACCTGTCATTCTGAGCGAAGCGAAGAATCTCGAAGATGCTCGCGCGAATTCTGAAGCGGCCTCCAGCCGTAAGCCCGGGTTTGTCCGTTCACCGGCCGGCGGCAATCAAATACACCCAGTTAGCGGCGATGACTGCAAGCAGGAAGACCCACAATACGCGCGGTATCTTCAACTCCCTCTGGCGGTGTTTGAACAAACCATAATAGACCAGGCTGGCGGGTACGGCGAGAAGACAAAAGCTCGCGGCAAGAGGATTGAGGAGAAAAGCCCCGTGAATATTCCCTTGCAGTAGGGCCAGCGCAGCACGTGTGCCGCCGCAAAACGGGCAAGGGATGCCGGTGAAGTTCTTGAGAGGACAAATAGTGAAGAGTATGCCGGCTCGTTCAGTCAGATAACATACGAGCAAAAATAGCCCGCAAGAGCCGGCTACCAGAGAAAGAGTGCGCACCGTCGCATAGTAGCGGCGGCCTTGCCAGACATTGGAATTCGGGCCATATCTCCGAGCAGCCATCAGAAGTCTGATCTTCTCCGAGAATCACCGTGGCATCGGCATGCTTCGCATCTGCTGGTTAAATATGCTTAACCACATACCGCCTACGATAATACTGACGATCGTCATCACAATACCCAGTGGTATCGCAATAATGCCGCAGATACGACCCGCACTGGTCATCCCGCGGCCTGAGGGATCCATCAGACCCTGGTCCATTTCTCTAAGGTCATTGTTCCCCATGACCCAGGCGATAATTGCACATACCAGGGTGACAAGCGTACAGATGAAACAGAACACCAACGCCACAATTCCCAATACCAGTATGGCCGTACCGCGATGTGCCTTCATTGGTGCTTGTGGAATCTGAGCACCGCCCTCCGGAAGAGAGGTAGTCATTCTTCTTCTCCTTTCGGACACAATCGTTTCTTCGGGAGCCTTCTCACCAGTTTTCGCCCATGAGAGAGCGATTCCTTCTCAAGTCTTCCATGTGGAGGGCATTCTTTTCAACGGCAGGATACGCGCGTACTTCGGCGAATATCGGTATGTGCCGCGCACAAAGAGAACGATCCTTCTCATCTTCCACACTGAATGTAACATTGGCGCGAATGGAATTGGTCTCCCATCAGCCTAGCTTCGGCCGGCTGACGAGGTAAGAGAATGCTTCCGGTGCGGCTGAGTCTGCACAATTTCATGTCCTATGGTGAGCCTGCGGAGGAGGTGGATTTCCGCAACTTCCGGCTCGCCTGTGTGAGCGGGAGCAATGGTGAAGGGAAATCCGCGCTGCTGGATGCCATCACCTGGGCCTTGTGGGGAGTGGCGCGNNCTGTGGCAGGTGACACGCAGCCGCCGGCGCGGCAAGACAGGAATGTCTCTTTCCCTGGCGCGGCGGGATAATGGCGCCTGGCAGGATTCCAGCGGCGCTACCGCTACCTTGACTCAGCAACTCATCAGGTCCCTGCTGGGGCTTGATTACCAAACCTTCATCAACTCAGCCTTCTTATTGCAGGGACGGGCGGATGAGTTCGCCCGTCAGAGCGCAAGTGACCGCAAGGAGATCCTCGGCGATATTCTGGGGCTGGATATTTTCGAAAGACTTTCCAGAGAAGCCAGAGAGCGGGCAAAGCAAGAGCGGACAAAGGCCGATCTTCTGGAGGTCGAAATCGAAAGATTGAATGTCGAGGTTTCTCGTGAGCCGGAACTCCAGCGCCGGGCGGAAGGGGCGAAGGAGAAACTGGTTGAAGCGAGAGATCGCGCCTCCGAGATAAAGAAGGAACTCGAAGCCCAACAGACAGTCTTGAGGTCACTGGAGGAAAAAGAGCGGCGGGCAAGAGAATTGGAGCAAGGCCTCGCGCAAACGGCAAAGCGGGTGGAAACTCTGCAGAAAGAAAGGAATGAGGCCGGCCGCAAGATAGAGGAATGCGAGACTCTGCTGGGCCGCGAGAAAAAGATAGAAGAGGGGTTTGCCGCCCTTACCAAAACCCGCCGCGAGGAGGCGAAATGGGGCGAAAAGGCGGCCCGATTCGCGGAACTCTCCCGGCAGCGGGAGACACATTCTCTGGCAATTGAGAGAGAACGCGCTCATCTGCAGTCAAAAGTGAAATCACTCAAAGAACAGGCGGAGGTGCTCGCTGCCAAGAGCAAAGATGAAGAGATAAGGAGGACGATTGAGACCTGCAAACACGAAATAACCTCCCTGGAATCTCGACTGCAGGAGACCGCCGCGGTTCAACAATCACTTCGCGCGCAAAGAGATAATATGGCGCGGTTGGCGGAAAAAAGCCGCCAACTCGAATCGCTTTTGGAGGAGAAGAAAGAAAGTCTAGGCCTGCTGCAGCAAGCGGAGGCCGCCTGTCCCGTGTGTCGCGTACAGTTGAGCGAAGAGAGGCGCCTGGAATTGATTGAAGAGTTGAAGAAAGAACAGAAAGAAACCTCTGCTCAACTTGAAGGATGCAAGAAGGAGATTGCGAAAGCGAAATCCGCCACCGAAGAGCAAGAAGACAGGCTGCGCGAAATGGAGAAGGAGAGGACGCGTTTCGTCGAGTTGAAGCACACACTGGGCAAGAGCGAAAACATGTTGACTCAGGCCCAGGCCGCCAAAGAGCAGTTGAGGACCGCTCAAAACGAATTGGCGGAAATCGAAGAGACTCTGAGAAGAGAGAAGTTTGCGGCCGAGGCGAGAGGGGCGCTTTCCGGTATGGAGGCACAGATTACCGCCCTCGGCTATGATGCCGCATCTCACCGTAAGGCTTCAGAGCAGGCGCGGACCCTGCTTTCTTTTGAAGCCGAGAAAACCAGTCTGAACGAGGCACGAGCGACGGCCGCCGCCTACCAGCGAACACTGGAGAAGACAACCGCCGACCTGGGAAACGCGCGCTTAGAGAGCCGCGGCATACAAGAAGAGATCGAGCGGATAAGAGACGAGCTAGCCGCGCTTCCTGACGTGCGCAAAAAGTCCGCTGACCTGAGCGACAAAGCGGAAACCGCGGAAAGAGAAGTTGGCGAACTGGACAAACAGGCTGCGATCCTGAAGAATGAAATTGAAAGACTGGATGAAAGCCGCAGATCACTCGCTCGGCGTCAAAAGGAAAGAGAAACCGCTCTGGAGCAGTCCGTAGTGCACACTGACCTCGCCGCCGCATTCGGCAAGAACGGCGTCCAGGCACTGATCATCGAAACCGCGCTCCCCCAATTGGAACAGCACGCCAATGAATTACTGGGGCGGTTAACCGAAGGGCGAATGGGGGTATCCTTTTACACTCAGAAAGAAAAACAGAGCAGCGGTGAGATGGCGGAGACCTTGGAAATCCGCATTCGCGACCAGAGTGGGGAAAGGCGCTATGAGATGTACAGCGGCGGCGAGGCTTTCCGGCTGAATTTCGCCATTCGGCTGGCTCTTTCCAGGTTTCTCACCCAGCGTGCGGGGGCCAGGCTCTCCACACTCGTTATTGACGAAGGCTTTGGCAGCCAGGATGTCGAAGGCCGTCAAAGGTTGGTGGAAGCGATTCGCGCCGTCTCAGAAGATTTCGAGCGCATCGTGGTTATCACTCACCTGGATGAACTGAAGGCGGAGTTCCCGCACCGCATCGAAGTCAGCAAGGATGAAACCGGCTCTCACGTCCATCAGGTGGGGATTGGGGTTTAGATATCATTTCGAAAGTCTCCATAAAGGAGGTTAGATTCTTCGCTTCGCTCAGAATGACGTTTTGTGCGGCCACTTCTGCCTGATTGTCACCCTGAGCAAAGCGAAGGGTATCGCTCGGTTAATCTTGAAATAAACCCAAGACCCTGGACTCACAGACACGCTGATGATTCCTTTCAAAGACGAAAATCCAACCCGCACCTTCCCCATATTGACGGTGTTGATCATCGCCGCCAATGTGCTGGTGTTCCTGCGGCAGCAAACCTTGCCACACGGCGGCGCCTTCATCTTTGGCGCGGTCCCGGGTCATATCGTCTTCGGAAATAACTACGGTGTGCCCATGCTGGAGCCAGGCTGGCTGACCATCTTCACCTCCATGTTCATGCACGGCGGCTGGCTCCATCTGGGCGGCAACATGTTGTTTCTCTGGATCTTCGGCAATAATATTGAGGAATTGTTGGGCCGCTTCAAGTTCATCATCTTCTATCTGGTTTGCGGGGTTGCCGCCGCCGGACTCCAGATAATGATGAGCCTCTCTCCACAGGCGGCCGCAGTACCTATGGTGGGTGCAAGCGGTGCAGTGGCGGGAGTTTTGGGGGCGTATTTTATAAAATACCCCACCGCGCGGGTGCGCACCCTCATATTCTGGTTCTTCATTCAAGTGGTGGTATTGCCGGCCTATATTGTATTGGGGCTGTGGTTCATCATACAGTTCTTTAGTGCTATGTTGAACACCGCCGCGGGGATGAGCGGAGGCGGTGTCGCCTTTTTCGCCCATGTGGGCGGTTTCATCGCGGGCATGGTTCTGGTGAATCCATTCATCGGCAAGTTCAAGCGAACAAGGCGAATATCGAGAAATTGGCTGCAATAGGAAGAGGTCCCAAGACGATTTCCTTGGAGAGGAGAGATTCATGGCGATGTTCGGAGGTATGGAGCAACTGCTGGGCCCGATGATAGAGAAATTCAAGCGCGACCTGGAAAAGGCCAAACAGGAACTCAGTGAAGAAAAGGTTGAAGCCACCGCCGGCGGCGGCATGGTGAGCGCGCAGGCTAACGGAGAAGGCGCGCTGTTGGAGGTGGAGATTGCCGCCGAAGCGCTTCAGGACGCCGACGCGGAAATGCTGGGAGACATGGTCGTAGCCGCCGTCAGAGAAGTGCAAGACAAGGCGAAACAACTAAAGGTTGAAAAATTCAGCGGCCTCTTCGGCGGAATGGAAGCCATGGGCCTGGACGTTTCAAGCCTGTTCTAAGAACCTGGACCTGTTTGAAAAACGCGATTGAGGAGTTCCCGGGAGACGAACCGGCAGTATTACTCTGCGAAACTTGTTACCGGCGGCCTCTTCATTTGCAGTTGTAGGGCGGGGGTTCCAACCCCCGCCGAATATTTTCTCTCAACCCTCCGGCTCTATCGTCGTCACATACTCCCACTTGCCGCCTGCTACCTTGAGGATGACGGCGGGCTTGATGCAGTTGCGCTCCTCGTCAATGGTGATACTTCCGGTGACTCCGGGGAAGTCCGCAATGCCGGCGAGTTCGTCCCGAATCGCCTTTTGATCCAGGCTGCCGGCCCGCTCTATTGCGGTAAGCACAACCGTTGCCGCATCATGAGAAAGTGCCGCCATCGCATCCGGCACCACTCCATATTCCTTCTTATACACTTTCACAAAACTTTGCACCTCAGGCCTGGGATCATCCGGCGAATAATGGCTGCTGAAATATCCTCCCTCTATCGCTTTCCCGCCAATCTCCACCAGAGGCGGGCCGTCCCATCCGTCCCCGCCCAATAAATCACAAGTTATTCCCAATTCCCGCGCCTTGAGGGCAATCAGCCCCACATCATTGTAATAGCCGGGAATGAAAATCACCTGAGGATCCGCCGCCTTTATGGTAATCAACTGCGCGCCGAAATCCGTGTCCCCTTCACTGTAAGACTCTTCCACCACGACCTTGCCGCCGAGGGCCTCGAAATGTTCCCGGAAGGCATCCGCCAGCCCTTTTGAATAGGCGCTTCGAACATCTTTGAAGATAGCTGCCCGCTTCACTTTCAAGTCCTGAGCGGCAAACGCGGCGCAGACCTCCCCTTGAAAATCGTCAATAAAACAGATGCGGAAGATGTAATCCCCCTTCTTGGTAACCTCCGGATTTGTAGCGGTGGGGGTTACCATGGGAACCTTCGCCTCCTGACACAGAGGGGCGCCTTCCAGGGCGGAGGAACTCGTCACCTCTCCCAGAATCGCAGACACCCGGTCACGGTTGATGAGTTTCTTCACTACCCCCTGCACCTGGCTGGCCTTCGCCGCAGTGTCCTCCACAATCAACTCCGCCTGTCGGCCCGCGACACCGCCGGAGGCATTGATTTCCTTGAAGGCGAGCGTCATCCCGTTCTTCGCCGACTGGCCGAACACGGCAGTTCCGCCGGTGAGAGGGAGGTAGGCACCGATCTTGATCACTTCGCCGGGTTCCGGCGGGCCTGGTGTGGGAGCTTCCGAGGGTTTGCCACAGCCTGTCAGCAGGCCGCCGACAAGGATCGCTGACAATAGGGCGAGTCTTTTCATCTTCGTCTCCTTCACTGGAAAGACAACATTCGCCGAATGGAAAAGGAATCACTTCCCTCGCAATTGCTCCGCCATCGCCCAGATATGCTCCGGACGGGTTCCACAGCACCCGCCGATGATGTTAATCCCGAGGTCGCGAAACCGCACCGCAAAATCGGCCATTGTCTCCGGTGTCTCCGGAAAAACCGTCTTCCCCTCCACCAGTTGGGGCATCCCCGCATTGGGCTGGGCGAGCGTGGGGCCGGAGAAGCAGCTCTTTATTTCCTGCATGATGGGGAAGAGTTGGGCGGGGCCGATTCCGCAGTTAGCCCCGATTATGTCCGCTCCCGCAGCAGAAAGCCGCTCCACCGCCTGTTCGGGTTTCACCCCCATGACGGTTGCCCCGGAAGCCTGGAAGGACATGGAGGCGGCCACCGGCAGCCCGGTCTGCTTCGCCGCCCGAACCGCAATTTCAGCCTCTTCGATGGAGGTGAAAGTCTCCACGAAAAGGCCGTCTGCGCCGGCCTTCGCCAGAGCCGCAGCCTGTTCGCTGAAGGCGTGCAGTGCACTGTCTTCGGTCAAATCGCCGTAAGGTTGGAGGAGTTCTCCACAGGGGCCCATTGAACCGACAACGAAGATGTCCTTCCCCGCGGCGGCGCGGCGGGCAATCTCCACTCCGGCCCGGTTCATCTCTCCCACTTTGTCTGCCAGGGAGTGGCGCGCCAGGGAAACACGGTTGGCGCCAAAAGTGTTTGCCTGAAGAAGTTCTGAGCCGGCCTGGATGAACTCACGGTGGAATCCCTCAATCCTCTCCGGGTGAGCCAGGTTCCATGATTCCTCGCACTCTCCGGAGGCAAGGCCATGGCTGATTATGGTCGCCCCATAGCCGCCATCTCCGATGATAAAACCCGCTTTCACAGCCGCTAACAAGTCCATTTTCGAGCAGTCTCGCGGCCGGATTCTATGAAATCGGCATTCCGAGTGTCAAGTTTGGTGAAAAAACCCCATCTTTGTCTGGAAACTCCACAAAAAGGATTTTTTTGCGAATCAGTCCAAATGCTCTTGACATAAACTGCTCTTACGGGTAAAATTAGCTTTCTGCCGCCGTGCCAAGGTTGCTCACCTGCGGTGACGCGGCTGGGAAAACAGGCTTGGGCGGAACACTCCGGAAATAACACTCTTTCCACATTTTAAGGCAAGCGCTATTGGCTTGCCTGTTTCCGCGTGGCCATTCTTGCAACGAGGGAGAAACATGCAGACCATTCATGTAAAAGGGCATAGCCCCGCCCGCGCAGTTCAACCCCTTCCAAACCTCATTGAGATGCAGCTGAAATCCTACGAATGGTTCAAGAATGAAGGGTTGAAGGAACTCTTCGAGTCTTTCTCTCCGATTGAGGATTTCACAGGCAATGTCGCCTTGACCTTCAATGAATATCACCTGGGGGAGCCGAAATACGATATTGCCGAATGTCGTGATCGCATGGTGACTTTCGAGGCTCCCCTGAAGGTGGTGGTCCGCCTCAACAATCGCGCCACCGGAGAGGTGAAGGAATCGGAGGTCTATCTTGGTGAACTGCCTCTGATGACCGGCACCGGTACCTTTGTCGTCAATGGGGCGGAGCGCGCCGTGGTAAGCCAGCTTGCCCGCTCACCGGGGGTCTATTTCAAAGATTCGATAGACTTCTCCGGGCAGATTTTGTATGCCGCGCAAGTAATTCCCTCGGAAGGGGCCTGGCTTGATTTCGATACCGATTCCTCCGGTATCCTCTATGCCAAGATAGGTCAAGCCCACAAGTTTCCCGCCACCACCTTACTGCGAGCCATCAGCGGTATAAACCTAGCCCCCGGCAGTGAGAGGGTCCGCTGCTCTACTGACGGCGACCTGGTACGGCTCTTTGGCCGACCCGAGATAGTGAGGGCACGCGAGGATAACCTGGTGGGCCGGCGGCCTTGGGAGGACATTGTAGACCCGACCACTGGAGAGGTGCTGGTGGAGGCGGGAAGGAAGATCGATCGGGCCGCCGCCCTGCAGGTGGCGGAGTCGAAGATCAGCAAGGTGGAACTGGCTGAGATTCATCCCATCTTTGACCAGACCATGGAGAAAGACCCCTGCCACAATGAAGAGGAAGCCCTGGTGGACATCTACCGGCGAGAAAGGCCGGGGGATCCAGTGACTTCGGATATCGCTCGCAAGCGGCTTTCCGGTCTCTTCTTCGATAACCGCCGTTATAACATGGCTCGGGTGGGCCGCTATAAACTTAACAAGAAACTGGACCTGAAGCTGCCGGAGAGCATCCACACCCTCACCAAACAGGATATCGTCGCCATCTTCCAATACATCGAAAGGTTGGACCGGGGGGATGAGGACACCAGTGTGGATGAGATAGACCATCTCATGAACAAGCGGGTCTGTACGGTGGGCGAGTTGCTCCAGAACCAGTTCAGGCTGGGGTTCTTGCGCATGGAGAGGATCTCCAAGGAAAGGATGACCTCTCTCGACCCGGAGCAGGTGACCCCTCAGGCGGTGATATCCACCAAACCCATCTCCGCGGCGATAAAATCCTTCTTCGGTTCCAGCCAGCTCTCCCAGTTCATGGATGAGACCAACCCTCTCGCCGAACTCACCCATAAGCGGCGCCTTTCCGTGTTGGGGCCTGGAGGTCTCACCCGCCAGAGTGCCAAACTGGAAGTGCGGGATGTGCACTATTCCCACTACGGGCGCATCTGTCCCATCGAGACTCCGGAAGGGCCCAATATCGGCCTCATTGGCTCACTCGCCACCTATGCCCGGCTGGATGACTATGGCTTCATCCAGACTCCGTATCTGCAAGTGAAGAACGGCCGGATTGCCAACAAGGTGGTCTATTTCACGGCGGACGAAGAAGACCGCTATCGCATCGCGCCATCCACTATCATCACTGATAGCCAGGGGAACATTCAAGGAGATCGTATCTCCGTGCGCTTCCGCAACTCCTATCCACAGGTAAAACCGGAGGAGATAGACTTCGTTGATCTTTCCCCCAAGCAGATATTCTCTGTGGCCGCCTGTCTCATCCCGTTCCTGGAGAATGACGACGCCAACCGCGCCCTGATGGGCTCCAACATGCAGCGCCAGGCAGTGCCCCTCATCCGCGCCGAGGCCCCCTATGTGAAAACCGGAGTGGAACCGCGCGTGGCGAGAGACTCCGGTGCCGTCATAGTGGCGAAAAACGATGGTATCGTTACACGGGTGCAGGCCGATCAAATAGAAGTAGTACAGCCCTCTGGCGAGACTGATGTCCATCCTCTCGCCAGCTTCCTGCGCTCCAACCAGGCGACATGCGTGTCTCACCGGCCCTCCGTGAGACGAGGTCAGTTCGTGCGCGTGGGTGATGTCTTGGCAGACGGCCCCAGCACCGACGGCGGAGAACTTGCCCTGGGAAAGAATATTTTAGTGGCCTTTATGCCTTGGGAAGGCTACAACTATGAGGACGCCATCGTCGTCTCGGAGCGCCTTGTGAAGGAGGACATCTTTTCCTCCATCCACATCGAGAAATACGAAGTGGAAGCCAGAGACACCAAAGTGGGGCCGGAAGAGATCACCCGTGACATCCCCAATGTCGGTGAAGAAGTGCTGAAAGACCTTGACGAAGACGGCATAGTGAGGATCGGCGCCGAGGTCAGGACCGAGGATATCGTCGTAGGAAAGGTTGCTCCGAAAGGTCAGGAGGAACTGACTTCAGAGGAGAAACTGGTACGCGCCATCTTCGGAGAGAAAGCCGCGGAGATGCGTGACACCTCGCTGCGCGTCCCGCACGGCGAAAAAGGCAGGGTGGTATCCGTGAGGCGCTTCTCTCGCATGCGGGCGCAGTGCTCTCGCTGTGAGACCGAATATCATCTGGGCCCCCAGACGCGCAACTACTGTGAGCGCTGTGGGGGAGAACTCCAGCGTCAGCCGGGGGATGAACTTCCCCCCGGCGTCAACCAGGCGGTGCGAGTGTATGTGGCCGAGAAGCGCAAGATTATGGTGGGAGACAAGATGGCCGGCCGCCATGGCAACAAAGGGGTTGTTGCCAAGATTCTCCCGGAAGAGGATATGCCCCATCTGCCTGACGGCACACCGGTGGATATCATCCTTGACCCGCTGGGAATACCTTCGCGAATGAATGTGGGACAGGTTCTGGAGATGCACCTTGGCTGGGCCGCCCATCATAAGAAGATTGCCTTCGAGAACCCTGTCTTCGAAGGGGCGACCGAAGATGAACTTCTTCAATATCTAAAAGAGGTTACCGATGGAAAGCGGGCGGAGAACATCCTCGGCTACGGTGAACATGAACTCGGTCTGGGCGAAGGGCTGTTGCCAGACAAGCAGGATGACGGACTGACTACTGAAAAAGCCTTGGAGGAGTTGCGTGAGAGACTGCTGGAAGCGCCTTCGGAAAGCCTGCAGGCGGCCGGTGAGCAGTTGCTGATTGATCCCCAGGAATGGGAAGTGCTGGAGGACTCCCGGCAGAGAGCCGCGCGGGTGGCGGAAAAGGTGAAAGAACGGATTGACGAGCGGCTCGGATTCGATGAGAAGACCGGCAAATGCTGGCTGCGGGATGGCCGCACCGGCATGGCATTCAACCAGCCTGTGGCGGTCGGTTACATCTACGCAATGAAACTGCTCCACCTCGTAGAGGACAAGATTCATGCCCGATCAACCGGTCCCTATTCTTTGGTGACTCAGCAGCCGCTGGGCGGCAAAGCACAGTTCGGCGGCCAGCGCTTTGGAGAAATGGAGGTGTGGGCACTGGAGGCTTACGGCGCGGCCCATACTCTGCAAGAGATTCTGACCATAAAATCCGATGATGTGCTGGGACGGGTGAAGACCTATGAGTCCATGGTCAAAGGCGAAAGCATAATGGAGCCGGGGATACCGGAGTCCTTCAAGATCCTCATCAAAGAACTTCAGAGCCTGGGGCTGCAACTCTCCGTGGAATCGAAAGAATCCCAACCTATCAGCCTGGAGGAGCCGGAGGAAGAACCGGCGGTTGAGCGATAGGCGGAAGTGATGAACCGGAAAGTTGCAGTTAGAGCAGCGACGGCGCGAAGCGGCAAAGGAGGTAAAGAGTGGTAGACACCACCAATTTCGACCAACTGCGTATTGGGCTCGCCTCTCCGGATGAGATCAAGCGGCTCTCTCATGGAGAAGTGAAGAAGCCCGAGACGATCAACTACCGGACTTTCAAGCCGGAGCCGGATGGGCTCTTCTGTGAGCGCATCTTCGGCCCCACCCGGGATTGGGAGTGTCACTGTGGGAAATACCGGAAGATAAAGTTCCGCGGCATAACCTGTGACCGCTGTGGAGTTGAAGTAACCCGGGCGAAGGTGAGAAGGGAGCGCATGGGCCACATTGACCTGGCGGTGCCGGTCTCTCACATCTGGTACCTGAAGGGCATGCCCAGCCCCATGAGCCTGCTGTTGAACATAGCTACTCGCCCTCTTGAAAAAGTAATGTACTTCGCCTCCTACATCGTCAGTCATGTGGAGACAGAGACCATCGCCTCCAATCTGGAGGCGATCCGCGAAGCAATAGAAGCGGAACAGGCTTCACTGGAGAAACAGAAAGAGAAGGCCCT
>JABAOF010006569.1_pt1 | contig 43186 bp, 38 predicted proteins | sample 7062171 | NCBI WGS metagenome assembly JABAOF01 (sample SAMN14538628, study PRJNA623070) | marine sediment metagenome | biome: marine biome [ENVO:00000428]; feature: marine pelagic biome [ENVO:01000023]; material: deep marine sediment [ENVO:00002113] | place: India: Gulf of Khambhat ... | reverse complement strand
TATAATTATTTGTGCGTGGGGCGTGGCTTTCATCTCTTCTGATGAATCGAAGATATTACAAAAAGCCCATGAGAAAGGTATTTTGATCGTGGCTTCGGCGGGCAACTTCCCGGAAGGGAAGGAACAGTACCCGGCTGCCCATGAATCTGTTCTGGCTGTAACCGCATTGAATCAGGAGAATAAAAAAATCAGCAATTCCAATTTCGGTCAATTTATTGATCTATCCGCACCGGGCGAAAATATTGTAAGCACCAGCGTGAGATCGGATACGGATTATGAGGAAAGAGAGGGGACCTCTCAGGCGGCTGCAATGGTGGCCGCAGCAGCTGCTTTAGTGAGGCTTCAACATCCTTCTTATTCCTGGGAGAGGGTCAAAGCCTGCTTAAAGAATAGCGCCAAAGCCATTGATCAGAGCAATCCACTGTACAGTGCAAAGCTTGGCGCAGGGAGGCTTAACATCGAGGGAGCGCTTGAGTGTGGAACTTTTAATCAAAACACCAAGGACGAGAATCAACTCCTAAACCCACAGGGGTATTTATATTTTTATAATCCCAAGGGAAAATCAGCCGCCTGGATCATCAAACCGCACGGGACATTTAAAGGGCTTCGGTTTAAACCTTTGTCCATTAAAGGAAAAGCAGGAAAAAGCTCTATAAATTTTTATGCGGATGATTCCCCTGACTCGGAACTTCTTGGAAGGTATTCTTTCACCAATCTGCCCGAAAGTATATATGTCCCCAGGACAACCGCCTATGTGACATTTGAACGGAAAGGGGCAAGTAATAGATTTGAATGGTTAATGGAGTACAGAGCGGAACCGATTGACTTTAGCACATTGTACTGCCAGGGCACAAAGCATCTCGATGTGGAAGGGACCTTCGAAGACGGTAGCGGACCCAATGATTATTCTCCGCACAGCAATTGTAAATGGCTCATCACCGCGCCGGAAGGGAAAGTCATTCACATTAAATTTACTGAGTTCGACACTGAAGGGAAAGTAGATCTGCTCTATTTTTTCAATGGCGCGGGGACACATGAACCGATCATGGCCATTTTCAGTGGTCCAGACATCCCCCCGGAACTGACCACCTGGAGCAATCAAGTTTTAGTCTGGTTTGTCACTGACGGAGTAAATCAAGGAAAAGGGTGGAAAGCCGTGTATAGATTTCAGGATCGCGATTAACAGGTTCTCGATAGAGAAGATAAAGTCTATTTATGAGAGTGTCCTCTGGAGAAGCTGACCTGCCCACCTGATATCGATACAGGAGAAATGTCAGAATTTTTCTGAATCGGACCTGCCCCCTTTTTTGTAATTTTAGACTAACAAGAAAATGGACCAAAGATGGAGGCAGGTTCAGGTTTAGTCGTCCAGCTTAATTATAACTCCTATGCTGGATCGATATGAGGGGATTAGATCAAGACCACTAAGTTTCTGCTTGTGCTTGTGTTCTATCTTATAACTGTAAAACTCTTATACTTGGAGTTATTGTTTTCATCGCGTTCATTGACCTGTTTATTATAGTCTGCATAGGCGGTGACCCGGTAATTCTGAGGAGTGGATAGTGTTATGTTTCTCAGGTATACGGTTTGGGTTTTTCCTAGATTTATGGCGGGAACCGGCAATGTGCGGATAGAGCCTCCGCCAACTCTGACACCGACCACAGATGCGTTGGCATTTGCAGTACCAATATTTTTTACTGTGATCTGAAAATCTATATTGTCGCTGGTACAGGGTTTATAGTAGGGAAAAATGTTTATCAGATGAATGATTAGATCAGGTTTACTGGCACTCACCAGATGTGTCGGATTGATGGCAGTGATTAAAACTAAAATACTTAGTGTTGAAAAGATTATTTTTGATTTCATGATCTTCCTCCTTTAACATAATAATAAAAAATAGGAAAAATAATAATAATAAAATAGGAAAATATTTCAAGTCTAACTTCCAGCTGATAAATATTAGTTATTCGATTGAAAAATCAAAACGGTGTAAACGGCTGGAAATAAACGGAATAAGGTGGGGTGAGCGAGGGGTCTCGAACCCCCAACCTCTGGATCCACAATCCAGTGCTCTAACCTGTTGAGCTACGCTCACCATAAAAAGGGAATTCCAAATTTTCGCATCTCTTGGGGTTAATGTCAATATGGAAACCAGAAGTTCAGGAGATAATGAGTTGTTTTGTAGAGATTTCTATCTTTGCCCTTCGATCAGGTCCAGGACATCAGCCTTGTCGCGCCACTTCTCTCTGACTTTGACCCATAGGTCCAGGAAGACGCGCGTGCCAAGGACTTTCGCGAGCTCCTTACGGGCCTCGGTGCCGATCGTTTTAATCAGCCGTCCCTGTTTACCGATAACGATTCTCCGGTGGGAGTCTTTCTCGACAAAAATAGTGGCCTTGATGTATTTTTTCGGCTCTCTCTTCTCATCCGATTTTTCGGTGGGAGTTTCTTCCTCGTAGTCGTCAATAATATCAATATAGACCGCAGTGACAAATGGAAGTTCCTGTTCGACATGACTGAGGAGTTTCTCCCGGATGATTTCTGAAAAAAGGAATTTGTCGGATTGAACGGATATCTCATCGTCTGAGTAGATTTTTTCCGCTTCAGGCAGAAAATCATATATCTTTTCCTCAAAGACATCCACGTTCGTTCCTTTGAGCGCGGAGATGGGGATGATCTCTTTAAAATCCAGGAGGTCTTTGTATTTATCGATGATGAGGAGGATTTTTTCTTTTTTGACGATATCCACTTTATTGATCAGAAGGATTTTCGGCGTGGAGATTTTCTTCAGTGTCTCAATGACAAATTCGTCTCCATGTCCAAATTTCAGCGTGGCATCGATGAGCAAGTTGACGAGGTCAGCCGTTTCCAGAGATGAATAGACAAAGTTCATCATCCTCCTGTTCAGGCTGTGGAGAGGCTTATGGATTCCCGGATTGTCGACGAAGATTATCTGCCCTTTTTCAGTTGTTTTAATACCCAGGATGCTTGTTCGTGTCGTCTGAGGTTTATCGGAGATGATGGCAACTTTTTGTCCGAGAATTGTGTTGAGTAGGGTGGACTTACCGACGTTTGGGCGTCCGACTAAGGACACGTAACCGACTTTCATTTTGTTTCTTCTTTTATGTTTATGATGAAGAAAATTTCTTTTTATGAGATTGCCACGCTTCGCTCGCAATGACACGTGGATGAGATTGCCACACTTCGCTCGCAATGACATGTGGATGAGATTGCAGCTTCCATTGCGGTCACTCGTAATGATCTATGCTTACTTGCCTTTTCTTTCAGATCTTTAATATTCTTCCTCAGCTTTTTTCGCCCGGCTTCTCTTCCTTGCTCCGTTTTTTGATCCTCAGTTTTTTAATTGTTTTCTGGTCGACTTCTAAAATCTCTAGAGACAGACCTTTTATCTGGACCTTTTCTCCCACTTCAGGCAGACGCCCTAGGTGGTGTGTGATCAGGCCTCCGATCGTGATGTAGCTGTTTTCTGCGAATTCCAGGTCAAAAAGCTCCTCGATCTCTTCGACTTCTGCATCTCCTGATACGATATAATCAGAAGGCCCTCTTTCTATGATTTGGATTTCTTCCCGGTCATACTCATCCTGGATTTCTCCCACGATCTCTTCCACAAGGTCTTCCATGGTGACAAGGCCGGAGACTCCTCCATGTTCATCCACCACCACAGCCAGCTTTTGTTTCCTCTTCTGGAGTTCATTGAGGAGCTCGGAGACCTTCATGGATTCCGGCACATAGTACACAGGCCGGATAAGCGGCTCGATGGAGTCGTTCTTGTATTTGTCATCCGCATACTCGAGAAGGTCTTTGGCGATGACGATTCCTTCGATATTATCCACTCTATCTTTGTAGACCGGTACGCGAGAACGCTTTTCTTTAATCACCAACTCTCTGAGTTTTTCTATGGTTGTATCGCTTTTGATGGCGGCCATGTCCACTCTGGGAGTCATGATCTCCCGGACGGTAGTATCACCGAATTCCACGACGCTTTTCAGGAGCTTGCGTTCTTCTGTTTCGATGATGCCTTCTTCTTGAGCCTCTTCGATAAAGGTCTGGATCTCCTCATCCGAGGCTTCCCGGAATTCCTCCTGTTCCTCTTCCGATTCTTTGATTTTCGTGATCACAAGCAGGGGGTAAGCCAAAAAGCGAGCCAGTCTGTAAGAAGGGAGGAAGAGGCTGAGGATTCTCTTTTTGCTCAGCGCATTGAAAACCCGGGGAAGGGAATCAAAGAGCACAAAATAAGCGCCGAGAGAGATCAGGAAAAGCCAGAGAGGCCAGAACCTCAACCGGGGAAATATCGTGAAAAGGTAGACTAGAAAGGCGATGAGAAAGATAACGCGCAAGAAACCGACTGCAGTCTTGATCTCATCGTAGTTGTCAAGAATTTTGACTCGGTATTTTTTGTCCTTATCCTCGAGGAAGCGGCTGAGTGCAATTTTTGAAAAGGAACTCAATGACAGGTGGAAAAGCGAAAAGAGAAAAGCAGCCAGGAAACTCAGGGAAAATCCGGCCCATTTGACAAATTCTATATCCATATCAGTCGTCCGATAAGAGATTCTCTATTTTTTCTTCCTCCTCTTCGATTCCTTCGGTGTGTTCATACCCGAGAAGATGAAGAAAACCGTGTATGGTGAGAAGCTCCAGCTCTCTCTCCAATCCGTGTTCCTGGGAGAAGCACTGCTTAAATGCCTGAGGGACAGAGATAACGATATCGCCGAGGTAGAATTTCCCGTCTGCGCTCTTTTCCCCCATGGGGAAACTCAAGACATCGGTCGGTGCGTCTTTTTTCAGGTATTTTTTATTTAGTTTTTTGATGGCTCTGTTATCCACGAACACCAGAGTGATTTCCGGGTCGTTCAGTTTGTAGTGCGTGGATAGCCTCTGGAGTAAATCCTTATATTTTCTGGCGTTCAGCCAGTATCTATGCTGTTGATTTATTATTTCTATCATTCGGTTTTTTATTTTTCGAAGCGTTCCTCTTTTTCTTCATTTCAAAATCAAAGCCAGGGTATTCGACCCGGGGGTGGTAGAGTGTGTAGAGTGTTTCGAGAAAAGAGGAGGCGATGGCTCGGAGTTCCTTTAAGGAGAAATCACAGTCATCGAGCTGGCCATCTTGGAGATAGCTGTTGAAAATCTCATTGATCATTCGTGTCAGGTTGGGTCTGGAGGGAATTTTTAAACTTCGGGCAGCCGCTTCGACAGAGTCGGCGAGCAGGACCAGGGCTGCCTCCCTGGATTTGGGAATGGGGCCTGGATACCTGTAAGCTTCTTCTTTTATTTTTTGCATCTCTGGGTCGTATTTTTCTTTCGCTTTCTGGAAGAAGAAGCGGACGAGTGAGTTTCCATGGTGTTGCTCGATTATTTCCCTAATGGCATGAGGAAGCTTCAGTTTTTTAGCCAACTCTAATCCTTCCTTGACATGGTTTATGATCACGAGTGTACTCATGCTGGGTGTGAGGTCTTTATGGATGTCAGGATTGCGAACTTTGTTCTCGATAAAATACTCCGGTCTTTTGATTTTCCCGATATCATGGTAGAGTGCGCTGGCTTTGACCAACATGGGCTCCATCTTGATTTCTTCCGCCGCAGATTCTGCAAGCGATGCGACGAGGAGAGAATGGTGATAGGAACCTGGGGCTTCTATAGCCATTTGTCTGAAAATCGGAAGCTCCGAGTTTGCAAGCTCCAGGAGCTTTGATTCGGTGAGAAAACCAAAAAGGTTTTCAAACAAAGGGAGGAAAAGGAATGCCAGTGAGGCGCTCAAGACGCCTCCGATGAGTCCCATGATGAGCTCGCTGGCGAAGATGTCGACAGTCCCCATTTTTTCGGTGATAAGCTTAATGGTTATGATGACAAAGATATTCACCGGTGCAATCAAATGGAGACCTGAGCGAAGGGCTGAGGTCCGGCTCTGATTTCCGAAATACCTGATCCCATAAATTGCAGCTAGGCTCCCGATGAAGCAGAAGACCATTAGAAAGAAATCCCCTTTGAACAGGTATCCCACGAGTAAACTGTTGATGACAGAGTAGAAAAGGGCCAGCTGGCTGCCTCCGAGAAAAGCAAAAAGAAGAGCACCCAATTGAAAAGGAAACGCATAGGTGTAAGCTTCCGAATGGGATAACAGTGAAAAATTGGTGCTTTCACTGAATGTTTGAGCTAAAAAGATTGAGAGTTTGTAAAAAAGAAGGCTGATGATGAGAGTTACGCCCATCATGATGAGGTTTCGTAGAGCCAGCCTGAATTTCAAGATGGATTTCAGGTAGTACCAGAGCGTGAGAAGAATAAGGGCAAAGAGAAGAAATGTGCCTGAAAAGTTGGTCAACCACGTCGGGCGGGCGCGGAGGTTTTGGTTGATCAATTTGATTTCTTCCAGAATATCTCTTGTGATTTCATCTCCTTTACGGAGAATGACTTTTCCCTTCTTGATATTGTAGAAAATAGTTTCCTGTCCTTGGCGGGCCAGCTCTTTTTGTGCGTCGGTTCTTATCCGGCTGTACTTGATATTCTCTTTGATGAAGTGATAAGAGAGTGCGGTGAGAAGACTTTTTTCATTTTGAGGGATGTCCAATTGATTGATTTCTTTGGTCAGTTCCTGCTTGCTCTCTTTGATATCAAGGATCTCTTCTGCCTTGACAGTCTCTTCATCTCCAGGGCCCTTGAAAAGAGTGAAGCCTCTCTCCGGGACTCCTGGCCGTAAAAGACCTTTGGAGGTGATAATCCCTTGAGTGGATACTTTTGCGATAAGAGTAATTAAGTTTTCTTCGATGTTTATATCGAATTTAGACCTGATCAGAGACCTCAAGTCTGAATCAGTGAGAATCAAGTTATAATTATCGAGAATATTCTGCTGAAATTCTTCTCTTCTTCGAGCCGTAAGGGGTTCCTCTTGCCATTCTCTTCCTGAGCTGAAAAATTCGCGAATTTCTTCTTCAGTAGTCAGGAAAACATTCGGGTCGAATTCGTATACTGTGAGGATGGCCTCTTCTGCTTCTTTCCTTCTGTTTTCAGTTTCTTCAGTGTCCTCGATGGATAAATCTTCAGGAACGATGATGTCTGAGTCTGCGATCTCTCCTTCTGTGAGGTCAGCAGGGAGAGACTTTGAGGGGAGATAGGCGATCAAGTAGGATAGAGCCAACACGAATACAAAGAGATAGACAAAAGGATTCTGGATGAGTTTTTTCCAGAAATCCGGCTTTTTCGTGTCTTCAGGCGGAGGAGCTCCCTTTTTCGGCTTGGGGGCTGCAGGTTTCTTGTTCTTGAAGAATTTGAACTTGTCAAAGGTTAAGAAGGTCATTTACTTTTTCCGTGCTTTGTCCTCAGCCTTTTGGTAGGCCTTTATGATTTTTTGAACTAATGGATGCCTGACAACGTCTCTCTCGCTAAAGTGGATAAAAGCGATACCACTTATTTTAGAGAGAATCTTCATGGAATGCAAAACGCCGGATTTACTTGGCTGGGGAAGGTCGATTTGGGTGATGTCTGCTGTGACGACCATCTTTGAGTCAAAGCCGGAGCGCGTCAGGATCATTTTCATCTGCTCTTTGGTCGTGTTCTGGGCCTCATCGAGAATGATGAAAGAACCGTTCAGAGTTCTTCCTCTCATGTAGGCTAAAGGCGCAATCTCGATGATTCCTCTCTCGATCAACCTGTTTGCCTCTTCTGTCTGAGCAAGGTCAAAGAGTGCATCATAAAGGGGCCGGAGGTAGGGATTGATTTTCTGCTGCATGTCGCCCGGAAGAAAACCGAGTCTTTCTCCAGCTTCCACGGCAGGCCGGGTGAGGACGATACGGTTGACGAGTTTATTCTGGAGGAAAGACAGAGCCATGGCCATTGCCAGGTAAGTTTTGCCCGTTCCTGCAGGCCCTATTCCAAAGACCAGGTCATGGGCTTTGATAGTCTGGATGAATTCATGCTGTTTGAGGCTTTTTGGTGTAACGGATTTACGGGAAAGGCTTAACGGCTCTGCAGGAGAAAAATCCTCCAGTTGGTGAGGGCCGCCTTCCTCCAAGAGGTCGAGGACGATGTGGAAATCTTCTTCTTTTAGAGTATGTCCCTTTTCCTGGAGTTCCTTCATCTTGATGAAGTAGCGTTTGGCGAATTCAACTTTTTTATCGTCTCCGTCGATCATCAGGCTGTCGCCGCGAACAGATAGAGTGATCCCGAGTCTCTTCTCGAGCTTTTTCAAGTTCTTGTCCAGGACTCCAGAGAAAGAGTTATTCCTGAAGTAGGGGTGTTCGATTTTTTCCATAATTAAAGGGAGGTGGGGGTTCTTCTGACATTTTCTAAAATACATAATTAACATTATTAGGATGAAGTTGTCAAGCTCACTCAGCACACATTGGGGTCAGACCTTAGTAACTTCAGTAACTTTTTTTGATAACTTGAGGTCAAGCCTTAGTCGCTTCATTAGTTTAGGTCAAGCCTCTTTAGTATTAGTCCTTTCTTGTGAGCATTCAGGATTTTATGAGATTCAATAGATAAAGACGTTATAAATTTCAAAAAATTATCAGTAGAAGAGGTCGGTTTCAACGACAATCCCAACTATCAACGATACATGTCACCGGCTACTGAAGTGATTGAGTCCTGACCTCAACGATGATCTCGATGATTATCGAAGTTGCGAAGGCCTGATCTCAACGATTTACTGAAGGTACTAAGGGCTGACCCCAAAGCAAAGATTAAAAAAATTAAAAAAGATTTTGCAAAAACATGTGCTCTTGGTGTAAAGATAGAAAAACGCATGAATGCACAAGATCATTCTTATTTAAAAAATCGAAGAGGAGCCGAGAAATGCCCCTGAGTAGAGGATTCGATAACGAAAAATATTTAGAGGAACAAACCTCTTCTATCCTGGAAAGAGTGAGCATTTTCAATAACAAACTGTACCTTGAGTTTGGGGGGAAACTTCTCTTTGATTACCATGCGGCACGGGTGTTACCGGGTTTTGATCCGAACGTGAAGATGAGGCTCCTTCAACAACTCAAGGAAAGGGCTGATATTCTTCTTTGTATTTACGCCGGCGATATTGAGAGAAAAAAGGTGCGAGCTGATTTCGGGATCACTTATGACGTGGATGCTCTCAAATTGATTGACGATTTGCGAGAGTGGGGTTTGAACGTGGGAGGAGTCGTCATCACACGTTTCGATAATCAGCCTTCCGCGAAAATGTTCAAGAATAAGCTTGAACGGCGGGACATTAAAGTGTTCACACATCGTTTTACAAAAGGGTATCCCACAGATATTGATATTATCGTGAGTGATGAAGGCTACGGCGCCAACGAATATATTCCTTCAGATAAACCTCTCGTGGTTGTCACAGGCCCGGGACCGGGAAGCGGTAAGCTGGCCACCTGTCTGTCTCAGCTCTATCACGATTATAAGCAGGGTGTGAAAGCAGGATACGCAAAATTCGAAACCTTTCCCATTTGGGATTTACCTTTGAAACACCCTGTTAATGTCGCCTATGAGGCCGCCACAGCCGATCTTGGAGATTTCAATGTTATCGACTCTTTTCATCTGGAGGCTTATGGAAAACCAGCCGTCAATTATAACCGGGATGTCGAAGTCTTCCCGGTTTTGAAGAGGGTATTGGAAAAACTTACAGGAGCTGAATCCGTGTATAAGTCTCCGACAGATATGGGAGTCAACCGCGCCAATACGGGTATTGTGGATGATCAATCAGTCAAGGAAGCCGCCAAGCAAGAAGTGATCAGAAGATTTTTCAGGTATTCTTGCGAGTATGTTATGGGATTCGCGGATAAAGACACGGTCCAGAGAGTGGAGCTTCTGATGGAGGAGCTGGATGTCAAACCTGAGCGCAGGTGTGTTGTCGAGCCTGCGAGGCATGCGGCAGAAGAGGCTAAAACGACAAAAAAAGGTCACAAAGGGATCTTTTGCGGGGCCGCTATCGAGTTAAAGGACGGTTCCATTATTACTGGTAAAAATTCCCCTCTCATGCATGCGGCTTCCAGTCTGGTTCTTAATGCAGTGAAAGAACTGGCCGACATCCCAGATCACATTCATATACTGTCTCCGGATATTATCGAGTCCATTTCGGGCCTGAAAAAGGATATCCTGAATGCCAAGTCAGTCAGCTTGGATTTGGAGGAGACTCTGATTAGCTTAAGTGTCAGCGCGACTGCAAATCCTACCTCCAAATTGGCACTTGATAAACTAAAAGAGTTGAAGGGCTGCGAGGTTCATCTCACACATATTCCCACTCCTGGAGACGAAGCTGGTTTGAAAAGGCTGGGAGTGAACCTGACAAGCGAACCGAATTTCTCCACAAAAGATCTTTTCACCACCTAACAAAAAAAGGGGACAGGCTACTTTTTCTGCGCGGTAAGGGGTCGCATCTCAACATTCGACATTTCTTTTCTTTTAATTTTTTATTCGAAGCGCACTTTTCTAATGGTCAACGCGGATGCAAAGAAGCCAAGACATAATAAATGTCGAATGTTGAGATGCAACCCCAACGACTTGTCCTGAAGTTACTAAGGTCTGACCCCAACGATTACTTGAAAAATAGGGGAGGGTGGTGTATATATCAAGGTTAAAAGTGTAGAGGGATCAATCCACTCCCCTTTATCAATGGATCCTGTTCCCCATCGAGAAGGAGACAAACATGGATAAAGAAGAACGTATAGACGTTTCCATCCCGGCTTCTCTGTATAAGAAGATCGAAGAAAAGATTAAAGGAACAGAAACAGAGTCTGTCTCGAGTTACATCACCAAAATAATAGAAGAAAATCTGGCCGAAAAAGAAGGCGCATCAGAATCATTAAGCAAAGAGGATGAAGAAAAGGTGAAGGAGAGGCTGAAAGCATTAGGATATCTGGATTAAATTATAATAATTCATTCACGGAGTAATAATCATGAAACCGATTTACATTGTTTCTGGCCTCCCACGGTCAGGCACTTCGTTGCTGATGCAGGCTTTACAAGCGGGAGGACTGCCTGTGGCCACAGACGGAAAAAGAAAACCGGATGAGGATAATCCAAAAGGCTATGTGGAGATTGAAAGCATCATCGACAAACTCAGGGATAATCCTGAGTTTGTGTTCAACTTTGAGGACCAGGTCGTCAAGGTCATTGCCTACGGCCTTCAATACCTTCCTCGCGGTAACTATAAAATTGTTTACATGGAAAGAAACATCGAGGAGGTTCTGGATTCCATGGAGAAGATGATGGGCGCCAAGGACGAGGAAAGAGGGAGCACAAGAGCGGCTTTCACCCAATTGGACGAAAAAACAAAAGTCAACATCAGCAATAGAAAAGATATCGATGTGTTATTCGTGAATTACAATGAAATTCTTTCAAACCCTGAGGAGCAGCTGAAAAAGGTTCATCACTTTTTTGAGGATAAGAATCTGGATTTAGCCAAGATGGTGGATGCTGTGGATAACACACTCTACAGGCAAAGACGAGTAAAGGGGCAATAAGGCTCAAGGGATTTAGCTGTTCAACACAGGCTCGGTGGGGCCGGGCAATTCTGCACTCGCGATTTAAAATCAAAGATATTGCCTGTTGAGAAAAGACAGTCGAAGAACACAATGAAAAGAATACGGAGGGAATAGAACCCGTCATTTAAACTGGTCTCTTAAACTGTGTTTGATAAAAAAGGGCAAAAATTATAAAAAATAGAGAATGAATAAATATTTAGTGACCGGTGGAGCTGGGTTTATCGGCTCCCATATTGCCGAAGAATTAGTGAAAAAAGGGCATGCGGTCCGGATTATCGATAATTTTTTCACGGGAAAACGGGAAAACATCTCTTCATTTCTAGAAGAGATTGAACTTGTTGAAGCGGATATCAGAGAATTCAAAGCCTGCCGAAAAGTTGTAGAGGGGATGGATTTTGTCCTGCATCAGGCTGCCCTGACCTCAGTTCCGCTTTCTATCGAAGACCCTCTCCTCACAAACGAGATCAACATCACAGGGACTCTCAACCTTCTGCTGGCATCCAGGGATGCAAAGGTCCAGAGATTGGTTTTTGCCTCATCCGCCGCAGTTTACGGGGATGAATCCAGGCTTCCGAAGACAGAAAACATGGAAGGGCTTCCCATCTCTCCTTATGCTCTCAGCAAACAGGTGGGAGAGCTGTACTGCCGGTTGTTCAGCCAGTTATATGGCCTGTCCACGGTCTGCCTCAGGTACTTCAACATCTTTGGCCCTCGCCAGGATCCTTTTTCCCAGTATGCTTCGGTGATTCCGAACTTCATCGGAAAGATGCTGAAGGAGGAAAAGCCCCCAGTGTTCGGAGATGGAGAACAGTCTCGAGATTTTTTATACGTCTCCAATGTCGTGGATGCCAATATCCTGGCATCAAATGCCCGTGATGTTTCAGGTGAAGTCTTCAATATTGCAGGCGGCGAAAAAACGACCGTTAATCTTTTGGTCAAGGAGCTGAATGATACGTTGGGTAAAGAGATCAAGCCGTCTTATGAAGACCCGCGTCCTGGAGACATTAAGCATTCGTATGCGGATATTTCAAAGGCGAGAAAAATGTTAAAATATGAGCCAACTGTTTCGTTCAGTGAAGGCTTGAGCGAAACTGTTCACTGGTACAGGGAAGGAAATAGACAATGAGTGCAGAGGCATTGGACTTAGAGAAAAAAATAAAAAGCAGAGAGGCGCGTGTCGGAATCATCGGCATGGGCTATGTGGGATTGCCCCTGGTCAAAACGTTTTTGGTTCAGGGATTCGAGGTTGTGGGTTTTGACATTGATGAGAAAAAAGTGAATTTCCTGAATCAGGGAAAAAGCTACATCAAGCATGTCTCAGCAGAGGAATTGAAGGATTTTCTTAAAAAGAAAAAATTCCGGGCGACGGCTGATTTCGCAGCTCTTACAGAAACCGAAGTGATCATCATCTGTGTTCCTACTCCTCTGGACTCCCATAAGAATCCTGACCTGTCTTTTGTGTTGAAAACGACTAAAACCATTTCTAAGGCTTTGAGAAAGGGACAGCTTGTCGTGTTGGAGAGCACGACTTATCCGGGCACCACAGAAGAAGAAGTGCTCCCCCTGTTAGAGAGCGTCGGGTTGAAAGTGGGAGAGGATTTTTTCCTGGCCTATTCTCCTGAGAGAGAGAATCCGGGTGATGAGATCTATACGACTGAGAAAATCCCGAAGGTTGTCGGAGGAGTGACGCCAAAATGCAGCCAGGTGGCCAAGACACTCTACGATCAGATCGTTAAGAGAACGGTCCCGGTTTCTTCTCCAAAGGTGGCTGAAGCCACAAAGATTATGGAGAATGTCTTTCGCTCCGTGAACATCGCCATGGTCAATGAGATGAAAATGATTTTTGACCAAATGGGAATCGATGTTTGGGAAGTGATACAGGCCGCCTCCACCAAGCCTTTTGGGTTTATGCCTTTCTTCCCCGGTCCTGGCTATGGAGGGCACTGTATTCCGGTCGATCCCTTTTATCTTGCCTGGAAAGCCAAGGAAGTCGAATATCCCACAAAATTCATCGAGCTCGCAGGAGAGATCAACACGCGCATGCCATATTACGTCGTCACGAAGACAGTCGAGGCATTAAACGAGAGTGGAAAGTCGATCAAAGGGGCCAAGATATTGATCCTGGGATTAGCCTACAAAGAAGATATCGATGACCAGCGAGAGTCCCCCTCGCTCAAGATTATAAGCCTTTTCAAGAAAAGAGGTGCTGATGTCTCGTACAATGACCCCTATGTTCCTCGGGCCGGCGGGTACAGGGACTATCCAGGCCTGGTGCTGGAGTCAGTGGATTTGACAGAGAAAAAGCTAAAAGAGTGCGATGCGGTGGTCATCGTGACTGCTCACTCGGCCTATGATTTCGAATGGATCACGAAAAATGCCTCCCTCATTGTCGATACCAGAAATGCCATTAAGAAGAAAAAAAAGAATGTTATCAAGGCTTAAGAGTGATTTTGGGCGTTAATCTCATTTATTCAATGTTTGAAATGAGTTTTTTATTGAGAAGGAGCCAGTCATGAAAATAGCGATCATTGGTACGGGATATGTTGGATTGGTCACAGCTGTCTGTTTTGCTGACATGGGCCACACAGTTGTCGGGACGGATGTGGTGCCTGAAAAAATCGATAAGGCATCCCGGGGAATCCCACACATCTATGAACCCGGACTTGAAGAACTCCTGAAAAAGAACCTGAAGAAAGGGAACCTGACGTTCATCCATGACCTCGATGAAGCGATCCGGTCCTCTGACGTTCTGTTTGTTTCGGTCAACACGCCTCAATGGAAAGATGGAAGCGCGGACATGGTTTATGTGGAAGGAGTTGCCAGAAGGATCGCTGAAAACTTGAACAGCTATAAAGTGATCGTGGAGAAGAGCACTGTTCCGGTCAAGACATCGATGTGGATCAAGAGAACGATTGACATGCATAAAAAAAAGGACGAGGAATTCGATGTGGCATCCAATCCTGAGTTCCTCCGGGAAGGTTCGGCTGTCTATGATTTTCTCAACCCTGATCGCGTAGTCATCGGCGTGGAATCAGAGAGAGCCAGGGATATCCTGGTCAAGATATACCAGAAATTCAAAGACCGGCTTCTTGTGACCAACATCGATACGGCTGAACTCATCAAACATGCCTCCAATTCCTTTCTGGCCTTGAAAATTTCATACATCAATCTCATTTCTGAGTTGTGTGAGAAAACCGAAGCGGATGTGGAGCTGGTGGCCAGAGGTATGGGTTTGGACCCGAGAATAGGGGGCCAGTTTCTCAAGGCCGGCCTTGGCTACGGAGGCTCCTGCTTCCCTAAAGACATCCGGGCGCTCACCAGGATAGGTGAAGACTTGGGTGTCAATTTTGACCTGCTGAAAGAATCGGATAAAGTGAATTTAAGAAGAATCGATGTTTTCATGGACAAGATAAAAAAGGCTCTGTGGATAATGAAGGATAAAATCATTGCTGTTTGGGGACTTTCGTTCAAGCCGGAGACGGATGATATAAGAGAAGCGCCGTCGATTAAAGTGATCAAAAGGCTTCTTAAGGGAGGGGCCTCTCTTCGCCTTTATGATCCGAAAGCCATGGAGAACGTCAAACAGGTCTTCCCGGAAAAATCCTCTCAGGTCTATTACGCCAAATCTCCCTATGAGGCGGCGGAGAAGGCCAACGCCTTGCTCATCATAACGGATTGGGATGAGTTTAAAAAGCTGGACATGAAAAAGATTAAAAAGCTGATGGCCAATCCCATAATCCTCGATGGCAGAAACATCTATGAGCCTTCACGAATCAGAGAGCTGGGATTTGAGTATTATTCTATCGGACGGGAATAACTAAGCTGTATTATTCATAATATCTGCCGTTTTTAAGAAAATGGGGACCATCCCTTTTAGTCGTTATATTAAGGAAAAGAAGGACTGTTGTACGTGCTCAGAAATTGGGTGATTCTTTGGACTGTCGGAGACCGCATCAACTTCCATCCCCATATCCATGTATCCGCCTTATAATGTCCAACAGGAACTCCTGATGGATTACATGGGATAAAGGAGAACGCTCTGCCTTTATCTCGGAGGAACCATGAATTATTATATGGATTCAAAGGCCTACCTTCCTGTCAGAACGTTTTCCCAGGGATATCAGTGAGTTCGATAAAGCGGATTTGACACCTATCCAGAGCAAGTTGGTCAAGCCGTTTAGAGTGAAGGAATGTCAGGTTAACCTGGAGTGTTAGCTTGAATGGTGTAAGCCTGTCGACGATCATCACGTCGTTGCGGGAAGGATCGTTGCAGCAGACTCCGTGGAATCCCTCTACAGAGACAATCTGACAAGATTTTTGATTGATTTCATCTATGATATCGGAGACCGGGAATTTTTATATACGAAAAAAGGCGAATTTGTAGAATAAACGAAATCAAAGAAACAAAAATTCGATAAAAAAGTACAATACCTTTATCATAGTTGGCAACCATTTCTATAAAAATCGCGTCTATAGATATATGTATTCACAAATAATAATAATACTTGACAACGTTTTTGCTTTTATTTATTTTATTTATGAATACATATAAGGCTTTATAAAATGCACATTCTATCAAGATCTGAAGAAATCATTTTATTTGCTGTTTTGAAACTCAAGGATAATGCCTACGGTGTAACCATCCGTCAGTGCGTGATCGAAACCACAGGCTACCAGTGGACTGTGGGAGCCGTTTATGCTCCCCTTCACCGCCTCATTAAAAAGGGCTATTTAAGCCCAAGAAAAGGAGCCCCTGCTCCGGAAAGAGGAGGTCGAAGCAAAGTATTCTATACCATAACACCAGAAGGAAAAAGGGCTTTTCTTCAGATAAGAAAAGTCAGTGAAAGAATTTGGAGCCATGTCACGAATCAAGAACTCGAAGAATCATGAAAAAAAAGAGGGCATTACGCAAAGAGTGCCTAAACTCGCTCGATGGATATTGAAAAGAACCATCTCCGAAGATATCCAATACAGTGCCATCGGGGATTTTGATGAGATTTTTCATGATTTTGCGAAAGATGAAACATTGAAACATGCAAAATTATGGTACTGGCAACAGGCATTAAAATCACTTCCTTCATTTTTTCTGGATGCATCATTCTGGAGGTTTGTCATGTTGAAAAACTACTTCAAGAGCACCTTACGAAATATGAAAAGGGATAAACTTGTTACCATCCTCAACATCACAGGGCTGACAATTGGATTCATAAGCACTGTTCTTATTCTGCTGTTCATTAAAGATGAGCTATCCTATGACAAGCATTACACCAAACATAAAAACATATACAGAATCTCAACTGTATTTCACTTCGGAAAGCAGGAGGACAGATACGCATTTACTCCCATGAGGTTCGGCCCTGCCCTGAAGGAATTATTCCCGGAAATCCAGGAATTTGCCCGTTTTCGGAGGATTGAGAGTGTTCATGTACAGAACAAAAATATGGACTCCTACGAGACCGGCATCTACTATGGCGATCCGAGTGCATTCAAGGTCTTCGATTTCCCCTTTATTAACGGTGGTCCGGAAAACACACTTAAAGATCCCAACTCAATAGTTCTTACAAACAGCCTGGCAAAGAAATATTTTAAAGATATCGATCCCGTGGGAGAATCTGTCTGGCTCAACAATATCAATTTTCGTATCGATGGGGTTATCGAGGACATAAAGGAGAATTCTCATTTAAAATTCGATGCACTTGTTCCGGTTGAGGCCTATGGGATTATCGAGGGAGAAAGTATCTATAATCGGGCCAAAGGCCTGTGGATTGTCTCCATGTACACTTATTTCCTTATGCATGAAGGTACAACCATACAGAGCGTACTCGATAAATTCCCCCAATTTTTTGATAAGAACATGAAAATTCAGGGCCGCGACGATGTCTGGTTTGATATTGAGGCCCTGCCCCTTGCGGGAATTCACTTTCAATCCCGGCTCCCATATGACCTTCCTGTTGGGAATATCCTCAACATCTACATCTTTGCTGCAATCGCCGCTTTTATCCTTATCATTGCGGTTATCAATTATCTAAACATAGCAACAGCCCTTTCGGCTAGAAGAGAAAAAGAAGTCGGCATGCGAAAGGTTGTGGGAGCCAATAAAAATCAGCTTATCGCTCAGTTTCTAAGCGAGGCCATTATTATTTCAGGTGTTGCCTGGCTTTTTTCTCTTATTTTTCTCAACTTTATCATGCCCTATTTCAACAAACTGTCTGATAAAAACCTCAAATTCAGCCTTCAGTCGACTCCAGACATATTTCTTGCCAGTATTGTTATCGCTGTACTCATCGGATTTCTTGCCGGGGTGTATCCTGCATTTCTCTTGTCTTCATTCCATCCGGTTAATGCATTAAAACGCATCCAGATGTATGGAAGACGGGGGGGCTGGCTGCGCAAAGCCCTGGTTATTTTCCAATTTTCACTTGCGGGATGTGTCATCATTGCCACTGCAGTTGTGTCAAAGCAGCTTCATTACATCCAGAACACAGACCTTGGTTATTCAAAGGAAAATGTAATAGTCGTCCCCATGAGGAACATGACTTACATGGGCACGATGTCCACTCTCAAAACCGAGCTTGAAAGGAATCCTAACGTCCTCTCTGTATCCGCCGCTTCAGAGATCGTGGGGGACAAACTCAAAAGAAATGCCTTTTTTATCGATAAAAATGACGAAATCACACAGGTCAGTCTTCTCTGGTTTTCTGTGGATTATGACTTTTTGGATACAATGAACATAAAAGTCATTCAAGGCCGGAATTTTAGTCCAGAATTCTCCACCGATGAGGATTCTGCGTTTCTCGTGAATGAAACAGCGATAAGGGAGCTGGGGTGGGCGGACAAGGCCTTGGGCCGACGGCAGAGGACTGGATTCGATGAAAACGAAAATCCAGTCTTTAGCCAAGTTATCGGAGTGGTGGAAGATTTCAATTACGGTCCTTTACACAATGTCATAGAACCCGTTCTTATCTTCTTGGATACAAACACGCCAAATTTCCTGTACATAAAGATCAATGCCAGAAATGTTTCATCCACCATAAGTCACATTAAAGATGTTATGCTCATTTTGGGGATGCCCCTTCCACCCAATTACTTCTTCCTAGATGAGACCCTTTACAAACAATACAAGTCAGAAGAGTTGTTGAGAAAACTGGTCAGTATTTTCACTCTGCTGTGTATTTTTATATCCTGTCTTGGTCTGTTGGGTCTTTCCTATTTTCTGGTGACTAAAAAGACAAAAGAGATCGGCATACGCAAGGTACTTGGGGCATCCGAACCAAATATTGTTATTCTTCTCTCCCAGGAGTTTATGAAAAGTGTCCTCCTGGCCAATGCCATCGCTTGGCCTGCAGCCTTCTTTGTTATGAACCGCTGGCTTCAGAATTTTGCATACAGGACAAGTTTCGGATGGCAGCCTTTTATACTCTCCGGGATTCTGTCCTTTTCCATCGCCCTTCTGACAGTCAGCGCCTTAACAATCAAGTCAGCCCGGAGCAATCCTGTTGCCAATCTTCGGGATGAGTAGAGTCAGAGAAATTCTATTCAGACATCCCTCGGGATGCGATGCCGCCCGAGATGGCAAACTCTCTTTTTTTTTCATGTCGCAGATCATTGTTGAAGTAGGTTTCGGTTAAAGGTCTGAGTAGTAATTCACTTTCTGTATATTTGTCTGCTGTTTTGGCTCTCTCATTAATTTTTGCAACAAATTTTTAAATCACTTTTTCTTAAAAAACTGCCGGCCGTTGTCAGCGAAAGGGAGGTTTTAATGAAAACCAAAAGGTAGGTACTCACTCCAGCCGACTCAAGAGTGCCACATTTATTCTATCATGTATTGTCAAGTTGAATGAAATGTTGTTGGAATGTATTATTCAGAGAGGATATTATGGAAAAAAGAGAAAAAATGCATTGAAATTAAAAAATGCTGAAAAAAATAAATGAATTATTCTATCGGACGAAAATAACTGAGTATTAGCAGATTCTGGGGAGGAGCTCTGAGGTCAAGGGCTCCAGAAGTCTCAATCCTCCGGAAAAAGTGGAAAGAAGAAGTTCCCCGGGTTTTCCAATCTTATCCTCCACCTCTCCGACAATGGCGGCCTTTTTTCCCAGCGGATCTTTTTTAATTTCATCCAGGATCTCTTTGGCGTTTTTTTCCGGGGCAACGAGGACGGCTCTTCCTTCGCAAGCCAAGAAAAGAGGGTCGATTCCCAATAGCTCTGTTGCGCCTCGAACAGCCCTGGAGAGGGGAATTTTTTCTTCCTCGATCAGAAGGGAGTAGGGGATCCTATCCGCGAGTTCGCTGAGTACGGTCGCCAATCCCCCTCGAGTGATATCTCTCATCCAGTGAACGCCTTTTTTCCAGAAGGGAAGAAGAAAATTCAACGGCGCGCAGTCACTTTTTACTCTCGATTCCAAGCCGAAATCTCCTCTGGCCAGCATAACGGCCAGGCTGTGTTCTCCAAGGGTTCCGGTGAGGATGATTTTATCGCCGGGCTTGATTTTATTGATCGAAGGCCTGGCCCAGACTTTTCCCACACCCGAGGTATTTATGTAGACTTTATCTCCTTGACCGCGTCTGACGACTTTTGTGTCTCCTGTTGTTATCTCAACTCCTGCTTTTTTTGCGGTTTTGTTCACTGATTGCAAGATGGTTTCCAGGTCTTCCCATGCCATCCCCTCTTCCAGGATTAAAGAGAGGGAGATATACTTCGGCTCGGCTCCCGAGACTACCAGGTCATTGACTGTTCCGTTCACGCAGAGGGTTCCGATATCTCCTCCGGGAAAAAATATCGGATCGACCACATAACTATCTGTTGTGAAGGCAATTTGATGGGGGAGATGGGCGGAATCGGAGAGTTCGTCCAGAAAGGGATTTTTAAAAGTTTGGACGATGTGTTGGTCGATGAAATCCCTCATCATCTTACCGCCGCTTCCAAGCTCTAAGCTGACTTTTTTCATGTCCCTATTCCTTATGGTTTCAGAAAAAAGGGGACAGGCCCCTTTTTCTTTCTTGTCATCTCGTTCCTTGTAATGACATTTCAATTTTATGAGATTGCCACGTCATTTTGTTCTTCGCAATGACATCAATCTTATTACACAAAACTCAACCCAAATATGTACTGTTCATTTTTATTTGTAGGCTTATCCGTAACCACAGCTTTTTTTACACTGCTCATTATTTGCTTTTTTGCCTCTAACCATTATCCTTCTAATGACCTAATTTTTGTGGCTTCTGTGATATTTATAGTAAATCAGGCAGGCGCCCTCAAAGGAGACCATGCACGGTCCATAGGGAGAATCAGGATTGCATTTCTTGGCAAACAGAGTGCATTGTGGCGGTGAAACCAGACCTTGGAGCACTTCCCCACATCGACATCCTGGAAGGTCTCCGCTTCCTCCCTTTATCTTCAGGTTAAATTTGATTTCCGCATCATAAGCGCTGTATTCTTTTTTGAGCCTCAATCCGCTCCGAGGTATGAGTCCCAGGCCTCTCCAGTGGGCATCTTTGATTTCGAGCATTTCCTTCATCACAGCCAGAGCTTTGGTATTTCCTGAAGCCCGGACGACTCTGGAATAAGCGTTCGCCACTTCGGCTTTTCCCTTTTCAATCTGTTCCAGAATAGACAATACGCCGAGGAGCATGTCACTCGGCTCAAAACCGGTGATGGCTCCCGGAATCCCGTACTCCTCTGCAATGAACCGATAGGGCTTTTCTCCGATTATGGCACTGACATGTCCCGGGTAGAGGAAGCCGTCGATGGCGATTTCCTTGGTGTTGACAATCGCTTTGAGTGGAGGGGGGATCAACCAGAGTGCCGAGAGGACCGAATAATTGGACAGTCCTCCTTCATGCGCCTCTTTAACACTCATGGTGATAGCAGGAATGGTGGTTTCGAATCCGACGCCGAAGAAAACCACCTCTTTTTCCGGATTCCCTCTAGCTTTTTCGAGAGATTCTTCCGGAGAATAAACGATGCTCACCATTGAGTTGGGGGCAGGGACAGTTGTCTGGAGAGACCCTTTGTCTGTGGGAACTCTTGTCATGTCACCGAACGTGGTCAAAATGAAATTTTCCTTTTGTGTGATCAATTCTATGGCGGCCTCATGGAGTTCATTCGGAGTGATGCATACCGGACACCCTGGACCGGAGACCATTTCCACACCTGTGTCTTCAATCATGGTTTTCAGACCGTACCTGTGCACGGTCATGGTATGTGTGCCGCAGACTTCCATGATCCGAATGGCAGAAGGGAGGGAGCGGGTTTTTTTCTTTATCTCTGCAAGCAGGGCTTGAATGACTTTCTTGTCTTTGAATTCCTTCATTTTTCTAGACAGAAAGGACGACGGCGAATTCTAAAAAAAGGGAAAAAGGATTGCAGCATCCATGAAGCCAGTGGAATGAGTCTCTATATTCTAGCTGAACTTTAGAAAATACTAGAAAATTCCGAAAAGATTTGCTCTTAGTTAATCCGGACATTTTCTAGTCTGTATCCTGCTGGTTTGAATCTTTCAAGCAGCCGGAAATCAAGGCTGTATCACGAGCTTTCGCCCCTCATCCTCCCTTTGCTATTTATTTTTCTTTTGCTTCTTGAGTAGCGGCTATTTCCCGGAGAAGGGAGAGTGTCTCCTGAGCTTCTTCCTCATCTAAGGCGGAAATAGCAAATCCGGCATGTACAATGACCCAATCTCCAACTTTGATGTTTTCAAGAAGGGAAAAGTTTGTTTTGACTTTAGTCCCCAGATAATCGACTTTACCCAGGTTGGAATCATCAATCTGGACAACTTTCGCAGGAATGCCAAGACACATTTTCTTCTCTTTCTTTTGGCGACTAGATAGGATACCAGAAAAGAGAATGAGATAAAAGGGGTCGCATCTCAACATTCGACATTTCTCTAATCTTTGCTTTCATTCTTCTAATTGATTGTTGAAGAAACGCCCCATTGATTAATAATTAAAAAGAAATGTCGAATGTTGAGATGCGACCCCAATCTTTTTGACAATTTTCAGGCAAGTCCATATAATTGGTCTATGAAAGAGAACCTCAAAGGCTTCATCAAGCCTGGCAGCGAAGAAGAATCGCTGGTTAATCAGCTTGACCTCTCGCATCTGCCCCGTCATGTGGCCGTCATAATGGATGGGAACGGTCGATGGGCAAAGAAAAAAAATCTTCCTCGGGTTGAAGGTCACCGTGCCGGAGCCAAATCTGTCCGTGAAGTGGTGGAAACTTCTGCTCGTTTAGGGATTAAATTCCTGACTCTGTATGCATTTTCCAAAGAGAACTGGAAAAGGCCGGAAAGAGAGGTCAAGACTCTATGGAGGCTTCTTGAGGATTACCTCAAGAAAGAAGACAAGGTTCTCGTAAAAAATCAGTTCCGTCTTATTATCATCGGTCAAAGAGAGGCCANNGAAAGAATTGGAGCGTGTCGAAGAGTTGACTAAGGATTTCAACCGCTTAACCATAATATTGGCCTTGAATTACGGGGGACGGGATGAAATCGTGGATGCTGTCAAAAGGGTAGCTAGGGATAAGGACTGCGATGTCGAATCATTGGATGAAGAAAAATTTTCTCATTATTTATACACAGACCATATCCCTGATCCTGATTTGCTGATCAGGACAAGCGGCGAGCTTCGGATATCCAATTTTTTGCTCTGGCAGATTGCCTATTCTGAAATCTGGATTACTCCGGTTTTCTGGCCTGATTTCCGGAAGAAGCAGCTGCTTCAAGCCCTAGTTGACTACCAGAAAAGAGAAAGGAGGTTTGGAGATATCCATCCCCATGAGAGCAGCGATTTATAAAACACAGACATTTCTGTTCGAATCTGTTTGGCTAAAGATGAAAAAGTTCCCGCGGGAAAAGGCCTTGCGTGATTCATCCTGGGATCCTGGGATGGCCTACACGCGAGATATCACTCAGCGCCGAGAAAATAAGCTCGCTCATTCTTAGGGGGTAACTCCACTTATCTTGACAAAATGAGTCTTCGGAAAAGATTACCCACTTCTTTTGTTCTGTTGGCTTTTGCGTTTTGCCTTGTCCAGTTTATCCCTCCTCTCGGATTTTTACTCATAATGCAAGTCTTGATATTGTCTTCACTCATTGAATTCTACAACCTCTTCCGAGTGAAAAAGATTTTTCCTCGGAGAATTTTCGGAGTCACATTGGCATTGATTATAACCGCATCCTTTTATTTTGAAGAGTTTTCTCTGGCTTTGGCTTTATTCGTTTGTCTGCTCCTTATCGCTGTGTATTATGTCATTTCAATCCGCACGCTCGAGAAGCTCGCTTCTTTTCCCCAGTCCATGGCACTCACATTTTTCGGTGCGTTCTATCTGAGTTTCACGCTCAATCATTTCTATCTGCTCAAAATAGAAAGGGGCCCGAATCAAATATTTTTCCTCCTGGCGGTGATATTTTTCGGAGATACAGGGGCTTATCTTTTCGGGAAGCTCTTGGGCCGACGGAAATTAGTGCCTATCGCCAGTCCGAGAAAAACATGGGCAGGTGCCATCGGTGGGATAATTTTGGGCGTTCTCGGAGGACTTATCATCCATTTCACTATTCTGAAAGATATCGTTCTCTGGAAGGCGATACTCACAGCAGTTATAGTCCATATCGTTGCTCAATTCAGCGATCCTTTGGAGTCCCTATTCAAGAGAGCCGTGGGAGTCAAGGACTCTTCGAATATCCTTCCTGGCCACGGCGGAGTTTTAGATCGGATGGATAGCCTCATTCTGGCCACGCCGTTTTTTTACTATTTTGTGAATTTCTTCTGGTGAGAAAGGAATCTATAAGGCTTGAGAATAATGGAAAATATCGCAATCCTGGGTTCAACAGGCTCTATCGGACGCAGCAGCCTAGAAGTCGTGAACAAGCTCAGTCACAGGTTCCGAGTCGTCGGGCTTGCCGCGGGCCGGAATACACAACTTTTAGAGAAGCAAATTGAAAAATTCAAGCCGAAAATCGTTTCTGTAGAGAGGAAAGAGGAAGCCGAACAATTCAGGAGAAAATTCAAGGATCGGTCCCTACATATAACTTTTTCCCAAGAGGGAGCCGAAGAAGTCGCCAGTTTTAAGGAAAATGATATTGTCATCTCAGCCATCACAGGAATCGAAGGGCTGAGGCCCACTCTTGCGGCGATGGACACCGGGAAGAAAGTGGCTCTGGCCAATAAGGAGTCAATGGTTGTTGCCGGCCCTCTCATCCAGAATTTAATGGAGAAGTCCGGCGCTCAGGTCATTCCTGTGGACAGTGAGCACAGTGGCGTATTCCAGTGCCTGGCTAAAGAAAGAGTGGAAGATGTGAGGAGAGTGATTTTGACGGCATCCGGAGGCCCGTTTTTCCGTCGCTCCTCCCAGGAAATGGAAGAGGTCACACTCGAGGACGCTTTGAATCATCCGCGATGGAAAATGGGCAAGAAAGTCACGATTGACTCAGCCACTCTAATGAATAAAGGATTGGAACTGATCGAAGCCCACTGGCTTTTCAATATCGAGCCGCAGAAGCTGGAGGTGTTGATACATCCCCAGAGCATCGTCCATTCCCTTGTCGAAATGAACGATGGATCTGTCCTGGCTCAACTCAGCCCCACAGATATGAGAGTCCCGATCCAGTATGCATTGACTTATCCGGAGAGAGAGAATTCCCTTTTGCCATCTCTGGATTTAAAAAAGATTGGAAGCCTGGAATTTTTTGCGCCAGATGATGAAAAATTCCCTCTCCTTAAACTCGCTCGCCTGGCTTTGGAAGAAGGAGCCAGTTTTCCCATCGTCCTCAATGCCGCTAATGAAGTCGCTGTGGATGCTTTTCTTCAGTCGGAAATAAGCTTTTTGGAAATCTCAGAGATAGTGTCAAAGACAGTCGAGAGTCATCTAAAGAGAGAGGTTCAAAGTCTGGAAGATATATTTTTTGTTGACCGGGAAACAAGACAGATAGCCCGGAATTTAATAGAGAGAAGGTCTTAAAATGGGTACGGTTTTAGGAAGCATTGTTTCATTCGTCATAGTTTTTGGAATCCTCGTTTTTGTCCATGAATTTGGACATTTTTTCATGGCCAAGCTGGTGAAGATAAGGGTCGAAGTCTTTTCCTGGGGTTATGGAAAGAGGTTGTTCGGGATCAAAAAGGGAGATACTGATTATCGAATCAGCATTCTTCCCCTAGGCGGTTTCGTTAAATTCACAGGAGAGGATGTCTTTGAGAAGAAAAAGGACCTCGCTCCCTATGACTTTATGGCGAAAAAGAGATGGGAAAGGTTCCTGGTTATGGTCATGGGTTCGGTGATGAACATCCTGCTGGCTGTAGTTTTTGTGGTTTTTATCAGCATGCTGGGGGTGACCGCGCCTGAGCATATGGATAAGAAACCTGTTATCGGCTGGATCGAAGCGGACTCTCCCGCAGAACAAGCGAATTTATTGGCAGGTGATGAAATTCTCAAGATCAATAACAGGAAGACAAGAACCTGGAGAGAGGTTGAAATGGCGGTGGGAACCAAGCCCAACAGATTAATTACTCTCGAGATCATGAGAGGAGATGAAATACTCACAAAAAAACTTGTGACAGGGAGTAAAAAGTCATTAGATTTCGAAATAGGCTATGCAGGCTTTTCTCCGAATATTTTGACTCGGATAGTTGACGTCGCTGCTGGTGGACCGGCTGAGAAGGCCGGAATGAAAAAAGATGATGTGATACTGGCCCTCAAAGAAGAGATAATCTATTATCATGAATTTGTCGAAATTGTCGAGAAAAGTCCCGGGAAAAAGCTTGAATTTCTCATAGATAGGGGAGGTGAACAACTCACTCTGGCTGTCACACCCCGTCTCGAAGAGGAGGGCGGAAAGATTGGTGTTTCTGTCTCAGGCTGGATTCTGTATGAAACAAAGAAATACAGCTTTTTTCCTGCCATCGGGCGGAGCATCAAGGAGAATACAAGACTGGCTTTTACTCTATTCCATTATTTAAAAGAACTGATAGCTGGAGAAGCTTCTGCCAAGCAGGTGGGTGGCCCGATCATGATTGCGAAATATTCCTACACCTTTTTCAGCGCTGGCTTTGTTTCCATGTTGAGCTTCATGGCTTTTGTCAGCCTTCAACTCGGAATAATCAATCTTTTTCCGGTTCCGGTGTTTGATGGAGGACAGATTCTTGTCCTCGGCATAGAGGGGCTCTTCCGGAGAGATTTCAGTCCTAAGGTGAAGCAGATCATTATGATGGTCGGGTTTGCAATTTTCATATTCCTACTGGGCTTTTTAATCCTGAATGATGTGGCCCGGACACTTCCCAACGGATGGGAAAGTTATCTTTTCTGGAAGAAGTGATATAGAGAAAATGATCAAAGGGGGATGAGGAGGCAGCCAATCGTTCAGTCTATCCATGGAAAAGAAAAAATATCACTGTAAGTGTCCAAGATGGGAATGAATAAAAAAAAGAATTCGAAAAGTCTTCCTCGACTAAGCTCAGGACTCGCTTTTGAGCGACGAAAGACAAGGCTGGTGAAAATCGGTGAAGTATCTATCGGAGGAGGCTCTCCAATTGTTGTTCAGTCCATGGCAAAAACGCACACCAAAGACATTGAAGGAACCGTGAGTCAAATCAAAAAAATGGTGAGCGCGGGATGCGAGGTGGTTCGCCTGGCAATCCCGGACAGAGAATCGGTTGAGGCATTGGGAAAGATCAAGAAGAGACTCGCCATCCCTCTTGTGGCAGATATTCACTTCGACCACAAATTGGCCCTGGCTTCGCTGGATAAGGGTGTGGATGCTCTGCGTATAAATCCCGGTAACATCGGTGCTAAGGAAAAAGTAAGAGAGGTCGTCCAAGCGGCCAAGGATCATGCCGTACCCATAAGGATCGGAGTCAATTCAGGCTCTTTGGAGAAGAATTTGCTCCGGAAATACGGAAAAGCCACGGCTGAAGCCATGGTGGAGAGCGCGTTGAGACATGTGCGGATTCTGGAGGATATGGATTTTCATGATGTCAAGATCTCCCTCAAGGCACCCGATGTTTTCCGCACTGTGAAGGCCTATCAGCTTCTTGCCGAAGAAGTAGATTACCCGTTTCATGCGGGAATAACAGAATCAGGGAGTCTGGTTCCGGGGTCTATCAGGTCTTCGGTCGGTCTGGCTCTTCTCTTGAGCCAGGGTTTGGTCGATACCGTAAGAGTCTCGTTGACTGCTCCTCCCGAGGAAGAGGTGAGAGTCGCATTCCTCATCCTTTCCAGTCTTGGGCTTCGCTCTTATGGACCGCACATCATCTCCTGTCCGGTCTGCGGTCGATGCGAGGTCGACCTAATGAATATTGCCCAGGAGATTGAAAAGCGCCTCGCAACTGTCAAGAGTGAAATTCATCTGGCCGTCATGGGCTGCATGGTTAACGGGCCCGGTGAAGCGAAGGAGGCGGATATTGGCTTAGCCTGCGGCCAAGGAAATGGCGTGTTATTCAAGGAAGGGAAGATCTACCGCCAGTTGGAAGAGAAAGAGCTTATCTTCGAATTTGTCAAAGAAGTGAAAAAGTACGAAAAATCCCGAAAAAAGAGCAAGGCTTGAAAAGTATAAAATGTGTGAAGAAGATGAAATGAAGAATAATAAGATTTCCAAAGACACTCTATCGAAATATGAGAGATTGAAGAATCTTCTTGGCGAGATGGGAAGGGTTCTGGTGGCCTTTTCGGGAGGAGTGGACAGCTCTTTTCTTTTAAAGGTTGCGGTCGACGTTCTTGGGAAAAATGTCCTGGCCGTCATCGCCAGTTCTGAGACCTACCCCGAAAAGGAAAGAGATGAAGCCGTTAAATTGGCCAAGAGGTTAAATGTCCGGTATAAAATTATCCAGACAAAGGAGCTTGACAACCCTGATTTTGCTCACAATCCACCGGAGCGGTGCTATTTTTGCAAGATGGAACTTTTTTCAAAGCTGAGAGATATCGCCGGATCCGAGGACATTCCTTATGTGCTGGATGGCTCCAACTATGATGATATATCTGATTTTCGACCTGGAACCAAAGCAGCTGAAGAGTTGGACATTCGTTCTCCGCTGAAAGAAGTGGGCTTGGTCAAGAGTGAAATCCGGCAGCTTTCCAAAAACTTCGACCTCCCCACATGGGACAAACCTTCTATGGCCTGCCTTTCCTCGCGCTTTCCCTACTTCACAGAGATCGAACCAGAGAGTCTAAAACAGGTGGCTCTCGCTGAAGAATACCTGAGGGAATTGGGATTCAATCAGGTGCGCGTCAGACATCACGGCCAGATCGCTCGAGTTGAGATCGACGCTCAGGAGTTTCCAAAGATTATTGATGAGGATGTGAGGAAAAAAATAATCAAGAATTTCAAGAAATTCGGATTTATCTACACCTCTTTAGACCTGGCCGGTTTCCGAAGCGGAAGTATGAACGAACCTCTGGACTTAGGGAACAAGAAATAAAAGTTCGCTGGTCCTTGATGATGAAGTTTTTTCCAAGCTTATCCTGATAAACCTGTCCAAGTTTATCATTCCTTAAGGCCCCACCAATTCAAACAACGAGGTTTTCAGGTCTTTCCCCTTTAAGCCCTTGGACAAGGTTTCGGGCAGCCATCATTGCCATTTTGAGCCGGGTTTCGTAAGTGGCGCTTCCGATGTGCGGGAGAAGCACAACATTGTCCAAGGATAAAAGCTTTTCTTCGATCTCGGGTTCTCTTTCGTAAACATCCAAGCCAGCCCCCCAAATCTGACCTTTTTCTAGGGCTTCTGCCAGGGCCATTTCGTCGATAATCGGACCCCGGGAGGCATTGACTATGAAGGCTTCCTTATTGATCAGACTCAATTTCTCCTTTGATAGAAGATGAAAAGTCTGAGGAGTGAGGGCGGCGTGGATGGTGATGATGTCCGAGGTGGAGAGAAGTTCTTCAAGAGGCAGGAATGAGGCTTTGAATTTATTTTCATCTTCAGGTGATAACCTGTGAGAGTCAGAGTAAACGGTTTCCATGTCGAAGGCCTGCGCCCTTAAAGCGACCGCCCTGCCGATGCGGCCCATCCCTATTATCCCCAAGCGTTTCCTTGTGACTTCTTTTCCCAAAAAAAGGTCGAGCTCCCATCCTTTGAATTTTTTGCTACGGGTAAACCTGTCTGCTTCTGGGATCCTTCGGGCGACAGCGAAGATGAGGGCCCAAGTCAGGTCTGCGGTTGTTTCCGTTAGGACTCCAGGAGTGTTGGTCACAAGTATCCCCCTTTTTTTGGCTTCTTCGATGTCGATGTTGTTGTATCCTACAGCGCAGTTGGCGATGATCTTGAGAGAGTGGGCCGAATCCAGGACTTCTTTATCGATTGTGTCTACGAGAAGAGAGAATAAACCCTCTTTGTCACCGATTTTTTCAACGATTTCCTGTTTGGTGAGATTCCTGTCTGGGGGCCCGATTTCAGAGTCAGTGTGCTCTTGCAGATAATCGAGGGCTTCTTTCAGGATTTTTCGCGTGATGAGAACCTTCGGTTTCACAAGTGTCATCCCTGTCCTTATTGATTTGACGACCTCAAAGCACTGTCATTCATTCGCTCATCTCTTCAAGTTTTTGTTATTCACTCAGATTTGTTTTAGAACCGGAATAAAATAGTCTTTTATTTTCTGTTCAAACTCTGGTCCCTTGAAAGCGATTTTCCAGACTCCGCTCCAAATTTCATCTGAGACGATCAAAAGGGCTGCGGCCTGAATCCCGTAGAATTGAGCCAGGGCAAACACTGCTGACACTTCCATATCAACCAGGCCTATCCCTCTTTTTTGCATTTCTTTAAGCCAGGAGGGAGTTTCACGGAAAGGTGCATCTGTGGAAACGACAGAGCCAGAGAGAAAAGGAAGATTTGATGCTTTTAAAATATTTTCCAGTCTTTTCTTCAGTCCTGACGAGGGATGAACAATACTCTTTCTTGGGAAATAGTGTCTTGAGGTTCCTTCTTGTGAAAGAGCTTTGGATATACTGATGGCATCCATCATTCTGTAGTCTGGATGAAGAGATCCGCAGTACCCTATGGTGATGATTTCTTTAGCTCCGGAAACAATGAGCGGTTCCAATGAGAGAATGACTGAAGGAGCTCCAAGGGATTTATGGAGGATGATCTTATCTTTGAGTAGATAAAAATCTCCAAAAATAGATTGAATTTCTTTCTGAGCGGATTTTTTTATGAGGCTGAGAACGGATTGGGAGGGAGCATCCAGGGGGAAATAGACGATACGTTCTTTACTGAAACCCTTTATGGGCCTTGGTTGGAGGATGCTTTTCTCAATCTTTTTCTTCATGACAGCTGGCTATTCAAGATAACAGAAAAAAATACCCAAAACAACCTTTTGAAAAAAAGGGGACAGGCCCTTTTTCAAAAGGTTATGGGGTCAGGCCTTGTCAGGATCATTGCGACAAGACTTGAATCAAGCTTAGTGTTTCGCATCCAGATAAGGCCTGACCCTTAAGGGATGATAAAGCCTGACCCCATTACCCAATTTTGATAGAATAAGGATATGAAAAAGAAACAATTAGCCTTAAAGGAAATCAATCTCAAAGATGAGAGGTTTCGAACCTCTTATCATTTTTCTCTCCAAAAGCTGAAACTTTCTATCGAAGAGATAGGTCTTCTCCACCCCCCTCTCGTCACACTCCAGGATAATCGTTTTATCATTGTCTCAGGGTGGAAAAGAGTCCTGGCCTGTCTCGATCTTTCTATCACGGCTATTCCTGTTTATGTCATCGAAGAAAAGAATGAGCTGCAGACATTCTTAATGGCACTCTATGAAAACCAGGGGACTCGAGAATTCAGCCTGATGGAAAAGGCAGAGATACTCGCACGGTTAAAACGATTCGGCGAGGATGAAGAGAAAAACATTCGACATCACCTGCCTCTCCTCGATATTCCCCAGACTTTATCCCATCTGGATGCCTATCTGGCCTTTTCTCGATTTAAACCGGAGATGAAGAGAGCTGTTCACGAGAAGAACATGCCATTCTCTTCGCTCAAACTTCTTACAGGATTCACACACCAGGAGCAGAAACTCCTTCTGCCTCTTCTTTTGCCTTTAGGCCAGAATAAACAAAAAGAGATTCTTGAAGACTTGCTGGAGGTCGCGAAGAGAAATGATGTGCCCGCTCAAAGCATACTTCTCTCCAAGGAGATTAAAGCTATCCAGGACACGGAGACACTCACTCCACTCCAGAGAGCGGATAAAATCCGCGCCCTGTTGCGAGAGAAGAGATATCCTGTGTTTTCCTCCTGGAAGGATTCTTTTGATTCTTTATTGAAGAAGATGAAGTGGCCCGGAGAGATCACAGTCAATCCTTCTCCCTATTTCGAAGAAGATAACTTCACGGTTATTTTTTCCTTCGAGAATCAAGAGCAGTTTAAAACCAGCCTCCTCAAACTGAAAGAGCTGTCCTCCAGAGATGAATTTTTAAAATTTTTTAAATTGAGATAGCTTTCATGGGCAAAACCGATTTCCTCCCCCGAAAGGTCTACATCGAAAAAAAGAGCCACAACCATGCGCTGACGAAAAGAATATTAAAAAATATCGGTCGCGTTTCCGTAGAAGTCATCCAAGATTCTCAGGATTTTCTCGAAAAGAGAAAGATTTCAAGAGATTCTGTGAAGCATGGGAAGAAAGATTTGTTCATCACCTTCCAGAAAGGAGAATTTGTCAAGCCCTGTCCCTGCACACCCCACACCATCGGATGTAATTATTACATAATCAATCTTGACTTAAACTGCCCCCTGGATTGCACATACTGTATTCTTCAGCATTATCTGTCCGATCCAGTCATCACAGTCCACACCAACCTGGATGATTTATGGACACAGCTGGATGTCTTTTTGGACAAGAACAAGGACCGGCCAATCCGCATCGGCACAGGCGAGCTCGGAGATTCGTTGCTGATAGACCACCTGACTGGGAACTCAAAAGAATTGATTTCTTATTTCAGGAATAAACGCAACGTCATTTTTGAGCTGAAGACAAAGACAATCAACATAAAAAATGTTCTAGATTCAGAGCCGGCCCCCAATATCGTCATCTCCTGGTCCCTCAATTCATCGAAGATTGCAGAGTCAGAAGAGAAAGGATCTCCGGCGACAGACGAAAGAATAAAGGCCGCCCGAAGAGTGGTGGATAAAGGATTTCGAGTCGGTTTCCATTTCGACCCTTTGATCCTCTATCCCGGCTGTGAGAAAGACTATAGCGATGTGGTCGAAGATTTGCTGGAGCACATTGATCCGGCAAGAATTGCCTGGATTAGCCTTGGCAGCTTGAGGTTTCCTCCCTCTCTCAAGGAAATCATACAGGTGAGATTCCCGGAGACGAAAATCATTTACAACGAAATGATCAAGGGAAAAGATGGAAAGCTCAGGTATTTCAAACCGCTCCGGCTAGAGCTTTATAAGAATGTTGTCAGTGCTATAAAAGAGAAGGGAGGAGGACAAATTCCTCTATATTTGTGTATGGAAGGGAATTCCATCTGGCGTGAAGTGTTAGGTTGGGTTCCAAGGGGAAAAGATGGTTTGGAAGCCTATCTTTCCTCTCTCTTGGGAAATCAGTTGTATGATTGCCTTATAAAAAAAAGGAACTGAATCTTTTATCGAGTGACTTGTTCCCCTTCAGCCCTGACTTCGGTGATGATTCCGACAATTTCGACGCCGGCATCTTTTAATACCATAGCAATTTCTAGAATCTCGCCATACTCCGTTTCCCCGTCAGCTCTTATGTATAGTCTGCTGTCGGTGGCTGTGAGAAAGGCCTCTTCCACCATGAGTTGAAGGTTTTCCATGGTGACTGGTTGCTGGTTCAGGAAAAGGCTATAAATATTCCCGTCTTTCTTAATGGCAAGTATAACTTCTGGATTTTCAGGCATGCTGACTGTATTGAGAGCGACAGGAAGATCGACGTCAATTCCCGCCTTAATCAGAGGCGTCATAATCATAAAGATAATGAGAAGAACAAGAAGTATATCGCACAGCGGAACCACATTGGGTTCAGAAACTATGTCGTCTTTTTTTTCTCCGACTGCGAATGCCATATCTTAAGCCTCCCGCCTTAACGCTTTTATTTCAAATTGTCTTCTTTATTATCACTCTGTTTCTGCTCTTCTGATGAAGAAGTCAGCAATTTCAGATGCGGTGTTTGACATCTCGGCACCATACACTTCAATCCTTGTGCTCAAAAAGTTATAACACCACAGGGCGATAATGGCCACTCCGATTCCGAAAGCGGTGGTAATCAGCGCCTCGGCAATACCTTGAGAAACGGCGCCGAGTCCTCCTGAGCCTGTCTCAGCCATTCCACGGAATGCGTTAATAATTCCTGCGATTGTTCCGAATAGCCCGATGAAGGGAGAAGATGTTGCGATAGTGGCCAGAGTGTTCAATCCTCTCTTCAGTTCCTGAGTGAAGATCGTGGAAGCTCTGTCGCAGCCTCTCTGTGCTGTTTCAATCTGTTCTTCAAGGGAGAGTTTGGCTTCTTTGCCTTCCAAGAACTCCTTGATTCCTGCAGCGGTAACCCGGGCTAAATGGCTCCCATTGTTTTCTTTTTTAGATGAGAGTTTGAGTGCTTCCTGAATTTGACCTTTCTTCAGCATCCCTGCCAGCATTGGAGCGACCTTTTTTGATTTATTCCTCGCTTTAGCGAAAACCAATTGTCTCTCGATGAAGAGATAGATAGAGACGATCGAAAGGAAAAACAAGAGGATCGCAACTCCTTTAGCTACAGCTCCCATTTGGTTCCACATTTGTACTAGACCAAATTCCATTGTTCGTACCTCCTTTTTAAGTTAGAAAGCCATTTAAAGCTTTACTTATTTTAATTTAAATGTAACAGTCACCACGAAAATAACGCCTCTGGGCCGGCCGTTGATGATCATGGGCTCATAAACCCACTGACGGACCGCATCTGTAGCAGCCTGATCAAGAAGAGGAATGGATTTGAGAACTTTCACGTTCTGCACTCTTCCGTAAATATCGGTCGTTGCTTCAACAATAACGATACCTTCCACTCTTGCCTGACGTGCGATTTCCGGGTAAATGGGGGGAACTTCTCTGAGAAGCCTGGGCGGTCTGATCTCACCGACAGCCCGAATCGGGGCTTCGACTTCACCGACGACTCCACCCAAGACACCGCCGACGACGCCACCGAGGACACCGCCGACGACTCCGCCCTCGACTCCGCCTTCGACTCCGCCTTCGATACCGATATCGGCGATTTCTTCTTCGGCGATTTCATCAGGGATTTCCACTGGGGCGACGAGTTTACCGGGTTCGACAGTGGTTTGGGACTGGACGGGTCGGATACGGGTTCTTCTTTTGGCGGTTGTGCGTTTTTTAGCTGGGGGAGGTGGGGGAGGCGGAGGAGGTGGGGGAGGGGCGAGAAAAGCGCTGTAGATCTCTACTGTGGGCAAGCTTTGTGTACTGAGAAGGGGGACAATAACCATAGCGGCAACGAGGAAAACATGAACGATTAATGCCACGGGAAATGCGACAGCTCTGCGCGCAGCTCCTTTTTCTCCAATAAAAAATGAGTCTTTGAAAAGTTGAGGAATTTCTTCTTTTTGTGGCTTAGTTTGTTCAGCCATTTTCTTACCTCAAAATTAGACTATGTGTGTTACCAATTAAAAAGTATAAAGCATAAAAAGCCATTTTACAAGTTTAATTTGATTTGTCAAAAATGTCATTTTCCCATCCCTTTTGCTGGCTTAAATATCTTATTCCAGAAATAGAGAAGAGGACAGGATTGGTATATCGAAGAGTAAGTTCCGACGAGCACACCGATAATCATGGTAAAAGCAAAATCGTTAATGACCTCGCCTCCGAGGACAAAGAGTGCGAACACGACCAGAAAGGTTGTTCCTGAAGTCACAACAGTCCGGCTCAAGGTCTGGTTGATGCTTCTATCCAGGATGTCTTGGAATTCATGTTTTCTCATACCTTTGATGTTGTCTCTGACTCTATCGAAAATAACGATAGTATCGTTCAGAGAGTATCCGACAATGGTCAGGATGGCGGCGACAACAGGAAGGTTAATCTCTCTATTAGTGAATGAAAAAATACCTAGAGTGAACAAGACGTCATGTGCCAGGGTCAGGATGGCGGCGACTCCGTAGGCTAATTTGAACCGGAGTCCGATGTAGAAGAGCATCCCGATCAAAGCCCAGACTGTGGCCTGTCTTGCCCTTACTCCCAATTCTCTGCCGACCTGGGGTCCGACAGATTCCCGGCGTTTGACCGCCAGGCTTCCAAGAAAGGTTTTTCCTTCCAGAAAATCAGTGACTTCCGGGTCTATTCCTGCCTCTGTGATCTGCTCATAACTTTCGATGATTCCTTTGAGCTCGGTCGATTCCCTTAAATCGATGACCGATTTCGCGATATCATAAGTGTTTTCAGGAAAGGAGGCTTGAAGAATGGCAGTCAGCTCGTCCGTGTCGACATTGTTGAGGTCAGCCAATCCATTTTCAAGGGCGGTTCTGTCTTCCTCCGCCGTGAGGACTTCGACGATTCTCCTCCCCATGATTTCATGGGCATCCTGGTCCTGCTCGGTTTCTCCTTCAGGGCTTGCGGCTCTTATCAAGTACTCCCTTTCGCCTTCTTCCACTTCTTGAATCTTGGGATCAATGTCTCTCAGCGATTCTCTCAAATCCGTGATAGGATAGGGATTCTTGAACCTGACCTGGACCAGTGTGCCGCCAGTGAAATCGATTCCGCCGGTCAGGCCTTTTCCCTGGGTCATGTTGATGATTCCAGCGATGATGACGATTCCGGACAGAGAGAACGCGATGAACTTGTGCTTCATGAATGTGAAGTCGGGCTGCTTGAATATCTGCATTTTAAATGCTCAGTTTTTCTCTTTTTTTCTTCCTGGATTGAATGAGGTCAAAGATTAAGCGTGAAACAAAGATGGCTGTGAACATACTGGCTGTGATTCCGATGATCAGAGTCACAGCGAATCCTCTGATCGGGCCGGTTCCAAACTGGAAGAGGAAGATGGCAGCGATAATCGTCGTGACGTTGGCATCCAGGATGGTTCTGAATGCCCGGGAAAAACCGGATGCGATCGAGCTGATCACACTCTTCCCCGACGTCAGCTCTTCTCGTATTCGTTCAAAGACCAGGACATTGGCGTCCACCGCCATACCAATAGTCAGGATGATTCCTGCAATACCTGGCAGTGTCAGGACCGCATTCTCTCCAAGGTAGCCCAGTATTCCCGCCAGGATGAGAACGTTCAGAACGAGAGCCGTGACGGCATTGAAACCGGAAAAGCGATAGTAAAAGATCATGAAGAGAATGACAAGAACAAGGGCAATGGCCATTGCGGACAGGCCTTTCCGGATGGAATCTTTTCCGAGAGAGGGGCCGATGGACCTTTCCTCCAAATATCTAACCGATGCGGGAAGCGGCCCAGCTCTGAGGATAAGGGCCAGGTCATCCGCCTCTTCGTTCGTGTAGGTGCCGTGTATGATCCCTCTATCCGGGATCCTGTCCCGGATGGTTGCCACTTCCTGGATCTTTCCATCCAGGATGATGCTGAGGCTTCTATTCAGGTTTTCGGATGTGAAGTCATAGAATCTTCTTCCTGCTTCTGCATTCAGCGTGAATAAAACAGCTGGTTGGCCCCATTCATCCGTCGACCGACGGGCATTGATCAAGTCTTTCCCTGTGACCGGGGCGAGCTTACTCACGAGATAGTACCCACCCTCTGTCCGTTGTGGATCTCCTCTGAGGATTTCGGCATCTGGGGGAACCTCGCCTTCGAAAGCCTGAAGCAGAGTTTCTCTGTCAGGGGCAGGCCCTCCGAGCACCAGCCGCCATTCTAAAAGAGCGGTTGTTTTGATGATGTTCTTGATCCTATCCGGGTTCTCGACTCCGGGAAGCTCGACAATGATCCTGTTGCCCGTGCCCTGTCTTTGAATGGTCGGTTCAGCCAATCCAAGCTCGTCAACCCGGTTCTGGATGGTTTCCCTGGCCTGCCTGACCGATAGGTCTCTTAAATAACTGACTGCGCCGGACTTCAATGAGACGGATACGGTATTGCCCGTGATGGAATAATCCCAATCCCTGAATTGTTTGTCCAGGATATCCCTGATTTCATTTTCCTGATCCAGGTTGATTTCCAGAATGGAGAACTCAGTGGTCCCGTCTTTTGAGACGGTCGTGTAAGTTAGATTTTCATCCTTCAACTCAGCTTCGAGTCGAAGGATTTCCTGGCTTGTCTCTATGCTGAGCGCATCTTCTGTGATGACTTCCAGGACAAGATGCATCCCTCCCTCTAAATCGAGTCCCAGGTGGATTCTTTCACCGGGAGGATAAGCAAGCAAAACAGCCCCGATTATAACCGCTAAAACCAGGATGCTTTTCCAGCGGAGGTCTTTTTTCATCTTAAAATTTTTATACTTCTATATTTTCCATTTGGAATAGAAGAGTGAATTATGTCTATTCTCGAGTATTAAATCAACGAGAAATTTACTTTTCTTTTTGTTTGGGTGTCAGGATAACAGCAATGGAATTTTTAGCAATATCTACTTTGACGTTAGCAGCCACTTTTAATTCTATCTTGTCTTTCTGGACTCCCATGACGGTCCCATGGATCCCGCCTGCCGTGATGACCTTATCTCCGGGTTTAAGCAGTTCGACCATTTCCTGGTGCTTTCTCTGTTTCATGCGCTGGGGCCGAATGAGCAGAAAGTAGAAAATAACAAAGACGAGGATAAAGGGGATCATGGCTGTCAAGAAGCTTCCTTGGGGGCGAGCCGCGGGTTGTGCCTGGAGCGAAAATGCAAATAATGCTGAAAAAAACATCAAATTTCTTCCTCTTTATTTATTATAATACTTTTTAAACGATGATACGAATTGGATTGAATAGATTGCCTAATTTTGCGGAAGATGTCAAGGTAAAAGTAAAGGTTGTGAATCGTGTTGAGTATGGCTGAGCTGATTTCCTGTCGTTCGTAAAGATGACGAAGGTAGGCACGGGAAAAATTCTGGCACGTGTAGCATGAACAGTCTTCATCCACGGGCCTCTCGTCAAGGGCATATTTGAGGTTTTTGATGACCATTTTTCCTTTGCTCGTGAAGAGAGTCCCATTCCGCGCATTTCTTGTGGGAAGCACGCAGTCAAAAAGGTCTATCCCTCTTTCTACAGCCTCCAGGATGTCACTGATGTAGCCAATGCCCATGAGATAGCGGGGCTTTTCCTTTGGGAGCAGAGAATCGGATTTTTCGATGATTTCCATGAGTTGTGATTTCGGCTCTCCCAGCCCGAGGCCTCCCAGAGCGTAGCCGCTAAAATCTGAATCCAGTAGATCCTCTGTGCTCTTCTTTCTCAGGTCCCAGTGCACGCTTCCTTGAGTGATTCCCCAGAGAAGCTGGGAGGAGTCTTTCTGGGAAAAATGAGCTTTGGACCGCTTGGCCCAAAGAGAGGTCAGACTGACAGCTTCTTTCATTTTTTCTTTGGAGGCTGGAAAGGGGAGGAAGTGGTCCAGGGTCATGATGATATCCGAGCACAGTTTTATTTGAATGTCCACCACATCTTCTGGAGAAAGGAAAATTTTAGTCCCGTCGAGATGAGATGTGAATTCCACACCTTTTTTTTTCACCTTGACAAGAGGGGAGAGGCTGTAGATCTGGAAACCGCCGCTGTCTGAGAGAATCGGTTTATCCCAGGATATGAAGGAGTGAAGGCCTCCCATTTGATTGATTGTTTCCAGGCCGGGTCTGAGGAACAGATGGTAGGAATTCACGAGCATGAGTTGAGCGCCCAAGCCTTGAAGGAGGCTGTGTGAAAGTCCTTTGACTGCGCCCTGGCTTCCTACAGGAGCGAAAGCAGGAGTTTCGATCAGACCGTGAGGCGTGTGGATATTCCCTGTTCTTGCCGAGGAACGGCTGTCTGAAGCAGTAATCTCAAATATCTTTCTCATTTCGATAAGGGGTCAGGGCTCGACATTAGACATTTTTTTGGAAACAAACTTTATCAGTTTATCCAGCCTCTCACTCCATCCATGCTTCATTTTAACCGAGTCAGGTAATATATCATAAGTCCGGACCGCGTAATGTCTAATGTCGAGCCCTGACTCCATTATTTGGCAAAACGAAAATATATCACATCTCCATCCAGGACACTGTAATCCTTGCCTTCGAGACGCACTGCTGCTTTCTCTCTGGCAGCCTGGAAAGAGCCGTGTTGGAGAAGTTCTTCCCAGGGGATGACCTCGGCTCGGATGAATCCTTTTTCTATGTCAGTGTGGATCGACCCTGCGGCTTTTAATGCAGTTGTGTTTTCCGGGATAGTCCAGGCTTTCACTTCTTCCTTGCCGATCGTGAAAAAAGTGATCACTTTGAGCAGGTCGTAAGAAGATTTGAGGAATTTAGGCCCGCTCAACTCCTTCAAACCGTATTCGGAGAGGAACATCTCTTTTTCCTCATTTTCTAATTCCATGATTTCCATTTCGATCTTGCCGCAGAAGGCCTGGACTGCGATTCCTTTTTCGGTTGAAGCCGCAAACTTTTCCGGATTTTCAATCAAGGGAATATCCTTTTCATCGACATTCACCATATGGAGAAGCCTTTTCTGGCTGAGAAAGGCAAAACTGCTGATGGCTTTTTCCTCTTGAGACGAGAGTTTCATCTCGCGAATCCCTTTTCCTCCCTCAAGATGGGAACGAAGGGTTTCCAGAAGATCTTTTTCTTTTTCTCCCTCAGGATCTTTCGACCGCTTCAATTCCTTATCCAGTTTTTCCAGCCTGGATTCAATCGACATCAGATCAGCCAGTATGAGTTCCTCCTCCATGGAAAGGATGTCTTCTTCAGGGCTGATTTTTCCTTTGGGATGAGGGATTAACTCATCCTGGAATCCTCTGACAACGTGTGTCAGCCCGTCAGCCAGACGGAGAGTGCTGAGGTAGGCGCTGTTTTTGACCTCTCCGAAGGCTATCCCGGCCAGGTCGACAAAATCAACCGCTGCGGGAATTTTATTTTTTTCAGGATAGAGAGCCCATATTTTTTCGAGTCGGGGGTCAGGAACAGGACAGGTTCTCTGGTTGAGTTCTTTTTTCCCATCTTCATAGGATTTTACTTCAATTTTGGCTCCGGTAAGGAGATTGAACAGTGTGGTTTTTCCGGTTTTCGGATACCCGAAAAGAGTGAAGTTCATGGACTCAGTATAATATAAACACACTGGAAAGGCGAGATGATGGGAGGAGTTTGATAAACACGACTTTTCCAATCATCCGATTCATTTTCAATAAATGATTAATGGTAACCTTATAAGAATAAATAAGTTAGCCATCGACTCTCTTTTTTTGATTGGCGGCTCGCGATTTATTTCTCTTGATTAATGGGGCCGGAAAAATATAAAATAACTCTTCAGACAAAATAATAAGTTTGAGTGGTGCATACGATGAAAAAGTCAAAAGCGGTTCTTCTTCTTCTGCGGCTTCCTTTTTTGACAGTGAGTGCGGGAGCCGTATTCTTAGGCACGGCTTTTGCCTGGTGGCATACAGGACAGTTCAACCTCTTTCACTTCATTCTGGTTTTCTTCGGTGCCTGTTTCCTTCATATCAGCTGCAACGTGGCGAACGATTATTTTGACTTCAGGAGTGGGAATGATGCATCGAACAAGAATGCGCTGGTGCCTTTCTCAGGAGGAAGCCGTATGGTTTTGGACGGCTTTGTCAAACCTGGTGAGGCATTAGCTGTTTCGCTGGTTTTCGCTGTTTTAGGCTCGGCCATAGGGCTCTATCTCAATGCTGTCTCAGAGGGAAACATCATCTTATTCATAGGCTTGGCCGCAGTCTTTTTTGTTTTCAGTTACAACGGTTTTCCGGCTCGGCTGGTCAACAAGGGGTTGGGGGAAATCGCCATATTTCTCGCCTGGGGGCCGTTGATGGTTCTCGGCGCCTATTATGTTCAAGCTGAAAGTCTGTCTTCGTTTTGGCCTTTTATCGTGGCTGTTCCTTCCGGAATTTTGACCACACTGGTTTTATTGATCAATGAGTTTGCGGATAAAGATGCGGATTCTTTGACCGGAAGAAAAACCTGGGTCATCCTCTTTGGATTCAAGAAGAGCTTACTGGTCTATCTGTCTCTGGCCATGATCTGTTATTTAGTGGTCTTGGCCGGGATATTATTCAACGGCTGGCCGTTCTGGTCATTGATGGTGCTGATTACATTTCCACTCCCTTTTCTTGTGTTTAAGATTGGAAGAGCCAACCTGGAAAACTGGCCCGGATTTTTGCCAGCTGTGAAGAATACGATTTTGATGAATTTCATTTTTTTAGTCGTTTTGAGCATTTCATTCGTTATATAAAGTGAGAGCTATTTGATATGAAAGAAGAAAAGATTAAGGAAGAGAAAGTCCAGCCTGAGGTCGCTATCGAAGAAGGCAAAAAGCGCGAGAAGAGCGGTTTTCGGGAGTTCTTCGAGCTTATCGCCGAAACAGCTGTTTTCGTTTTCTTTGTCATGACTTTTGTCGTTCAGGCGTTCCAGATTCCAACAGGTTCCATGGAGCCCACTTTGCTCGTTGGCGATTTTCTCCTTGTCAATAAACTCGCCTACGCAGAACCGGTTTTACCGTTGGAAGGACTGTTTATTCCCAGAAAGAAAGTCGAGAGAGGGGACATAGTCGTTTTTAAATTCCCAGGGGAACTGGAGAAAGATTTCGTTAAAAGAGTCATTGCCGTGGAAGGTGAAAAAATCGAGGTCAAGAATAAACAGGTTTACATTAATGATGAGCCCATCCCTGAAGAGTATAAAATTCACATGATCAGTGATGTTCGTGACCAGGAAAATAATTATTATTATTATAATGATGCCATCAAAGAGAATTACGGCCCTGTGGTTGTGCCTGCCGGTCAATGTTTTGTCATGGGAGACAACCGCGATAATTCATACGACAGCCGGTACTGGCGTTTTCTGCCGTTAAACAATATTAAGGGACGACCCTGGATCATCTATTTTTCCTATAGAGCTGAAAAGAATGCTTACCAGAAGACCAGTCTCAGAGAACGATTAAAAAAATTCGTCAGTTTTGTCGTGAAGGCCAGGTTGGGCCGCTTCCTCAAAGTCATTAGATAAAATTGGGGACAGTCCCCAATTTCTCCTCAATTTCTTCATTTTTTTCCTTTTTCTTCATTTTTCCTCTGTCATTGCGAGCGAAGTGTGGCAATCTCANNGTCATTGCGAGCTTGCGTGGCAATCTCTAAGAGAAAAATGCATTTCTTTTGATGAGATTATTTCACTCAGTTCGCAAAGATATAAAAAAAAGTTGCTGAATTAATGATCCAGTACAACTGTTTCCAATTTCCACGGCTGTGTAAAAATTGGGGACTGTCCCCAATTTTAATCTCCAATTTTTTTAACTGTGTTTGGGGTGTATTGACCGGAGTGGGGGATTCGAATAAGATAGGGAAAAAGTGAAAAATCCCGTTATTGCCCTGATGACAGATTTCGGAGAGGATGATTTTTTTGTCGCGTCGTTGAAAGGCGTTATCCTCAAGATTAACCCTTCAGTCTGGATAATCGATATCACTCACCGCATTCCATCTTTTGATACTCAGACCACAGGTTTCATACTCTTGGCTTCCTATAAATATTTCCCTTCCCAGACCATTTTTCTTGTGATTGTCGACCCTGGAGTCGGTTCCGAACGGAAAATCCTCCTAGCCAAGACAAAAGAGTATTATTTCATTGCTCCGGATAATGGAGTGTTAAGCCTGGTGCTCGAGGAGGAAAAGATCGA
>JABAOF010011554.1_pt1 | contig 43581 bp, 36 predicted proteins | sample 7062171 | NCBI WGS metagenome assembly JABAOF01 (sample SAMN14538628, study PRJNA623070) | marine sediment metagenome | biome: marine biome [ENVO:00000428]; feature: marine pelagic biome [ENVO:01000023]; material: deep marine sediment [ENVO:00002113] | place: India: Gulf of Khambhat ... | reverse complement strand
CGGAAATTTTTCCTTATGTAACCGAAACGTAAGTCCATGTAACGAAAATCTATCTAATAAAATGGATGAACATCATGTCCCAATCGATTGGGATCAAAATAAATCACAAAAAAATTAAAAACAGTTAAAACTCTAATCGGAGGTAAAAATGAGAATTACATGTAAAGCCGTAGAAAAGTATTTATCAGACACCCAGATCATCCTGGAAAGCCTGATGGATGATACGGAAGTAAAAGGAAGAATCGTCAACTATGGTTATACGGATGTACGGATTCAGCAAATAATCGATATTCGCAACGCAGCAGATTCAGTCTACCAGGATAGTGTAACAAAGAGAAAAGAACAGCAAAAGTTAAACGAGGAAGTCAATGTTTCTCCAAATATATTATAATGCCATTGTAATATATTGAGAGGATTTTTTACCTGTCCCGTTTTTATTCATCTTGCGACTTGTGGCCGGAGCTTAACCGTTACGTGGGGGTAGATTTTTCTTGCGATTAATGGTAGAGTATTAGATGGATAAAACATGGCAGGATAGAGAGAAGATTACAGGACAACCTATCGGTAAAGCACTGATCTCCCTTGCAGCCCCTGCGGTTCTATCTACATTTTTTACCGTGGTCTTTGAAATCATCGACATGTTCTGGATTGGAAAACTGGGACCCGACTCCATCGCTGCATTAAGTGGAGCCAGTTTTTTTGTATGGATGGTACGGGGCCTGGGCCTGACCGTGGCTACCGGCACCATTGCCCTGGTGTCCCGGCGAACCGGCGAAAAAGATGAACAAGGCCTCCTGCAAACCATCTCCTATTCCATCGGTACTGCCTTTGTTTTCTCAACGTTGATCATGATCCTTTTCTTCCCCCTGGCAGTCCATACGTTCCAATGGCTTAACCTGGAGTCGCCAGTAGCTGCCTTCGCAGAAGAGTATACCACAGTATTTCTCTCCGGTTTGATTTTTGTTTATATGATGATGACCCTTGAATTCATCATCCGGGGAATCGGGGATACCCGTCTGCCTATGATTATCACCGGCATATCGCTTTTTCTAAATGCTGTCCTGGACCCCATTTTTATTTTTATCCTGGGAATGGGCTTGAAAGGTGCGGCTTATGCTACTATCCTATCGCAGGTGGTGGGCACAATTTTAATGGCCGGTGTGCTCTTAAAAAAACTTCCTGCCCTTACACAAGTATCTTCAACTTCCACCAGGGATTCCTCTTTCTTTAAAATATTTGGCCGGCATTTTTATACCATTGTCAAGATCGGAGGGCCGGTGGGGGCCAGTGATGCCGGGTTTTCCTTGATCTATTTGTTTCTTACCGGGATTATTTCGGCTTTCGGTAAAGAACCGCTGGCAGCCCTGGGACTATCTCACCGTTTTGAAGCACTTCCGTTTTTTATTTGCCTGGGCTTTTCTATGGCGGTGGCACCGATGGTGGGACAATACCTGGGGGCTGGAGATCCTGAAAAAGCCAAAAAATCAGTGTACCTTTCCTTAAAAATAACGTCGGCTATTTCATTTCTAATATCTGTATTATATTTCATTTTTGCGCCTTTATTATTCAGTTTTTTTACCGATGACCCGGCAATTATTCGCCACGGTGCCGAGTATATCCGCATTGTTGCCATATTCGAGGTATTCCTGGCTTTTGAAGTGATATTGGGCGGTGCTTTCTCCGGTGCCGGTGACACCCGCCCGGTGTTTTTCATCGTTCTTCCCGCCACCGCCCTTCGCGTCCCTCTTGCCTACCTGTTTGCAGTGGTACTCAACCTGGGAACCCTGGCCATCTGGGCCATTATCGCGCTTACCACACTTATAAAAGGGACCTTACTGTTTTACGTATTCAGAAAAGGAAAATGGGCCAGGAAGAAGATATGAGATATTGAGTCCTGGATGATTAACCTCGCTTTGCCTTTTCATTTTTTTCTTTTGGCTTTTTTGCAGCTTTTGCCTGTTGTTTTTCTTTTTCCTTCAGGGCTTTTTCAACAGCTTTTTCGTATTCCTTTCTTTCTTGTTTAATACCCTGCAAATAGGCTTTTATTTTCCCGACTATATCATAAGCCGGGCTTTTGGCTTTTATTATCTCACCAGTGGCAAGTGTAATTATTGCGTTCCTTTCTTTGTCATCTTCAACAGTTTGAACCAAATCTGAGTTTAAAAGAATTTCAACACCATCATCTCTAATTACTCGTATCATTTTTTAATTAATACCTCCAATCATCTGTCTGCGTCTACCAGACTTTTTTATATCAGTAGACTATGATACCATTTTTTACTCTTTTTTACAAATCAGTCGTTTTTCAAGAAGAAGACTTCGGATAGTTTTTCGTAATTAATGAGCTCATCGATCTTCTTCAGCGCATTAAACGCTGCATCTTGTTCTGCTTGCCGCTTGTTCTTACCGGTTCCCCTACCAATCTCGGTGTTGTCAATATAAACAGCCGCAGTAAACATGACATTGGGTGGTTTACCGGATTCACTGAGAATCTCGTACACCGGCAGGTAATTCCTTTTCTTCTGTATTACTTCCTGGAGTTCCGATTTATAATCATTGATTTTCATTTCTTTCTCAGCAAACTTATCCAGGAATTCTTTGAAAAATGAAATTGCAATTGGAGAGATTACCTTATAACTAGAATCAAGATAGATCGCTCCTATCAACGCTTCAAATAGAGAGGCGTTGATTTTCTTATTTTTTCTTCCGTCATTCTTTTCTTCGCCCTTGCCTAAAAAAGCAAAATCGCTGAGATTGATAGAATGGGAAATCCTGGATAACGAATTGGTGGATACCAGGTGGGCTTTTAATTTAGATAACTCCCCTTCAGTCAAATTGGAGAAATGTTTGTATAAATACTCGGTAATCACCAGGTTGATCACAGAGTCTCCCAGAAATTCCAGTTTTTCATTATCCGGGAGATCTGTTTTCAATCCTTCGTTGTAAGATTTATGAGTTAATGCATTGCGTAATAACTCTTTATCTTTGAATGTATAATCTACTTTTTTTTCAAGCTCATCAATCATTTTGTTAACCCTGTATACTTATTTAACCTTTAATATAATAAAAGTCAAGTCATCCCTACTGACTCCGGTCTCTGAGAATTCAATGCTGAAATCCAGGATTTTTTGTTTAATTTCTTCTGCGGAGAGGTAGTGGTTCTCGAGGATGAGGTGTTTTACCTGGTCAATGCCCAGCATTTCTTCCTCTTTATTCATGATTTCAGTTAAACCATCGGAAAACAAGAGCAGGATATCACCTTTTTGAAAGGGTAGTTCGACTTCTTTGAGTTTGTCCCTCGCGAAAGTAATAAGTCCGATAGCCATACCATCGGGGTGTAGTTCCAAACATTCATTTTCTTGAGCATTAAAAAATATAGCTGGAGTATGCCCGGCTCGTGACAGTAAAAACTTTTTTTCAGGTATGCGGAATTGGGCAACGTTTAGAGTAATATAGGTAATTTTGTCAAAGGAATCCTTCAAACTGTAGTGACATTCTGCAATTAATGATGCCGGCGACATAACCTCACGGTACAGATGATTGATTACGCCTTTCAATTCTGCCATATAAAAGGCAGCAGATGCTCCTTTCCCGGAAACATCCGCTACCAATAGTGATAAATAAGCGTTTTCTTTATAGAAATAGTCGAAGTAGTCCCCTGCGATTTCTGCTGCCGGGATATTCACGGCTGCGATTTCAAATTCATTGGTATCAAATATGTCACAAGGTAACAATTTTAATTGGATACTCCTGGCAATCCGTAACTCTTCTTCCAGCCGTTGTTTTTCTTTTTCATCGATTAACAAGCGGTCGATTCCGGCGGCCATTTCATTGAAAGAGTCGGCAAGATACTGCATTTGGTCGCGGGATCGTGTTTTAATTCTAAACGAGAAGTCTCCGTTGCGAATTCGCTGGGTGCCCCTGGTCAACTGGTTGATGGAGCGGGTGATCACCCCTACCATGCGAAAACCGATAATAAGCGATGCGATTATAAACGTACCAAATAAAATGATTAAGCCATAAATCACTTTCTTGATGGTGCCCTGGCCCGAGTGTGAAATTGCAGATTCAATTTTTTGGTAAATTTTACTGCTGTCGCTAATCAAGAGAAAATTGCTGGTTCTTTCCACGGGTTTAGAATTTTCAAGGGTGTCAAAATCTAAATATGTATAATCAAGTACAGACAGTCTGATGACAACATCATCCGAAACTGATGTGGATTCGGGTTCGCTCGAGGTGTCTATTCCGGGAGTAGATGGGGAATTCATTGCTCCGGGTCTGGGCTTTGGGAGTCGAATTCTGAAATCACTAATAGCTAATAGATTGTCCAGGTAGTCCTGAGTGATTTCTAAAGCAAGTAATGCAGCCGCCTTACTGTTCTTGTTCAATACACCATGGTATAGTTTATTGTTTACTTTGAAATAGCCCTTGAATTCTCCTGGTACTATTTTTTTTTCGTTAAATGTTTTGGGATACTTAAAAAAAACTCTGAACGTGCCGCTATTTTCTTGCTTCTCCCAAAAGAGAATATTAAGATTGGGTAACATGGTTACGAATCTTGTCGCAGCTATGGACATAAACCGGGGATTACCATAGCTTAAATACATATTCGCAATCCCGTCAAGGCGGTTTATTCGGTCAGCGATCATATTATTAATAATAACTGCACCGTACTGGGCAATAATCACGTTACCTACAAAAATAAAGAATATGGTGATAAGACAAATAGGAGTAACCACCAGGAATAAAGCAGAGAATATTAAGCGGTTCCTGATTTTCCAGAATATTCCTCGCCTGGTCATCACCAGTAAACGTATGATAACACTTATGATCAAAACCCACAAGACGATTTTAAATATGCCAGGGAGGAAAAAATAAGATAGAATTGTCAGTACCAATAAAATGCCAATAAATATATCAATCGTTCTTAACCTGGAAAACATCCTTCTATTATATTATGAGTAACTCTAAAAGGCAATAGCCAATCCGAATATGGGAGTTGCATTTTTTTTTAATCTGGGTTATAAAGGGATATTGAAAACCAGGAGATTTTTCTATGAAGTTCATTCGCTTTACCTCAGATGATGATAATACCTATTATGGGGTGGTAGAGTCCCAGGAAGATAAACGGGCTCGTATCGTTAAAGGCAGTATTTTCGCAGATTTTTCGGTTACTGAAAAATTCGCACCAATAAAAAAATATCTTTCACCGGTGCTGCCTCCCAATATTATTGGTATTGGGCTCAATTATGCTAAACATGCAGAGGAAACCGGGATTGGTTACCCGGAGATTCCGGTGATGTTCTTGAAAGGCACCAATGCCGTTACTGCCCATTTGCAACCGATTCATTTACCCGGGATTGGACCGGATGAGGTGGATTACGAAGCAGAACTGGCAGTTGTTATTGGCAAACCTGCCAAAAATGTAACCAAAGATAAGGCCGGGGAATATATTTTGGGTTATTGTTGTGCCAATGATGTCAGTGCCCGGGATTGGCAGATCAAAAAACAGAAAAAACAGTGGGCCAGGGGAAAGAGTTTTGATACGTTTTGTCCTATTGGTCCCTGCCTGGTGACCAGGGATGAAATTCCCAACCCCAATGGCCTTTGGATTCAAACAGAGGTGAATGGGACTATTTTGCAGGATTCCCATACCTCGGATATGATTTATGATGTGCCCACATTGGTGAGTCACCTGAGCCAATCCATGACGTTGATGCCAGGGACTGTGATTTTGACCGGCACTCCGGAGGGGGTGGGTTTTACTCGAAAACCACCGGTTTTTTTGAGAGAAGGAGACCAGGTGACGGTCTCTATCGAAACGATTGGCCGTTTAATCAATCCGGTGGTCAGAGAAAAGTAAAGGAGTGATAACATGTCGAAAGTTACCAGATTTGGTGTTTCATTGGAAACATCACTGTTAGAGAAATTTGACCAACTCAACAGGCGGGCCGGATATAAAAACCGGTCAGAAGCCATACGGGACCTGATCCGGGAAAAACTGGTGTCCGAAGAATGGCGCACCTCAGACCAGGAGACCGTTGGGGTCTTCAGCCTGGTCTATGACCACCACCAACGAGATTTGAATAAAACCTTAAACAATATTCAACACCGCTACCTTGAGGTGATTATCTCATCCACCCATATCCACATCGATCACTATAACTGCCTGGAAGTAATTATCCTGAAAGGAAAAGTCGATATTATTAAAAAAATTACCGATGAACTGACCAGCACCCGCGGGGTCAAACACGGCAAATTGATCACCACCTCCACCGGCTCTAATATCGACTAAATTGAAATGTTTAACCACAGAGAACACAGAGAGCACAGAGAAAGAAAAAGGTGACTTGAAATACTGTAATTATTGAGCTATAATATGCCTGTGATAAAAAATGATTCTATAATGTAAAGGAGACAGAATGCAAGTTATATTGAATTTGCCGGATATAAATATAAAGATAGAGGAGCTTAAAATATTACTTGCCATAAAACTTCTCGAAGAAGGAATAATAAGTCTTGGCAAGGCTTCTGAAATTGTTGGTTATAATGAACGAACATTCTCTGAAATTCTTTTAAAAAGGGGGATTTCTCCCATCAAATATGAGAATCTGGATTTAAGAGAAGAGCTTGAAAACACCTGAAAATTATATCTTTGATACATCAGTTCTGATTGCTTTTTCAAATCTTCATAAAATGCCTCATTTGTGCCAGCTGTATGAGAGAATTTTGATAACCGAAGCTGTTCAGTCAGAATTTGATGAAGAGCTTCCCGATTGTTTTGAGATTACTGCGGTTAAACATGAATTGGTTGAATCTTTCCGGAAGCGGATGAATATCGGTGGCGGAGAAGCTTCTGTTATCATCTACTCTCTAAAATCTAAGGAAAATACCAGGTGTTTTATTGATGAGCAGAGAGCAAGAAAAATTGCTAAAAAGCATCGATTAAAGGTTTCAGGGACTATTGGCATCCTTATGAAAATGGAAGAGAAGGGGCTAATACTCTCCGCATATGAAGAGGTTTTACGGTTGAAAGAAAAAGGGTTTTACGTGTCAGATAAAATCATTGAGAATCTTAAAAAAACTCGATGATAGCATCTTGGCTGTCTTATTATTACTAAATTGAAATTTTTAACCACAGGGAACACAGAGAGCACAGAACCCAACCACTCTTTACAATTTTGATATATGCAGCTCCCAGTCTTCTCCTTTTTCTACCAGTTGATATAAGAGCCCATTCTTGAAGGCATAGGGATACAATTCCAGTGCATTACTTTTTTTCAGCGGGATGAATTGTTTGTTTAGCAATTTCCCCTTTACCCTGATACTGTCTTTTACTTTTTTGCATTTGTTCAAGGTCCTTAGTAATGATGTGCTCCTTATCTCTCTCTGTTTTTCTTTTAGTGATATATGGAATGCCCATCTTTTACCTGCGGAGATTCATGGAAATGTACCACAACGCATTGGAAATACAAAACCTGGAGCGAGATGAGAACCACCTGGAACAGCTTAATAGGAAATTTAAGATTTCAAAACGGGAACGGGAAGTCATTGATTTGATCTGTGAAGGAAAAACCAATAAGGAAATCGAGGACAGGCTTTTTATTTCAATTCAAACTGTAAAGGATCATATTTACCGGATTTATCAGAAGACCGGTGTCCGAAACAGGGTGGAGTTAAGCAATCTTTTTCGTTGATGTGGCCTTAATGTGGCATGTATCGGCTATTAATTTTTACTAATACTCTGTAAAAGAATGCACAAAGAACAACGTTCCCTGCTGGGGTTCTCCTTAATCCCAGGAAGCAACGGATATTTTACTTTTTCTTGGTTTTGGGGGGAGGAGGAAGGACCGGAGCGTCGCATTTTTCACAGGGTTTGAGACCCCGTTTCACTGCTTCACTCAGCTTGATCTTCATTCCTTCCAATTTCACCGCTTTACACTCTTTGGTGTGATAATATTTATCCTGTTTTTTTGCGAAAACAATGGGATCAGAAACTTTCTTGACATCTGCTTTTTTTACGGTTTTTTCCGGCAGACACTTTGACTTTAGCGGGCATTTACCGCAGTCCTGACCTAGACCAAAACCTGAAAACAAAAACATAACAGCAATTACCGTAATGATTACTCTTTTCATTTATCGCTCCTTTTTGGTGTTGAATATCGTATTGTTCCGCGTGAATAAATTTCAACCGGTGAAGTTTTATTTTAGCAAATTTTCTCCTGCTCTGCAACAGTTTACAAGAAATCAAAAAAAAATTTGACTTTTAACCTTATCGGTGTTACTATTTTAAATTAAGTAACACCGGATGCCGGAATGGAGGATGTCATGTTGAATGGTAAAAAGTTGGTTTTAATAGGCTTGATGGTCCTTGGAATTGCTGTTTGGGGGATTTCGACGGAAGCGAAAGACAGCAATGCCGGGGAAAAAGAAAGGGAAAAAAAGAAAACGGAATATTACCGGATAGACGAGCCCCAGGAGGTGGTGGTTACGGCAACGATGACGCCGAAGGCGTTGAAGCACTGCTCCACTTCGTTAAATGTAGTGAGACGAAGAGATATCGAATCAATATCTGCTAGCAGTGCATTAAATATTTTGAACCATTCTCCTGGTATTTTTGTAAACCGTTCTGGTTATTTTGGTCGGGCAGATGTTGAGATTCGCGGATTGGGTCAAAATTGCCGGCGGGTGGCGGTACTGGTAGACGGCAAACCGGAAAAAATGGGATTGTTCGGCTGTGCAGTTTCCCATGCGTTTCCCCTGGATAACGTAGAGCGCATCGAAGTGGTAAAAGGTCCGGCGTCGGTACTTTACGGTGGAGAAGCCCTTGGCGGCGCGGTAAATATCATTACCCGACTGCCGGAAAAAAAATTTGAAACCGATCTTACCGCTTTTTACGGCAGTTACAATACCCAACAATTGAATCTGAAACACGGTGGGAACCACCACAAATTCAAATATTTTTTTACCTTTGATAAACGTAAAAGCGACGGTCATGTGGAGAATGCCGACTATGACGGTTACTCCTTTACCGGAAAACTGGCTTACCATATCAGGGAGAATACGCACATCAGCCTCCAGGGAAAATATTTTGACGGGAAAAAGTATGAACCCGGTACCATCGATAGTTCAATACCAGACTTTTGGAACGATTATGAACGGGGATCAGTGGATCTATCCTTTACCCGGGAATGGCGCAAAAACGATTTTTCTATTAAAATGTACCGGAATTTCGGCAAGCACCAGTTTTCCGATGGGTGGGATTCCCGGGACTATACCAATGGGGCAATGGCACGGTTTACCACCCGCAGCATCGCCAACAACGAATTGACCATTGGTGGGGATATCCGGTTCTTTGGCGGTAAATCCTACAGTTTTCCCCGGGGTGAATGGGATAAAACCGAAGGTTCTGTTTTTTTCCAAAATGAAACCATTATTAACAACCATTGGATCCTGTCCGGGGGGTTAAGGCTGCAATTGGATTCCCTTTACGGCCAGGAGTTATGTCCCCACCTGGGGGTTGTTTTCCAGGTGACCAACGACACGCTTTTCCGGGCAGCGGTAAGCAAGGGGTTTCGCTCACCCCAGATTAATGAGCTGTATATGTTTCCGCCGGCCAACCCGGACCTTAAACCGGAGCGGGTCTGGAATTATGAAATAGGGTTTGAGCAAACCATTGCCCGGTGGGTAAAGGTAAAGGGCAGTGTATTTCATATGAAAGGAACCAACCTGATCCGGACGGTCCCCAATCCTGCCGGCCCCCCGGTGTTTATATTTGCCAATACTGGTGAATTTTCCTTTTATGGTGTCGAAGCCGAACTGGAAGCATCATTCAAACGTTACTTTTCCGGGCATATTGCCTACTCATACCTGCATGCCGGGGATCACACCAAAGGTAAGCCGGGGCAAAAGCTCGACGTTTCCCTGCGATTTTGGGAAAAAGCCTTTTCTGTGGCACTCCAGGGACAATATGTAACGGATTACTATGCTGAGGATTTTTCCGGGAACCGTATTCCTTCTTATTTTATCTTAAATTCCCGGGTAACGGTTCCGGTGGTTAAAGGTATTGAACTGCTGGTAGATGTGAATAATATCCTGGATAAGGATTATTATATTTACGGTGAATTCCCAGGATTGTCTGCCGGTCTTTACCGGATGCCCGGCAGAAATATCCAGGTGGGAATACGTATCAAACAATAAAGATGCAGCAATGAGGATGCGGACGCCCATGAATACGCAGCCATATGTCAATACGAGTTTAAAGAAGTACAGCGGTTATGATTTATTATTAGGTGGGTTGTTCATGGCCCTGGCCCTGGTATTCCCGCTGATTTTTCATGCGGTTAACCTGGGAAGTGCTTTTCTGCCCATGTTTTATCCTATCATAGCGGCAGGTTTCCTGGTGGCGTTACCGGCGGCTGTGGTGGTAGGCATAATGTCGCCGTTGGTTTCGGCTGTTCTTACCGGTATGCCGCCTTTTTACCCGCCCATGGTTTTTATCATGATGGCAGAAGGTCTGGTGTTAACCGCAATTCCGGCGCTGCTTTATCAACGACTTAAAGTAAACCCCTGGATTACCACGGCAATAACAATGGCAGCGGACCGGATGTTGGTGCTGGCATTGGTCCTGTTATTCTCCCGGCTGCTGGAGTTGCCTGAAGGTGTATTAACTGCTGCGGCATTGATCAAAGGCATCCCGGGAACCGTATTGATCCTGGTAGTGATTCCGCCGTTGGTACGACAGATGGATGCGAAGATCCGTCTGAGCCGTATTATGTAGTAGGAAGTAGGAAGTAAGAAGTAAGAAGAAGACATGAAAATTACAAATTACAAACCCTTCTTTGGAAACGGAATACGGAATACAGATTATCCCAATGGGGTATGGCGATTGAAGCCATGTAACACAGACTGACCATGTATAAAAAATTTTGCGGGGGTCCAGGGGGCGGTTTTTTAAAAGAGACACCTGCGGTGCGGCATTAAGAATGTCTATGGAGACGATATATTGTTAGAAACAGAATACGACGCCCTTGCACTGCAAATGCTCCCCCACGCAGTGGGGCCTGGTCGCCGAAGGCATAGAAAATGAAAAAAAAGAAGGAATATTTTGAAAAGCTGGCGCGTGATTGGGATGATGAGCATAGTACTGAAGAGGAAAAAGAGCGGACCCGGGAGTTTGCTGAGACGCATTTTCGCTTGAAGGAAGGGGAAACAGTCCTGGATGTAGGCTGTGGTACGGGTCGGTTGATTCCCCACCTGGAAGCGGTGATAGGAAACGCAGGGAAACTGGTGGAGCTGGATTTTTCCTTAGAGATGCTTAAAATCGGGAAAAACCGGCATGACGGTGATTATGCAAACCTTTTCTTTGTCCAGGGGGATGGGCATTTGCTGCCTTTAAAGGATTGTAGTTTTGACACGGTGATATGCATGGCGTTTTTCCCGCATCTGTCGGATAAACGCAAGGGAATGGAAGCGTTTGCACGGGCATTGAAGCCTGGTGGTAGGCTTTTCATTACGCACCAGATGAACCGGGAAGAGCTGAACAGGTTTCATGGCAATGTGGATGGGCCGGTGAGTGATGATTTGCTGCCGGGTGAAGAGCAAATGAGAAAATTGTTTAAGGCTGTTGGTTTCAGGGACGTGGAAATCCGGGAGGAGCCGGGACTTTACCTGGCAGTTGCCAGTTTAAGGTGACGGTTGGGGGTATGCAGGATAAGGTAAATGATTCAGACCATCGTTTCTAAAAATCACACCTCTAACGTTGATGGTTTTTGGCAGCGGTTGGACCCGCGAGTCAAAATGATTTGTATTTTTTCGTTGGTTTTGTTTGTGGTGGTGACGCCGATACGCTGTCATGAGAAATTCCTGGGATATGCAGCCGTTATTGTGTTATTGGGACTCATTTCGCGGGTTCAATTGAAATATTATGTTTTGCGATTTATTTTTTTAATTCCGCTGTTAGTGTTTCTTTCGGTTTCTCTATTGGTCTTTTCGGACCGGGAGTGGTCTCAGAAGGCATTAATCCTGTCCAGCCTGTTGGTCAAAACGTTTTTGGTATTTTGCAGTTTTGGTATCCTGGCCTTAACTGTTGGTTTTCACCAGTTGGTGAGGGGGTTGGAATTGTTGAAGTTTCCCCGGATATTTACTTCTATGTTGTTTTTTGCCCACCGTTATGTTTTTTTGTTTTACCAGGAAGCTGGTCGGGTGATGAAAGCCAGGAAATCGAGGAGTTTTGGCAGGAGGAAGCGGTGGAGGGAGCGGAAAACGGCTGCTGGTGTTATTCCTTTTTTTATTTTCAGGGTATTGGAGCGCAGTCAGAGGATTTATGCTGCCATGTTATCCAGGGGATATGAGGACCGGCTGCCTGGCGTTATTGGTCTGCGGATGACTGGTTGGGATTATCTATTTGGGTTTTGTTTTCACTTACTATTGGTTTTAATTTATTCCATTATTCCATCGTTCCAATAGACCAGTCAGCTTTCTTCCATTACTCCACTACTCCACTACTCCATCACTCCAAATTTAGAATTGCTGGAAGAATCCGTCTATTGATTTTTTCTCTCATTTATGTTAAAAGAAGTTTGTTAAATTTACGTTGTGAAAAAACCAAGAGGAATTAAGGCGTGAATTCAAATAAAATGAGTTTGACAAAAGCAATCCTCTTTTTCCTGGTCTTCCTCCGGTTTGTACTACCGTGCCGGGGAACGGAACAGGAACCGAAATCAACCGAACTCAATTTGGATGTGCAGTCTCGTCTTTATGCCAGTTTTAAGTACATAAAAAATTATACTACTCAGACTTACGATTCGTTTCCCCAAAACTGGTGTATTCTCCAGGACCAGCGTGGTGTGATTTATGCCGCCAACCAGGGAGGGATACTGGAATTCGACGGCGTGTCCTGGCGAACCATTAAAATTCCCATTGGGTCTGTTCGCTCTATGGATATTACTTCTGACGGAACCATATACATCGGCGGCAGAAATGAAATCGGCTTCCTGGAACCGGGTGCCAACGGTAAACTGAGATATGTTTCGCTGTTGAACCATCTCAACAAAGACGATCGACGTGAGCTGTCCTATGTATACCAGGTCCTTTGCACTACCGACAGCGTCTGGTTTAGGAGTGCCTTCATCCTTTACCGGTGGCATGCTGGTAAACTCACCCTCGAGCGAAAAGCCAGGACAAGCAAATCCTCATTTAGAACCATGTTTACCTGGAACAGTAACCTTTATGTCCCGGAGAAGACCTTTGGACTCTACCAGGTGACTGGCAATTCGTTTTCGTTGATATCAAAAGACAAAATCTTCCTAAAGGAAGCGATCTCCATGGTTGTATCTTACGATGATGGGCAGCTGCTCATTGGAACCAGGAGCGGAAGGCTTTATCTTTTTGACGGTATCAACGTCACAGATTTCCCCACAGAAGTGAATGAATATTTGGAAAATCACGATCTGTATCATGGTACCAACCTGTCCGATGGAAATTTCGCCCTGGCCACCCGTAAGGGAGGACTGGTAATCATTGATAATAAAGGCCGGTTGAAGGGATTGTACAAAAAAGCCTTCGGTCTGCAAGACAATATAGTAAATTATGTGTTTAAAGATTCCAACGGCAACCTGTGGCTGGCCCTGAATAAAGGCATATCCAAAATCGAATATGCGTCTCCCATTTATTTCTTTGGGGATCGTTCCGGTTTAAGAGAGATTGTTATATCGGTCAACCGGCACAAGGACCGGCTCTTTGTAGGAACCTCCAATGGTTTATATTACCTTGAATCTCCCGTGAAGGGAAGACCGCCTGTGTTCCGTCCTGTTCCTGGCATATCCGGTAACTGCTGGTCCCTTCTGTCCGTCGATGATTCGCTGCTAGTCGCCGCTGACGGGGGTGTGTTCGAATTCCGGGTGGAAGATATGGAGATGGCACGGCGGGTGGAGCCGGGAATCTCTTGCTATGTTTTAGTTGCCTCCAAAACGACTCACAACCGCGTCTGGGTAGGAACTATCAATGGTTGGTTGGCCCTTCGGCATGAAGGCCGCCAATGGCACACCGAATACAAGTCCACTGAAATTAAGAATATTGTCCGGTCTGTGGTGGAAGATGAATCAGGAAACCTGTGGTTGGGAACTTATACAAAAGGCGTTTTTAAGGTAGAATTTTCAGGGGAGCCTCTGGAACTGAAAGTAAAGGGTACTTACAATTATGGTACTGATCACGGGCTGCCTAGGGGCGAGGTTTATGTGGCCTGGGCCAACGGTCATGTGATATTTGCCACCCCAAAAGGCATCTTCCAATTTGACAAAACCAGGAAATTCTTTGCACCTGATCTGACATTAGGAAAAGAATTCGCCGGCGGCGCGCGAAAGGTATTCCGGCTGATTGAAGACCAAAATGGACACATCTGGTTTCATTCCAACTTTAAAAATTTTCACGCATTACCGCGGCCTGACGGTACCTTTTCCGTTGATGATGTCAGTATTCCCCTTTGTAGAATTCCCCGGACCCAGGTATACGACATTTACGTGGATGAATACGGATACAAATACGAGCAATATCAGATGGTCTGGTTCGCCACCGAAGACGGTTTGATCTGTTACGATTGCAATACTGCAGCAAAAAAGAATTATCTGCAGCCGTTTTCAGCCCTGATCCGAAAAGTAACAAAAAGGGGAGCCCTGCTCTATGATGGCTCCAATACTGGCAGCGACTTTACGAAGGATTTACCCATATTAAAATATAAAGATAGAAATCTGCGCTTCGAAGCAGCAGCTCCTTTTTTCGAGGACGAACCAGGAACCCAGTATCGGTATTTCATGGAAGGCATTGACGACGACTGGTCCGATTGGACCCCAATTCCCTTCAAGCAATACGCCAAATTGAATTTCGGGCAATACACATTTCAGGTACAGGCAAGGAATGTATATAGAACCATCAGTAGTAAAGACACCTTCTCCTTTAAAGTACTCCCTCCATGGTACTTCACCTGGTGGGCCTATTTGCTCTATGGGGTGGCTGCTTTCTTGATGGTCTACCTGATCGTGAAGTGGCGGTCCAGAAAACTGGTCTTTGAAAAAGAGCGGTTGGAATGCATTGTTGAAGAGCGTACCCGGGAAATCAACCAGGCCAATGTCCAGTTGCAGCAAAAGACTATTCAGTTGGAGGAACAGTCGGAAAAACTCAAAGAGATGGATAAGATAAAATCCCGCTTTTTCGCCAACATCTCCCATGAATTTCGCACGCCCCTTACGTTGATCATGGGTCCGCTTGATCAAATACGGTCCGATAGACCGGACAAATACAGAGACAAGGAAAAAAACAAAGAAATTGAAAAGCGAATTGACCTGGCTTATCGCAGTGCACAGCGGCTGCTGGGACTGATCAACCAACTGCTGGACCTGTCCAAACTGGAGAGCGGAAAAATGAAATTGCAGGCAGAGCAGAGAGACCTGATCCCCTTTTTAAAGGGTATCCTGGAACCCTTTAAACTGGCCGCTGTCCAGCATCATTTGAGCTTGACCTTTCACTCCACAGAAGCGTCTATACCGTTATACTTTGACCCGGAAAAACTGGAAAAAGTAATGGGCAATTTGTTGTCCAATGCTGTTAAATTTACGCCCCGTGGGGGAAGTATTACTGTGTCTGTTTCAAGGGAGAAAGGGAATGAGCATGTAAATATATCCGTAAAAGATACCGGCATCGGGATTCCCGAAAATCAACTGGCTCACGTATTCGAACGGTTTTACCAGGCCGAAACCACGATGGAACAGCACCATAAAGGTTCCGGCATCGGGTTGGCACTGAGCAAAGAATTGGTGGAACTGCATCACGGCGAAATGACAGCCAAAAGCAGCAGAAAAGGGGAAAACAGGGGAACAGAGTTTATCCTGCGGTTTCCCCTGGGAAAAGATCATTTGGGGCCGGAAGAGATGGCAGAAAGCCCTCCCCGGTCATTGGATCAAGATGAACGTATAAGTATAAGTAAACAGGCTGAGCATGAGCTTTCGGCGGTGGAAGCCATCGAATCCCTGGAACACATTGAAGATACCATAGATACGACTAAAGATACGGGAATTGAATCCATTTTGGCTGCTGAGACTCAGGAACAAGCACGGAAAAAAGATATTATCCTGGTAGTGGAGGACAATGCCGATCTCCGGTATTACATGCGCACGTCATTGGGGCCGGATTACACTGTAGTCGAAGCCAAAGACGGTGGAATAGGTATTGAAAAGGCCAAATCCGTCATCCCTGATCTTATCATCAGCGACATCATGATGCCTGGAGTCGATGGGTATGAGCTGTGCCGGGCAGTTAAGACCGATATTTCCACCAGCCATATTCCTGTTGTTCTTTTAACCGCCAAAGCAGCGGAAGAAGATATCGTGCAGGGCCTGGAGCTGGGGGCTGACGATTATATTACCAAACCCTTTAATACCCGGCTCCTGTGTGCCCGGATTAAGAATCTCATCGACTTGCGCCGGCAATTGCAAATGAAACTCAACCGGGAAATGGTTTTTCAACCCTCGCGCATGGCATTTTCAGAGATCGACCAGGAGTTTTTGAACGATTTGCAAGAGGTCATCGAGAAGAATCTTTCCGACCCTGATCTGAACGTGGAGATGTTAAGCAAACGGCTTTACATGAGCCGCACCACTCTTTATCGTAAAATACAGGCGTTAAGCGGCGAAGCACCCACTGATTTTATTCGCTCCTACCGTCTCATGCGGGCGGTTCAATTGTTGAAAAGCGAATTCGGGTCCATAACCGAAGTGGCGTTTGAAGTAGGATTCTCCAGCAGGGCCTATTTCACCAAATGCTTTAAAGAAAAATTTCATCTGCTCCCTTCTGAGTATATTCAATCCGAGTCCAAACCATCCTGATTTGGGGTTAGGGATTCCGAATCATTTTGACCCCTTGAACCATTTTTATTCGATTTCTAATTACTTTGGAACGATTTTTATCCTATTTTGAAACGTCAGTTATAACCTCCGGTTGATTTTTATATTATAATATAGGCAGATTATTTGGCGGACTCGCAAGACTTGCAAGTTGAATTGCGAGATGTTGACAAGCGCCGAATAATCGAATAAAATATAACCTTATCGTATTAAGGGAGGTGAAATATGAGTAATAACACAAAAGGAACCTACCAGGTCAAAAGCCCGGACAAAGTTACAGGAGAAGGTGAAAATCCGGAATCCCAAAGACCTCTGAGAAACGATCTCGACCCTCCTGAACCACCAGAAGCATTGAGATATCTAACTATGTCTAAAGTCCTGGCCAGTTCTTCGGTTGGGATTGCCGCTGCACCCTTTATTTATAATGCTTCTACCCTTGCGTGGGGAATCATTCTCGCTGCATCAGTGATTGGCGGTTTCGTCATGTGGCTTTTATACAAAAAAAGCACAAAATGATTGAATAATTATGAGGAACTGGATAAGCAAGAGAAAGGGGAGAGGGGGAGGATAACAAAATCTAAAGGCTGAGAAACAGCTCAAAGACTGATTGGACCCGGGAAAAGGGATAAGGGTTCAAGGCTCAATTCCTTAACCCGGATCCGGTCGGTGTTTTCCGCGGGAGAGGTATATAGCATTACTCACCGAGAAATAAGATTTTTTTCCCTGTCCTCTTCCTTAATTTTAGCCACGAAGATACACGGTTCAATTCTAAAGGACTCATCTCCTTCTTCATCGTAGGATTTAATAAATACCTTATCATTTGAGATATTTATTACAATTCCCTCAAATACTTTTTCACCTTTTTTTTCTCCTTTCCAGGTAAAGAAAATTAATTTGTCTTTTTGGGGATAGGTAAAACCAGGAACACGCTTAAAACGTTCTCTTTCATCATTTTATTTTTCCTATTTTCAATTGACATTTTTGCCTGACGCCTTTTTTACTTATATTTTCTATATTCTATTGTTTCATAATGGGCTGATACGTGATCCCAACGCTTTAATAACAGTTTTGCAGCATCGGGAACGTAGCAGCGTGTGTAGTCTTCCCCCTGAAAGTCAATAACGTCCTGCAATGAATCAAATGTCATAATGGTAACGAACTCAACTTCATCGCCTGAATCCCGCCGGAACAGTTCAATGCTCTGGTAGCCAGAAATATTCTTGGCTTCTATTCCAGGAAAAATTTTATTATGAAGAAGATCCTGGTATTTATCGGCGTTTTCTGGACTGGTCCATCCATGCCAAACGCGTTTGATTGCCATATGAAACCTCCTTGTATTTTTCAGCATCTAAGCATAACCCACAGCCGGAGTTACTGGAATATCTAAGGATACTACATCAGGAAAAGATTTTCAACTTCTTGAATGGAAAAAAGTTGAGGAGGAAACATTTTTTTATCACCAGAATGAAACCTTTTTGGCTATGTTTCGTATTAATAAGAATATACAAAGTCGAATCTAGGAGGTTATAATGAGAAGAGTTGTTTTGTTGATAATAGTAGTGCTTTTTCTCCAGGCAAACCTTTTAGCAAGTGAAAAGGAGTGGTATGATAAGGCCAATCAATTATATCAATCGAAAAATTACACGCAGGCGCTTGAGGTGATCGATAAAGGCCTGATAGAATTGGGGAAATCCAAAAGACTGGTGTATTTTAAATATATGATATTAATGGAAATCAAAAGATATGAAAACGCACTTACCGCTGTAAATGAGGGAATTAAGACCCTGGGGTATGACAGTGATTTATATGCCTGGAAGTTTAAGATCCTGTTTAAACAGCAGAAATACCAACAAGCCCTGGATGTGATCTTGAAAAGTGATCAATTATCAAAAAAGAAACGTCCCTGGCCCTTTCTTTTTGCTGCTGATGTCTACCTGAAATTGAATAATAAAGAAGCGGCGTTTGTTTACCTCAACAAAGCGGTTGACAGAGGGTTTATCTCTTATAAAGACCTCTTTTCTGAGGAGGCTGAATTTAGTGAATTATACAAGGGACTTGAACATGATCCCCGTTTTAAAAAATTGGTAGATAAGATCAACACCAAAATCGGGATAGGGAAATCAGCCAAAAATTTTACCGTTGAACTCATAAACGGTGAACAGTTCACCCTTTCTAAAGCGAAAGGCAAGGTAATCATGGTGGATTTCTGGGCTACCTGGTGCCCTCCCTGTCGTAAAGAGATTCCACAAATAAAACAATACTACGAAAAATTCAAAACCAGGGGCTTTGAGATTATCGGTATTAGCCTGGATTCTAAAAAAGAAGTGTTAAAGGAATTTGTAGACAAAGAAAACGTACCGTGGAAAATTGCTTTTTCTGGCAGTGGATGGCAAGATGAAACCGCAAAACGATATGGTGTCAATTCCATTCCCTCCTACTGGTTGATTGATAGAAAGGGGGTGTTACGACATTTCAATTTGAGAAAAGAGGAACTAAAAGCAGCCATTGCTGCATTACTCACCGAGAAATAAGATTTTTTTGCCTTTTGCCTTTTGCCAACTGCCAACTGCCAACTGCCAACTGAAATATACTTGCCTGCATCTTTCTTTTTTCCCGGTTGACAACCGTATAAAAAAATGTTACACTTGTAACAAAAATGTTACAAAGGAGATAATGACGCATGAAATTTGATTTCTCGCCTGCGGAAGTTTTAAACTCTAAGACGAAAACAAAAATTGTAACATTTTTATTGAACCATGAAGCTGCCATGAGTGAGAGGGAAATTGCCTCTGTTCTCAACGTTTCTCATATGAGCATAAACAGGATGATGAAGGAATTGGCAGATATAAATCTTGTCCACTATGTGACGGTTGGTAAGGTTCATCTCTGGAAAGTAAACCGGGGGAGTTATGCATTTAAAGTTTTATCTCAATTGATCAAAGATATTTCAAAAATTAAAGGACCTTTAGAAGATTTAAAAAAAATAATCCTGGAAAATCTGCCAGGCTCCATTGTTAAAAAAGTCGTACTATTCGGTTCTGTGGCAAAGGGCATAGAAAAAGAAAATAGCGATATAGACATTTTTATTTTGGTAAAAAACCTGGAAAAGAAAAAGGAAGTTGAGGCGCTTGTAGAAAGTTTGACGAACAAGTGTTTTGATTTATATGGCAACAGGTTAGCGCCATATATTCTGACAGACCATGAAATCAAGCAGAGGAGAAATCTTAACGTGATTCAAGAGATTAATCAAGGGATACAACTAATTCCCAGTGGTGAAGGAAGCGATGTCACCTAAATTAAAAACCCGCGATGTTTCAAAATCATTGTATCGAAATTATCTTAAAAAAGCGGAGGAATGTCTACATGCAGCAAATAACTCATTTTCTGCCCATGAATGGGACTCATCGACTATCAGTGCGATACACGCTTGCATATCAGGTTGCGATGCCATGTGCGTTTATTTCCTGGGTAAACGAAATGCTGGAGAGAATCATAATGATACTGTGGCTCTTTTTAAAACAATCAAAAACGATGAATCTATAAATACCAATGCAAATAGAATTTCAAGGGTCTTAAGAGTCAAAAATATGGCTGAGTATGAAGAGAGGCTTGTTTATAGATCTGAAGCTGAGAAAGTTTTAAAGGATTGTGAGCGGTTCCTGGAGTTTGTGATAAAAAGCTTACCGTGAAACAGGAGTTTTTTTTCGCATATCACCTTTCTCAATGATGGTTAGGAATGTATAATTATTGAGACACGGCCCCATGAACAATGAAGACTTGCAACGGGTCCGGGAAGGCTTGCAATGGCTTCTTGTAGGGTTACAACGGGTCGTGGAAGGGTTGCAACGGGTCGATGAAGGCTTACAATGACTCCATGAAGGCTTGCAGTAACTCCATGTAGGCTTGCAATAAGTCATGGAAGGCAGCTTTTTTTACTAATATTCTGTAAAAACGCGCAAAAAAAACCAAGTTTTCCTGGATGGTACCCTTCAAATGTCATGAACGACGCCTATAGGGTGGGGACGCCGTCCCCTTTTTGACTAACACCTTTTTTTTTGTAATAAAAGTGACCGGTGGTTGAATAAAAAAGCTTTGACGTAATATCAATAAGCTTTAAGGTAAGATCAAAAAGCTGTGAAATAAGATCAAAAAGCTCTGATGTCAGAGCAAAATAGCTTTGACGACAGAGCAAAAAGCTCTGAGGTAAGATCGAAATAGCTTTGAAGTAAGATCAAAAAGCTCTTAGGTAAGATTAAAAAGCTGCAAATTAAGATCAAAAAGCTGTGAATTAAGATCAAAAAGATTTTAGGTAAGATCAAAATAGATTCAATGAAAGAACAAAAAGATTTTAAGTCAGAGCAAAAAGATTTAACGTCAAAGCAAAAAGATTCAATATCAAATGAAAATGATTGGTAACCTGGTGAAAAAGCATCTCCCCGGACGCCGTTAATATCCCGCGAAACGCTCTGTAATCAAATGAATCGAAGATGCCAGGTACTCTATTCCGTAAGTTATCAGCATCATCACCATCATGCTTCCATAAATGCAAGTATTTTTTCCTTAAACTTTTCCCATACTTCACGTATTGTCTTTACAAGGTCTTCCATTTCTTCCCATTCCAGGTGAAAAGAATAAGAGTGTCTGAAAAAATGTCTGAATCCAAGGTAATCTAGTAATTGGTCTTTTATTTCCTCTGATAATACAGCATTCCTGGTTTCGTTTTTTTTTGTCATTTGTAATAAAAGGCTTTTATGCCATTCTGAATCTGTAGGTGTTTTTTTATCTATGTCATTGGCAATTATCAAAAGGATCTTTTCTATTCCATTATAAAATGAATGCAATATACCGGCAAAAGCAGTTAATTCAAACAAACTTGGTTTTTCTTTCAGGTCAAATAGTTCTTTTTTATACAACTCAAATAAAGATTCGATCTCTTCGAACTCGAATTCTATTTTCTCTTTAGTTTTATCAGGCAACACGAAGCAACTCCCCCTTCTTTTTTAGCATGGCTGAGAACCTGTCTTTTTTTTCCAGGTTTACCAAATCCACAGAATGATCCAGAGCCATTATTAGCTTTCCTAAAATTTTAAAGAAATTTCTTTTTTTTAATCCCTTCACAGCTAGATCTACATCTGATTTTTCGGTAAAGTCACCATTGACAAGTGATCCAAAGAGGTAGATTTCTTTGCAGCCTTCTTCTTTTAAGATATCCACAGCGGTTTGGATATCTTTTTGATGGCTTTCAGGCATCTTTTTTATCGCATATACTTTGTCCATATTAATATTCCTCTTCTGGGGTTATATTATATCATTATTGGTTTTAAATATAAACTTTAATCCCTTCTTCGTGTTCTTCGTGAGGAATTTGCCAGCAGGATAATTTACCTGGTACTTTATTCTTGACCTGCTTTTGTGGACAAGCCAAGAAATCTTAAAGAAGTCCAAAAAATCTGTGTTGACGATTTAGTCAAATTGTATTACTATATAGCCAGCGAGGTGAATAAATGAAAAACCCATTGATGAATGACTCATACGCAGTCCAGGGAGGTAGGTTATGGAATTGACGGTAAATTTCCCGGATACCCTTCCTGATTTACTCCAGGAAACAAAAGAACAATTTAAATTTGAAGCAAAAATGGCTTTAGCTGTCAAATTATTCCAAATGAAACGGATATCTTCTGGAATGGCGGCTTCACTTGTTGGGATACCTCGAACCACTTTCTTGCTAAGTCTTCATCGATACGGTGTTCCAATGATAGATCTAGATGAAGAGGAATTGATTTCAGATGTGAAAAATGCCTGAGAGAAGAAAAAAGATAGTTGTCAATACAAACAGCAAGGAGTCTGGTTAAGTGACAATGTGATAGAGTTTGCTTTGAGGCAAGATACCTAAAAAGATTTAGTATCAGGCAAGGTGTGCTCTGGAAGTGACTATTCGTGCCTGTCCTCTTTTTTTCCCCCTGCCAGGGCTGCAATCTCTTTGATCAACTCCGGGAAATATTCCAGTGTAACCGGCGCATTTTCCATATCATAGCTCTGAATCTCCCTGAACAGCCTGTCTCCCCAATCGGTTAATATTTTTAAATTGTATTGGCTGCCCAGGTTTTTGATTTCCCCGGCAAAGGCTTCTATATCACCTATAACAAATACATCACTTATCCATTTCCACTTTTCCCTATATTGGTTTTCCAGGATATCCAGGAGTTCCGGGAGCCGGGCCGCGGTTTCCCGGCTGACGATTTCTTGTTCCCGTGCACCTGTTTCCACTGCTTTTTCCTTTTCTTCAATGGCACTGTAGGGTAAGAAACGCATCAATTGAGCAATTAATTCGCTTCTCTTGATCGGTTTTGTCAAGTACCCATCACAGTTTGCTTTTTTTATTTCTTTTTCCTGGTCCTTCATGGCCGAGGCAGTTAAAACCACAACAGGAATATGTTTCAACTCATCATCCCCTTTGATGATTCGTGTGGCTTCATAACCATCCATTACCGGCATGCGGATATCCATGATAACCAGGTGTGGTTTGTACTCCCTGGCGTAGCGAACTGCCTGCTCACCGTTCTCTGCTTCCAAACTCGATATATTGAGGGACTGCAAAAATTCCCTCATTAGCCTGCGGTTGGATTCCACATCGTCTGTCACTAAAACCAGGGATTCCTGGAATTGGATGGATTCGAAATCTGCAAACGGTGTTCCCGGGGCCCGGTAGGGATCATCAACAGGGAAAATTGAAGGAACATCCACGTCCGGGAATTCCACCCTAAAAATACTGCCTTTACCCCATTTACTTTCTACGGATATCATTCCACCCATCATTTCCACCAGGCGCCTGGTAATACTTAACCCCAGGCCGGTTCCACCGTATTGGAACGCATCCTGATTATCCTGCTGCCTGAAGGCATCAAAAATAAGTGCCTGTTGATCTTCGGGAATACCAATACCTGTATCCTCCACAGTGAAGACAAGTTTAAGTTTGCTTTGATCATCTTTGGTGAAAGACTTATGCACGGATAGTTTAATATATCCTTTGTGGGTAAATTTTACTGCATTACCTACCAGGTTAAAGAGGATTTGCCGCAGGCGGACTTCATCCAGCAAGAGTTCATCGGGAAGGTTGGGATCGATTTCCATGACAAAATCCAATCCCTTCTGCTTCATTTTCTGGGAAAAGATTCCTTTAATATCATCAAAAATAGAATAGGGGGAGATGGGCTGATACTTTATTTCCATTTTACCTGCTTCTATTTTGGAAAGATCAAGTATATCGTCGATTAAGCTGAGCAGTGTCTGTCCGCTGGAGGTAATGGTTTTGAGATAATCCTTGTGCTTTTGGTCCGTCATCTCTTTCCCGAGTAATTCTGAGAATCCCAGGATGGCATTCATGGGAGTGCGAATTTCATGACTCATATTGGCCAGGAATTCACTCTTTGCCAGGCTGGCTGCTTCTGCCGCATCTTTGGCTATTTTTAGTTCCTCCATGCGTTTTTTTTGGGTAATGTCTTCCAATTCTCCTTCAAAGTAAAGGAGGTTTTGATTTTCATCGTAAACCGGGTGCGCTGTTTGAGAGAGATGGATAATACTGCGGTCTTTGCGATAAGCCTCAAATTCAAAAGCCCTGAGAAATCCCTTTTCTTCGAGGATGTTTCGGGCTTCATTTGCTTTTTCGCTGTCCACGAATAGCTGCTCTCCTACATTGGTGAGACACTGCAGCACCTCCTGGGGAGAATCGTAACCCAGTATGCGGGCAAAGGCCGGGTTTGCCGTTAATACACGCCCCTGCGGTGACAATTGAAATATGCCGTTGGCAGCATTCTCAAAAATCTTCCGGTATTTCTTTTCCGCTTTGTCCCGCTCAATCTCCCTCAACTGAATCTGTTCCAGCATGTGATTGAATTCATCAAATAGAACACCAATTTCATCCGTACTTTTCCATTCCACCCGAACCGAATAATCCTGTTTTTCCGAGATACTCTTAGACACTCCGGCAAGTTTTAATATCGGCCGTGATATGATAGTCTGCAGGCCATAGGCCAAAAGATAGGACAGCAAAACCAATGCACCCATCACCACCAACATGGTGAACAAATAGTTGCGGATTTTCTGTTTCAACATACCAATGGAGGCCCTGACACACAAACACCCTAATTTCTCCTGTTCAAGAGTGACCAGGCGGTGCGCGTACAAATAATTACCCTTAAACAGGAAAGAAAAATCCTCCGCTGATGAGTGCCCTGAAGAGTGCAAGGGGCAGTTGAAAATACTCTCTTTTTTGGCCCTGGTATTGTTGTTATTTGCATTTTTTTTGTAATCGGCAAAGATATTGCTATCTTTGTCGTATAAAATGGCGCTAACGATTTGAGGTACGGGTTGGAGTTTTTTTAGTTCCAGTTCCGCACTGTCTTTGTAATTGAGCTGCAGCGGAATCGCACAATGGCCACTGATGGCTTCAATGGTAGACTGAATACTGTTGACCATATCGGTTTTAAGCGAATGGATATTGTGTAAAATCATAAAAGTAAAACCGCTGCCAATAGCCAGAAAAGTCACGATAAGAATGATAAGGATGAGTTTATTCTTAATAGAGAAACGGCGAAGCAGGTTCATTTTTTGGCCCCCGGCATGTTGACAATCTTGGCAACGGATAAAAGCTGAGAATCCACGATTAATCCCGACTCTCGAAGTGTCAATGCATTGATTTCAAAACGAATTTGACCTTTGGATATATATAGATTAAAAAGTACGCCTTTTTGTGCAAAGCCTTTTTTTTCTCCAATGGTGAGGATGGGTTTCTTCCGGGTTATGGTAATGATCTTCACAAGTTCTTTTCCCACGGATTTTGTTATAAAAAGGATATGACAACCTTCAATTTCTTGCATTTTTGAAATATAGCGAATTTCTACGTTTTTATCTTTTATTTTAATATCCGTCTGTGAGTAGGCTTTCTCCAGGATATCGCCGAAGGGATTTTTCCCGATGATCCCGATGACAAAAGGTTTTGACCGGTCATCCAGGCCTGAATTTTTCGGCCATTCGATATGCTGGCTGAATACCCTGAATAAGGCTGCTTTCCTGTAATATTCATCTTCGATGCTGAAAAGAGAAAAGGGCAACACCAGGCATAAAATCACGCTCACCAACATCGAAACCAAATGCTTCTTCATCATCGCCTTACTTCCTTATTATCCTTTTACCCCATTACCTTTGGGACCCAGCCAACTTCTTTTTTTTATCTTTCCATTTTCATTAATTTACATTTTTTCCTTGTAGATTATAATTTTAACACAATAACATTTTTTTCGCCAACCCCTTGAGTTTATTTCGGTTTTATGTTATCTAACATTTTCAATTCAATGAACAATGAATATCAAAGAAGCGGAACGTAAGATAGTCACCCTATCCCTGGAAGGGGTCCTTGAAGGAGGGGATGTGTTAATCATTGTCTCGCCGACTGTTTGGAGTATATCCCCCATAGGAAGCATTCACCTACTTCAGGCGGTCTGCGGTCGGGCCGGAATAACAACGCGGGTTTTGTATTCCAATTTACACTATTTAAGCCTGACGGGTGCCGACCTCCATAAAGCCATTGCCAGTGAGGATTACTACCTGATGGAGGAACGTCTGTTTGCATCAGCGGCATTCGGTCTACCTTCGCAGGGACGACGGATGCAAGAAATTCTTGAATCCGGCTGGGTGCCGGAACACCTGTGCCCAAAAAACAAACCCATCCCGGATGAATTCATTTCCGCTGTCATTTCACCGGTGAGAGACTTCTGCCGTGCTGTTGATTGGGAGTGCCTGGAGTCCCTTACCATACAGTGGCTGCGGGCAATGGCAGAACAAATCGTTAAAAAAAGATTTCCCATTGTGGCCTGCTCCACCACCCACGGCGGTCTGGCCTCGGCCATCGCTTTTCTCAATACCATAAAAAAAATGGATCCCCACGTGATTACCATCATTGGAGGAGGGTATTGTCGAGAGGAAATGGCCGAAGGTATCCAATCTTTGAAATCCAGTGTCGACTATATATTCTCCGGGGAAGGCGATATCACATTCCCTGGATTGGCAAAACAAATCCTGGCCGGCCGCTTTCCCGGGGAAAAGATCATTTACGGGGAAGAGTTAAAAAACCTGGATGAGAACCCGCTCCCGGATTTCCAGGAGTATTTTGATCAAAAAAAGAGTTTCCTGGAAGATGAGTCAGGGTCGGGAACTAAATTAATAACTCCCTATATTCCCTATGAGACCACCCGGGGGTGTTGGTTTGGCAGGTGTACCTTTTGCGGGTTTAGAGAAGATAAAAACCTAGTCCGTACGAAGTCGCCGGAAAAAATCCTTGAAGACTTAAAACAACTGTGCCAAACGTACAGCAAGTACAGTATTTACATCACGGATAATATGATTGTGCCGCGGTACTATAAAACGTTATTCCCCCGGATCAGTGCCGAGCTTCCCTCCCTTCGTCTTAACTATGAGATCAAAGCCAATATGACATTGGACCAGCTCCTGGTTTTCATAAAAGCAGGGGCCACTCTCTTGCAGCCGGGTATCGAATCCCTGTCCTCATCCCTGCTGAAACGCATGGAAAAAGGGGTAACAGTGCGTGAAAATATCACGCTTTTGCGTTACGCCCGCTCCCTTAACCTGGACCTCAAATGGAATATACTCCTGGGCTTTCCCGGTGATCAAACCGCTGAATACGAGGAAATGCTGAACCTGTTTCCACTTATCCACCATTTACAGCCGCCGCGCCTGCTGCTCCCGGTGAGAATATGCCGGTACAGTCGCTACCACCGGTCACCGGGAGAGTTTGGTATTTCCCACCTGCACCCCGCCGAGGTCCACAAAGAAGTACTGCCTCCACATGCAGACCTGGGAAAATTGGCCTACCTTTTCACCGGAGAATACGACACTCAATCGTTTGATAACCCGGAATTACTTCTTTCTTTGCTGAAGGAAGTCCAGGCCTGGAAACGTGACTGGGTGACTTATAAATTCCTTCCCCTGGCCAGCTCCCTGCCAAAACTTCACATTACCCGAAAATCCAAAAATGAATATATGCTGGAAGATACCCGCGGATTACCCGGAAAGCAGGAAAAAATGGTTCTTGATCGCCAACAAGCCGGCATTCTATTAGTGGCCCGTCCCTGGCATCCGTATCCCCAGCTTCTATGGGCACTGGATGCTGATCTTGGCATCGTGAGGGATTCCTGGTTCATCCCCCTGGCTGCAGCTGATTCAGACCTGCTGCAGGAATTCGAACACGATTACAAACCTGGTAAATAAGACATAACAGGTAAGCTGTTTTTCACCACGAAGGCACGAAGAACACGAAGGGAGGCGGCTATTTTTTTTCGCCTCCCTTCGCGTGTTTTTGCAGCTAACTTAACTATTACAATAAAACTTTTAAATTTTTTTTATTTTCTTCTTGACTTTTTTTTATCGGATAATGCATAATAATATTTCAAAAATTTTAAAAACAGGAGGATGATTCCATGGCTAAGGAAAAAGCAAAAGAGTTTATTAAGTTTCTAAAGGATAACCCGGAGGTGGTGGAAAAAATGAAGGGGTTTACCCCGGATGAACTCAAAGATGCAGCCGAAGATTTAAAAAAAGAAGGTGAAGATTTAAGTGAAGTGGAACCTCACTTTCCGGTTTAAGCATTACCCGATTCAATCCCTGAGGTGCTTATTCCCACAGAACAAAGTGAAAGAGAGGTGATAAATACATTTTTCCGAGGGGTCCCGGAAGAGGGAGATGCACTGCTCCTGGTTTCGCCTTTATATTGGACAAAAGCGCCCATATTAAGCCTTCATTTACTCCAGGCAGGGTGTGGGAGTGTGGGCTTAACCACCCACGTCCTTTATACGAACTTGCTTTATTCGCTTATTACCGGTTCAGACCTTCATATTAAAATTGCCCGTGAATCCCATCTCTTTTTAGGGGAACGACTTTTTGTGTCATCTGTTTTTGGCGGTTCTACTGCGGGGGGGTGGTTGGATAAATTCTCAAATCCCGGTTGGCTGCCGGATCATACCTGGAAAATAAAGCCCCACATGGCAAACCAGGTTTCCGACGTGTTGGCACCTTTTCGCCAGTGGATTGGCACTGCTGATTGGCAGCACCTGGAGTCCCTGACAACCCAATGGGTCCGGAAAATCGGTCAACGCATCGCCAACATGGGATATCCGGTTGTCGGATGTTCCACCTCTCCCGGAGGCCTGGTTCCTGCCATCGCCTTACTGGATAGTATTAAAAAGGCAAATGCAAACGTAATCACTGTTATCGGCGGTGCGTTATGTGATGGAGCCATGGCCGAAGGTGTTCTCTCCTTAAAAACCGGTATCGATTATGTGCTTGCCGGGGAAGGGGAAATAACCTTCCCGGATTTTGTCAGGAAAGTACGGGATGGTCACCTGCCGGGAGAAAAAATTATCGCCGGGGAGCCGGTTAAAGACCTGGATACCATCCCCATCCCTGATTACCAGGAGTATTTCCAGCAATTGGCAGCGCTGCCGGCCTCGAATCGCCCATCCCCTGGCATCATTGAAATTCCCTATGAGACCAGCCGTGGATGCTGGTTCGGTAAATGCCCATTCTGCGGGTATTACGGGAAAAAGAATTTCTACCGGGAAAAATCTCCCAATAGGGTTATCGACGCTCTTGGAGTCCTTATCCAACGGCACGGTATTCATACCGTATATATGACGGACAATATCATGCCGAACCAATACACCGATACCTTACTTCCCAAAATCTCAAAGGAGATTCCTTCCCTTCATTTTCATTTTGATATCAAGTCCAACCTGACACTGGAACAGGTACTTTCTCTCAAGAGAGCAGGTGCTGTTAGCATTGAGCCGGGCATTGAATCCCTTTCATCGTCACTGCTGAAACGAATGCGCAAAGGGGTTACGGTTCGGGAAAATATTGCTCTTTTGCGCTATGCCCGGGCCACCAGCCTGGATATTAGTTGGTTCCTCCTTGTTGGTATCCCTGGCGAGGAGATGGGCGAATACGAAGAAATGCTGCGCTTGCTTCCCCTCATTCGCCACTTGCCGCCAGCAAACGGCATACTTCCCATGATGATTTTTCGCTTCAGCTCATATCAAAAATACCCGCAGGCATTTGGCATATCCAATCTCCGCCCTGCTGAAGTCTATAACGATATTTTCCCATCTTATGCCCACCTGGAAAAAATCGCCTGCTATTTTACCGGGGACTTTAAAACCCAGGCTAATGAACACCCGGAGATAATTATTGCCCTGGCAAAGGAATACCTGGCCTGGAAAAAAGCATGGGCAATTTATAAAATGGTTCCCCTGGAATTCATGCTGCCCATGCTTCACATTACTCAAAAAAGCCGCGATGAGTATGTCCTGGAGGATACCCGCGGTTTACCCGGGATACCGGAGCGAAGGGTTCTCAACCGGGAACAGGCCAGCATCCTATTGGTCTCCAGGCCACAGGACTCTTCCGCTGATTATCATTGGGCTGTGGATGCTCAATTGGGGGTCTTGAGGGAATCATGGTTTATTCCTTTAGCTACCGCCGACCCGGGGCTAGTACTGGAATTTGAACGGGATTATGCAAGTTCAAATGTAAATACTTAAAGGATGGACATCCTGATGAATCAAACAGGAAAAAAGATATTAAATCGTTTCTTTGAGGGAATCCCGGGGCAAGGGGATGTATTGCTCCTGGTTTCTCCATTGGTGATGACCAAAACGGTATTGTTGAGTCTTCATGTGCTGCAGGCTGCCTGCCGGGATGCAGGAATAACCGCCCGGGTTTTGTACTCAAACCTGCCATATTCAATTCTCCTGGATGGCAAAACACATAATACACTATCTCGTTTATGTCATCTTCTTTTTGGAGAGCGTCTTTTTGCCTCGGCGGCTTTTAATCGTTCCGCTGTGGCGGAACGTATGAATAAATTTTTAAATCCCTCATGGATACCGGATTTTGCCTGGAAAATAAACCCGGACATGGCAAAGCAGGTTCCCGGAGTGTTGACACCTTTTCGGGAGTGGCTGGATTCTGTTGATTGGGAGCAGTTGGAGTCCCTGACCACCCAGTGGATTCAAGCCGCTGCTCAACGAATTACCCAAATGAGATATCCCCTTGTGGGTTGTTCCACCACCTTTGGCGGCCTGGTCCCGGCCATCGCTTTACTCAATAGTATAAAAAAAGCCAATCCCAATACAATCACTATCCTGGGTGGTACCTTATGTGAGGAACAGATGGCCGAAGGTATTCTCTCCTTAGATGCCAGTATCGATTATATTTTCTCCGGGGAAAGCGAATCAACATTCCCGGCTTTTGTTAAAAAAGTTTTGGTTGGTCATTTACCCAAAGAAAGGATCATTTACGAAGAACCGGTAACCAACCTGGACACCCTCTCACCTCCGGATTACCAGGACTATCTTGATCAATTAAAGCAATTACCCCCCCCGGAGCGGCCATCTCCCGGGAGCGTTGAGCTTCCCTACGAGACGAGCCGGGGGTGCTGGTTCGGCAAATGTACATTTTGCTCGTTTAATGGAAAAAAGAATTTCTACCGGGAGAAGTCCCCAGAAAAAGTCATCGATGATCTCAAGAAAATTACTGCCCGACACGGCATCCACACCATATTGATGGTGGATAACATCATGCCCCGTCACTACTTTGACACCTTGCTCCCAAGAATACCGGAAGAGCTTCCCGACCTTAAAATTCGTTATGAGATCAAGGCCAACCTGACGTTGAAGCAGGTGCAGACTCTTAAGAAAGCAGGTGTTATTAGCATTGAGCCGGGCATTGAATCCCTTTCCTCTTCAATGTTGAAGCGGATGCGCAAAGGTGTGACAGTTCGAGAAAATATTGCTCTTTTGCGCTATGCCCGTTCCGTTAATTTGGAGGTTTTATGGAATCTTGTTTTTGATCTTCCCGGGGATAGGCTCGAAGAATACCAGGAAATATTACAGCTGCTTCCCCTCCTCCGCCATTTACCTCCACCCCGCTATATGAGCCCCCTGATGATATTTCGCTTCAGCGCATTCCAAATGTCCCCACAAACCTTTGGCATTTCCAACCTGCGCCCTCCTGATGTCTACCAGGACATTTTCCCCTCCCACGCCCACCTGGAAAAAATAACCTATTATTTTTCCGGGGATTTTAGAACTCAATCTCATGAACATCCTGAAATAATCGTTGCCCTGGCAAAGGAAATCCAGGCATGGAAAGATTCGCTGGCGGCTTATAAAATGATTCCCCTGGATATCATGCTGCCCAGGCTTCACATCTCCCGGAAAAGCGACCATGAGTATGTACTGGAGGACACCCGGGGATTACCGGGAAGGCCAAAAAAACAGGTTATCAACCGGGAACAGGCAAGTATCCTGTTGGTCCCCAGGCCCCAGGATTCCCCAGTGGATTATCAATGGGCAGTGGATGCGCAGCTGGGACTTTTAAAGGAGTCATGGTTTATCCCGTTGGCAACTGCCGACCCGGAACTATTATCGGAATTTGAGCAGGATTACGGCAATGCGATAAAGGTACAAAAAAAATAGGAAAGAATATGCAGCTTATGTTAGCGATTACCAATCGTTGTAACAAATCCTGTGCCCATTGTTGTTTTTCGTCATCTCCTGAAGATAACCGGGGGCTTTCCCTGGAGGAAATGTGTCATTATATCGACCAGGCAGCGTCCATAACTGGCGCGGCTTCTGAAAAAGAGATACTGGATGTGAGATTTACAGGCGGTGAACCGTTTCTTCGTTATGACGATTTACTGGAGGCCGTCGGTTATGCGAAAAAACAGGGAGCAAAACGAATCGGCTGTACCACCAATGGATACTGGGCCGCTTCACTGCGGGAAGCACAAGAAAAAATGGCTGCTTTAAAAAGCGCCGGGTTGAGTAATATCCGTTTTAGCTGTGATGAATTCCATGAATCATTGGAAGGAATAGAGTCTTTGCGAAATGCATTCATCGCAGCAGTGGAAGCGGAAATCCCCATGGGGTTAAAAATAGTTGTCTATCACGGTTCGCTGCGGGCTTCCGATATTCTCCGCCTGATGGAAGATGTAACCAAAGATATCATTTTCTATATCGAGGAACTCTTACTTTTACCCGTGGGAAGGGCAGGAGAATTACCCGAAAACATGTTTATCAAAAGTAAAGACTTGCCTGCCAACACCTGGTGCGATCTATTAAAAACCATTGTTGTTGAGGTAGATAAAAACGTTTATCCTTGCTGTTCACCTGTGCGGCCGGGATTATTACACCTGGGCAACCTGGACAATACACCGGGGAAATCGCTGGCTGATCTGATTGACAAAGCCAACAAGAATCCTTTATTCAACGCACTGGCGCGCAAGGGGCCGGTCTTTTTCATTCCTTTTTTAGAAAAAGCAGGCCTGGTTTTTCCTCCGGGTACCTATATCAACCGCTGCCACCTCTGCCAGGACGTGTTAAAAGCGGCAGACAACAGTGAGAGGGCAAAAGAGTGTTTGCAGGAAGCTGTTAGCGCTTGGGAAAACGAACAATCCTGGATGCACACCGTACTGGAAACGGTCCAACAGTTCCTTGATTCTTCCCAATGAAGAATATTTAATAATTAAAAAAAGTTAAAAAAAGTTTTGAAAAAAATCCGGATGTGCTAAAATATATATTCGGATTTGGAGAAAAAGAAATGAGAAAACAAAAAATATTAAGCGTAATAATATTATGGGCAATGGTTTTCATGCCGGTACTGGGTTCGCAAGACCAGGATAAGGATATCAAAAAGATCAAGAAATATTTTAAAATGGACCTTCACCAGTTGTTGAAAGCAGAAATGACTACCGCAGGGAAAAAAAGAGAGAAAGTTAGCGACATCCCTGCCAGCATCGTCCTGTTGACACGGGAAGATATTGAAACCGCCGGGTACCAGACTCTTTCTGAGATCCTGGAAAGTATCCCGGGTTTGTATGCCACCGACGACTATACGCTTCAAAATATTGGTGTTCGCGGTTTTTGGTCCACCACTCCCAATCGGCATTTGATTATGCTGGTCAATAATATCCCTATCCTGGAAGGGTTTACATCCAGTTATCCCCTGGTGAATATCATTGTCCCGGTGGAGGCCATTAACCGGATTGAGGTAGTCAGAGGACCCATGTCGGTGGTTTACGGGAACGGAGCATTTTACGGTGTCATCAACATCTTTACCAATCAAATGGAAGAAGAGCCCCTTAACATGTTCACTGCTTCTTACGGTTCTGAAAAAACCGGTAAAATATTTGCCCGTTTCTCCGGCCAATCGGATGATTCCCATTATACGTTAAATGGCAGCTATTTCCAAACCGATGGGCTCAATGTTCCATTGGAAAATATTGGTGGACCTGCTTTTACCGGATTCACCACTGAAAAACAATTGGAACGTTCGGAAAAATATTTTAATTTTTCAGGAACCTTCAAGGATTTTTCTTTTGCCACCAGTTACGCTGAAAATCGAAGCGAATTGATGTTTTCTTTACCTTCCTATTCGGAAGGGTCTATTGCTATTTACCGGGATACGAGACTAAATCTCGAGTATAAAAAAACATTTTCGGATACCTTTAGTTTAAAAGCAAAACTGGGTTATTTCCTGACCAGGATGAACTATGACTATGACTGGATGTTCGAGGATTTTTACGGAGTACAGCAAAATGAAGCTTCCGGCTTCTCAGCGGGATTGAATTTGTTTATCCAGCCTTCCCCAAACCTGGACATAACCGTGGGGGTGGATTATCTTAGAATCCATGAAGCTATTAACAGCCTTAACATACCTCTCTATAGTCTGAACCTCTTACATCATTGCTTGGCAGATGGAGAAGCAATAGTGAATCAATCGATTTTTGCCCAACTCACTTATTCATTCTCCGACAAGTTGAAGATTGTGGCCGGTGCTATGGTAGAACAGACTCCTGAATATATGCTGGAGCAGCGTATTGGGGACTTTGGCACCGGTACGGACGACAGGATTCAAGCCACAGTCAGCCAGAAGGAAGCCGTATTTGTTCCCCGCCTGGCACTGCTTTATTCCCTCAATGAGCAGAACGTTTTAAAATTACTCTATGGAAAAGCCTTTAACCGTCCATCATTTTTCCATAACCTGGACCTCCTGTTCACCCCGGAGCTCCCCCCTCTTGAACCGGAAACCATTCAAACGTTTGAATTGAATTATATTGGCCACCTGTCTCCCAATTTTACGCTAAGCCTGAGTGTATTCAGGAATATACTGGATAAGTTGATTTACAGGACCTGGGTTCCATCCGTTGGGACTGTGGACACTTACCACCGCAATGTGGGTGAAATGGCCACCTTCGGCGTGGAATTAACCCTGCAAAGCGAACCCTTGGACAACCTGCGACTGGAACTCAGTGGGACATACCAGGATACAAAAGACAAAAGACCCGGGTTTGAGAATATGGAAGTGGCTTATTCCCCCAAACTCCTGGGGTATTTTAAAGCCTCTTATTTCTTTAACAATAATATATCTTTGGCAGTCAACGCCAATTATGTGGATGAAATGGAACCCTATTATGACGTTACCCTGCCGGTTCCGGGTCGATTGGGTGAAAAAGTGGATGGCTACTTTCTCGTGGGTGCCAACCTGAGAATCAGGAATCTATTCGGAACCGGGATGTTTCTCAACTTCAGGTGCTCCAACCTGCTGGATGAGGAGGTCCGCTATCCTGCCACTTCCAATAACTACTATTTTGCCTCCAAAGGAACCATCGGCAAGGGTCGCTCGTTCCTTTTAACCATCGGATGGAAATTTTAAATTAAAAAAATAAATAATACCGGTGAATCCCGGTTGTCAAAATTTACTTTTTAAGGAGATTTTATGAAAAAGAAAAAAAAACTCGTACCCATGGAAGGGAGTGAAGTACCCATTATACCGAAAGCCAGGCTTAAAGTTGAGAAGGCTGCGCCTTGCGCTGAGATGGACATTGAAGTGAGTTTGTATTTGCGCCGCAAGCCATCCAGCCCGGGTCTTCCTTCTATTAAAGAGAAAACAAAAAAACCGCTGCCCCAACGAAAACATCTATCCCACCAGGAATTCGAAAAACTCCACGGCGCTGACCCAAATGATATAGAGAAAGTCAAGGCGTTTGCTGCAGAACATAATCTTAAGCTAGTGGAGTCCAACCTGGCACAACGATTGGTTCGCCTTAAAGGGAAATCAAAAGATATGGCTGCTGCATTCGGGGTTACGTTTTCTACGTTCGAGCACGAGGACAAGACCTTCAGGGGACACGAAGGAACCGTGCACGTTCCCGAAGAGATAAAAGATATTGTCACCGGCGTGTTCGGACTCAGCAGCCATGTTGTCACCCACCCCCATATAAAAGTGCCCTTCCCCCAGAAGATTGAACAGACTGAAAAAGGAGCCAGTAACTTAAAAAAAAACAAATTAGAACACGTTCCCTTTAACATCGCTCCCTTTTTCACTCCCACCCAGGTGGCGCAGGCATACAATTTCCCCACAGATGTACAGGGTGATGGGCAAACCATTGCCATCATCCAGTTGGGCGGCGGCTATGTTCTTTCCTGCCTGGATGAATACTTTAGCACACTAAATATCATACAAGGGAGCAATTTGAAAACACCCGAAATCATGGATGTGGATTGCGGTGGGAAAAATAACCCCGGCAAAAATTCTCTGTATGATCTCGAGGTATGCGGCGATATCGAAATAGTGGGGGCTGTTGCTAATAAAGCGAAGCAGGCGATATATTTTAGCGACCAGAAGGAACTGGGCAGCGAGAAAGCATTTCTCGATGCAGTGGCAGGGGCCGTCCATGACTCTAAAAATTCCCCCTCGATTATCTCTATTAGTTGGGGCAGTAAAGAGGAATCTCATACCAAAGCATTTATTGAACTTATGAATGAAATACTTCTAGAGGCGTTCCATAAAGGAATAACCGTATGTGTGGCCACTGGTGATACTGGGTCCAGTGACTGCAGCAATCCGTTAGGACCACCGCCGGATAAGCTTGCTCATGTGGATTTTCCCGCTTCATCACCGTGGGTATTGGCTTGCGGTGGTACCATATTGAGAACCGATGGCAGTCAGCCAACAGGTGAAGTGGTATGGAACGAAGGCCGGCTCCTGGGGTCTACCGGCGGCGGTGTCAGCAACCACTTCGATTGCCCGGATTACCAGAAGGAAGCAGGGATACTCCCCAAATCTATTAACGACGGCCACATCGGTAGGGGCATACCCGATGTGGCAGGAAACGCCTCCTGGCAAAGCGGGTATGCGTTAAAATGTAACCAATGCCGATACACATTCTGTGGGGGAACCAGCGCGGTTGCACCCCTGTGGGCCGGTTTGATTGCAATCTTGAACAAGCAATTAAACACACGGTTGGGGTTTATTAATGATGATTTGTACCGAATCGATAACTCTCGTGGTGTCTTTAACGATATTACCGTGGGCAATAACCAAAATATCCCGGAAGTCCCAGGTTATTCAGCCGGACCCGGGTGGGATGCCTGCACCGGCCTGGGAACTCCCAACGGCGAAAAATTATACCAGGCTCTTCGCCAAGACTTTAAATAATAAATCCTTCATTTTAGCCATTTCCAACTGCTGCATGAATTGTTAGAGAGGGCGATGACTTTTTCTCCATCAAATTCGATAAAGCTTTCCATCGAAGCAACCTTGAGGGTCTGGTTAATCCAGTGACCGCTGTTTACCCCTGTAAATTCTAAAATTTCATCTCGCAGCAGCTTTTGTTTTCTAGGATTATATTGGTACAGCATAAAAGAGGTCAGCACCACCACCCTGGAGGGCCTGGTATTCGAAACAAGGTCTTTGACAGTTTTAAGTTTTGAGAAACCAAAGGCGTCTCCTTTTATTAATTTGAATCTTTCATCTGCAATAATCTCATCGAGGAAATTTTCAAGACGTTTTTTTAGGACCGGATGCCACTCCAGGGCCAGCAGCCACTCTTTATCCGGAGGAGACCGCTCTATTCCCAGGTAATAATCAATGGGTGGCGGTTCCTGGATGTCGGGCATTTGTTGGCTTCGGGAAAAATAAGAACTTTTATTTTCTATAATTTTTTGGGGGCTTAGTAAGCACTGTCCGATTAAGCCGTAGGAGGCCCCCAACTCGATAACGGAAATGGATGGAGCTTTTATATTTTTATCAAGTATTTCCAACAGGGGAAGTGCCCGGGCGGGGAGATTGGCCTGGGCTCTTTTTTCAATTGCCATTTTAAGGATCAAATCAGAGTTATTTTTTATAAATTCTTGAAGGGAGCCTGAATTTTTCCACAGGTACCTGACAACTGCCAGGAAAACCAATACGGCTTCACTGATTTCTTTATTTGATTCTTTAATAATGCGTGAAATAAGGTTGATCGATGTATTGGTTTTTAGTTGAAGGATTTCATAGAGCAGCAGGGGATGGAAGAGGGTATCGATAAATTTTAGTATTTGTTCATGAAGGTCTGTGGAGTTTCTCATAGTATATTTTAGATGAAATAATTGATAATTTCAATGGAAGACTGATCTATTTTTTGCCACGAAGGCACCAAGTCACGAAGGGGTTTTTTATAAAATTGGCCTGCCCCGTTTTTCCCCGATGACAATAGTTCGCTATAGTTTCATGTCACCAAAATCAAAAAACGTAACAGTTCCATTCCCATTAGCAGTGGCAAAAAAGTAGGGTTTTCCCGGAATTTGCTTTATGTCAAAGGGTATCCACAACAGGTTGATGGTTCGGATGCATTTCTTTTTTTTCAAGTCCCATAACTTGAGCGTGTAATCATCAGAGCCAGATATAAGATGGTTCCCATCTGCTGTAATACCGATGCAGGTTACCGTCCCTTTGTGGCCTTTAAACGTATGGAGTTCCTTTCCATTTAAAACATCCCATGATTTGATTGTGGAATCATTGGAACCTGAAAGAATATATTTTCCATCCGCACTGAAAATAACACGATTTATAGGTCCATAATGTCCTTTGAATGTACGGGCCGCTTTTTTCTTGCCAATTTCCCATAATTTAAGGGTTTTATCTACTGAGGCTGATATAATATGTTTTCCATCCTTGCTGGCCGCAACACAAGTCACCCATTCACTGTGTCCCTTAAATGAACACATTTCTTTTCCACTGCTAAAGTCCCATAATTTGACGGTGGCATCGTCGGAACCGGAGATAATGTGTTTGCCATCTGCGCTGATTATAACACTATTTACCGAGCCATTGTGCCCTTTAAACGTGCGAATTTCTTTTTTATTTGATGCATCCCATAATTTGATCGTGGAATCAACAGAACCGGAAACAAAATATTTTCCATCCGGGCTGACACAAACACAGGTTATCCAGTCTTTGTGGCCTTTGAAAATATGATTCTCTTCTCCTTTCTTAAGGGCCCATAACCGGATGGTATTATCTACAGAGCCGGAAATCATATACCTTCCATCAGCACTGGCACCGATACTGGTCACCGGTTGATGGTGCCCGTTAAGTGTAAGTATTTCTTTTCCTTTTTCGATGTCCCATATTTTGATAGTATTATCGATAGAGCCTGAAATAATATGTTTCCCGGACGGGCTGAGAAAGACACAAGTCACTTTGGAACTATGTTTTAGATTGGGACTGCCCAAAAAACCCACCAGGATTTTTCCTGTGTAATTTTGATAGTAAGAGAAATTTTTGTCCTCCGGGTGATAGAGATTTGTATCCAATGTCAACAGATTTTGGATTGTTTCCAGTCCATGTTCTTTTGCTTCTTTGTCCTTTAACCATTGATCCACCAGGTGTTTATTAACCATTTTGTAAAGGAACTCTTTCCTAAGTAATATTAGTTCGGAATCCCCGGAGGAAAAAGAAGACGCATCCGGGGCCAGATATTTGAAGAGAAAATCCGGGCGGCTTAATTTTGAGATGTTTTTGAATTCTTCGACTGATTCCATTAACCTGGCTTTATCATTGGTCAGTATGAGACCTTTTAAATAGGAATAAATCCAATCGACCGCATCATGATTTTCCCTGATTTCTTTTTCCATTTCAGCATGTAAAAATTCCAGCTTTTCCCTGCTGTATTTACGGTCGATGAAGCTCTCGAATTCTGCCAGGCACCTGAGGGCAGTTTGATATAAAATACGCCTGGTTTTAACATCTTTGGTATTCTCTATGCGTTTTTTAAGTAACCTCAATATCCCGGAGCCTGTTTTTATCCCTATTCCTACAGCAATGGGAACGGTTTCGGTTTCAAAAAAATCCGGCTTACATTTCTCAAACAATTTTTCAAAATCTTTGTTCTCAAATTTATCCTCAAGAAAGTGGGGATTCATTTGCTTTTCTACCAGGCAGCGGGCCGTGAGGTATTCCATAACTGTGGGATGAATAAATACATATTCCGACGTACCGGTAGAAACCAGGAAATGATCCTCCCTTAATCGATTGAGCCATTTTTCCGCCTCTATTTCAATTAGGGTTTCTTTACCCGTAACTGTATCTGCATCAGTATCCGTATCGCGGGCAAACATTTTAAAAACCCCCATAATATCTTCTTCTGTGATAACCCTGCCTTTACCAATGTAACCGTAAGAAAGGAGAGTGAGGGCATCAAAGATCTTATCCGCCTCTCTATACTGTTCTTCCATTAACACCTTTTGGGATTTGGCTTCTTTAAAGAAGGTTTTCATATCTTTTTTGAAATATCCTTCTTTAATCTCATTCCATGCCCTGATCAGGATAAACAAAACAATCACCTGGTACATGTAGTACCGGGTATCGAATTTCTTGAATGTCTCAAAATAGGCAATTACCAGGAGTGCAGTTAAAGGCGTCCCCCCCACTTTTGCCGCGATTTCCTCCTTCCAAACAATATCATCGAATTCTTTATAAAGCTTGGTTTTACCTCTGTAAAAATACGACGCCATCTCTCTTAATTGCTCCATATCCAGTGAACGTACCTCAAATATAGGATTTAACATTTCGGATTCTTTGCCGCTAATAGTAAAGCCTTTTTCAGAATAGCGGGAAGTGAGGTAGATACGGTTCCCTTTCTTTTTTCCGCTTTTTGAATCTAAAAACAGTTGCCCCACAATCCATATGATTTTTTCTTTTATCTCTTTCTTAGTTGCCTCGTCAAGGCCATCGATTAAAATAGTCAAGAACCCATTATAGTAAGCTCGACGAACCGCAATCCCTGCTTTTTCCAGGGCTGTGTTTTCTTCAGGAACTTTGTCATGAAACAAAAAACAGTAAAGTAAATAGTCCAGGATGGTTTCTATATTATAATCATAATAAGCCTCCTGGGTATCTTTTTTTTCCCTGGATAGATTTTTTTCAAGCCATTCTGCGTAACTCATGATTTTTCGGCATGCGATAAACAAAACCATGCGTTGGTTGTCATCATCTGCTATTTCCCGGTTCTTCTTAAATTCCTGGAAGGCAAAATATTTCAAGATCGTGGTTTTCCCCGAACCCGGGAGTCCGAAAATGGTCCCTTTATTAAACTTGTTATATAAATCTCCAACATCCAGGGGGAGATTAATTTTATAGACATCTTTATCACGTTTCAGTTCGATGGTGTCTATCGGTTCTTTTTCTGCATCCATCTCATAATATTGGAAATCACTTTCCTCTACCAACATTTCCGTACCGGATCTCAAATCCAGGTTAACGAAATTTTTCCCCATACTCATGGCCGGGTAAATATCGCCGAACACAGGAATTATCCTTGTTTCCCTTTCCAATTCCTCCATCTTTTCTGTCAATGCATCCGGGGATTTTTTCTCTCCTTTTACCGGGAAAATCAATCGATAGATAATGGTTTTCCGCTTAAAGCCTTTTAATATTTTTTCCTGGACCTTTTTGGCCTCGATGCCCATTTCTTTTAAGTCCTCTTCGATTAGTTCCAACAATGAAGAAGTGATAAACACCTCATGTTTACCAGCTTTTTTTTCCATCCTAAAAACTTCTATTCCTTCCGGTCCGATTAAATCCGATATCTTTTCATCTATTTCTTCAAATGAAAATCTCCCGAAGTGGGCCACCATTCTTAAATCGCAGATGAATTTACCGCAGTCCAATGCTCTTTTCAGGGAGGCCTCCCGCAACTGTACTGAAAAATTTAAAAAATCTATTTCATCTTCAAAAAAAAGCAGTGCTGCATCCCCGATTCGTTTTATAAAGCTTCCATTATGGCTGCTTGCCATTTCCTTTATACTGGATTCAAATTTTTCATTAAATTGCCTGGTATCATCAGCCCCCAGTTCTACTGATTGTGTTGTATAATCCACCACATCCGCCAGGAAAAGAACCCCCTTTTTTCTTTCATGCATTGGAAAATGCCTCCTTTTCTTCAACGTCCTCTGAAAAAAATATCTTTCCTGTACTACAACGGAATCATTATACAATATCTCGAACTGGCAGGCAAGCTGACCCATCGTTAAAAAAAAGATGCGCGTTGCTTTTTTTGATTGATAATTAATCTTTTTTGTTTTATAATATAGTCTTCAGAGGGGATTAAAAGTATGGTTGAACAAAAGTTGAGCAAAGTGCTTTTGGTTATTGTTCTTTTATCTTTAATGGGCTTTTTAAGTCATTCCGCAAATGCTGACCCTGACACCGCTGCCAGGCAGTACACCCTAATGAAAAAGAGACTCAAATTTGAACACCTTACAACTGAGCATGGTCTATCCCAAAATACCATATATTGCATTCTCCAGGACAGTAAAGGGTTTCTCTGGCTTGGAACCGAAAGTGGGCTTAATCGCTACGATGGGTATGAAATAAAAATCTATGAACACGAATCCGATAATCCTGGAAGTTTAAGCAGCAATACCATTCTAGCCTTATGTGAGGACCGTTCAGGTACGCTGTGGGTAGGGACAAACAATGGATTAAATAAATTTGTCCGGCCTCATGAAATATTTGTCCATTTTAAGGGTTATGCTGAAACACCGGGCAACCTGAGCAATAATTATATTCTTTCACTCTGTGAAGGCCAAAATGGATTTCTCTGGGTTGGAACAAAGAAGGGCCTCAACAGGTATGATAAAAAAAATAAAACGTTTACCCATTTTCCTCACACGTCAGAAGATGCCAATGATTTACCTGATAATGCTGAATGTGTCAAAGTGATTCTCAAAGACAGCGGAGGGGTATTATGGATTGGAACTCCTATTGGTCTGTACAAATTCGAGCCTCAAAGGAAAAAGTTTGAATTATGCCCAATTGACAATGGGAGCAAAGAAAAGAATGATATAAGAGCCATCTGCAAAGATCAAAATGGCATGTTATGGGTTGGTATAAACAACGGAGGATTATTTCGATTTGATCCGAAAAGAGGAGAATTTATTGAATATTATAAATATAATCCCAAAAAGAATCCCAATTGTTTGAGCCACAATAGTGTTTATTCAATTATTGAAGATCCTCAATCAGGGAATTTATGGATTGGAACTAAAGGTGATGGTCTCAATCAATTCAATCCCAAAACAAAAACTTTTGTTCATTATATAGAAGATCCATGGAGCCCCACCAGTTTGAGTAACGATAATATATGGAGCCTTTACCAGGATAAAGCGGGTCTCATATGGGTAGGAACCGAAGAAGGCTTAAACAAACTGGATAAACGAAAGAACGAATTTCGTCATTGGACTGAAATGCCGACGGAGGAAAACTCCTTAAATCATAAATACATATGGGC
>JABAOF010001280.1_pt4 | contig 43710 bp, 55 predicted proteins | sample 7062171 | NCBI WGS metagenome assembly JABAOF01 (sample SAMN14538628, study PRJNA623070) | marine sediment metagenome | biome: marine biome [ENVO:00000428]; feature: marine pelagic biome [ENVO:01000023]; material: deep marine sediment [ENVO:00002113] | place: India: Gulf of Khambhat ... | reverse complement strand
GTGATAAGGCGGACGAATTCGGAATTCAAGAGAATTTTCGGTAGAGGTTACGGTAGCGGATTAGTCGAAACCTATAACATGGAATCCGCTGATTACGCTATCGTGACCATGGGCTCTACATGCGGAACTATAAGACATGTGATAGATGAGAAGAATATAAAGGATGTGGGACTCGTGAAAATAAAGAGCTTCCGTCCCTTCCCAATAGGGGAGATAAAGAAGGCCTTGAACGGGATAAAATCAATAGGCGTTCTTGAAAAGAACATATCACCCGGTCTTGGCGGAGCTCTCTGCTACGAAATCCGCGGTCTCACCAGGAAACGTTCGGTCAGCGCATTTGTCGGAGGCCTTGGAGGAAAGGATGTGAAGATAGAGGACATCCTGAACATTTTCGATGACGTAAGAAAGGAGAGGAGAGGATTAATATGGGTCTAGCATGCGGATTTTATCAGGGTTCCACGAGCTGCTGCGGTTGTCCGGAAACAATCGCTGTTCGCAACATTCTCGAGGTTGCGGGTAAGAAGACCGTCATAGTTAACGCCACTTCATGCTTAGAGATCGTGAGCTCCCAGTATCCGCGCACATCCTGGGGGGTTAATTACATACACGGGGCGTTCGAGAATGCATCCGCGATAGCCAGCGGGGTTTCCCTCGCCCTTGAAGACATGGGAAAGAAGGGAAATGTAATAGCAATGGCTGGCGATGGTGGTACGCTAGATATAGGGTTGCAGGCGTTGTCAGGAAGCCTGGAGAGAGGGGACAAGATCTGTTTTGTCTGCCTTGACAACAATGCCTACATGAACACTGGGATACAGAGAAGTTCCGCGACCCCCCTCGGGGCATGGACGACAACGAGCCCTCATGGAAGGTTCTCCATAGGCAAGGAGGAATGGAAGAAGCCCATAGTGGAGATAGTTGCTGCCCATCGAACTCATTACATCGCGACCGCCTCCGTAGGATTCATTGCCGATCTGAAAGAAAAGGTTAAGAAAGCGCTCGAAAAGAAGAATCAGCCATCGTTCATACATGTGGAATGTCCCTGTCCGCTCGGCTGGAAATTCGATCCTTCAAAAACAATAGAGATCGCGAAAATCGCTGTCGAAACGGGTATGTGGATGCTTTACGAAGTACACGACGGGAATTTCAAGATAACAAAAAACATCCATAAGAGAAAGCCTGTCGAGGAATATCTCAGAACCCAGGGGAGGTTTTCCCACCTGTTTAAATCGGGCAACAAGAAGGTGATCAAAAAAATACAGGACTATATTGACAATGAGTGGGAAAAACTATTAAAACTTTCCGGTGGAAATAAATAAATTGAAAGGATGTAAAATGGGGTGTGTCTATGCCTTTTAAAATAATACATGACAAGGAAGCGTGTATTGGTTGTGGGGCCTGCGCTGCAATTTGTCCGGACAACTGGGTAATGGAAGGGGACAAGAGCAAGCCAAAGAAAACCACGGTGAAGGAAATGGGATGCAACAAAGAGGCCGCAGACTCCTGTCCTGTGCACTGTATAACAGTAAAGAAAGTCTAGGTCAGACTGAAATACACGAAAGTGTGTTTCTTTCGAAAAATATGAAAATAGTAAGCGCATGTCTGGTTGGTATTAACTGCAGGTACGACGGTAAAAATTCGATTAATTCTAAGATTTTCAAGAAGTTCAAGAAGGGGGATTTTATCCCTCTGTGTCCCGAACAGCTCGGCGGTTTACCTACACCGAGGGAAATTCAGGAGATTGTTGGCGGGACAGGAGAAGATGTTCTGGAGGGAAAGGCAAAGGTGATGACAGCCAGTGGTAGGGATGTCACAAAGAATTTCATAAGAGGAGCAGAGGAAACACTGATGGTGGCAAAATCTCTGGGTGTGAAGGAAGCGATACTGAAATCGAAGTCCCCTGCCTGCGCCTGTAAAAAAATATATGACGGATCTTTTTCTGGAAAACTGAAGAAAGGGGAAGGTGTGGCGGCAGCGATACTGAAGAATAACAATATCAAAGTAATGACGGAGAAAGACATTTAAAAGTCTGAAAACAAATTCTTTCCATGAAAGTCGTCCTTCTCGGCGGATACCCTGACTTCGTGATCAAGGGGATTAAAAGGAAGGTGAAAATTGTTCATCTGGAAAGTCCTGGCAAGAAAGGGGTAGAAAACGCTGAAGTCCTGGTTGTGACACCGAGGATAAAGGTTGATAAAAAATTTCTGGAGATGGCAAAATCATTGAAGATTTTAATAGCCTTTTCCCACGGATATGAACATGTAGATACAGGAACCCTCAAGGAAAGGGGGATAAAATTCCATACAATCCCCGGAAGCACGGCAAGCGTCGCTGAGCTCACCTTTGGTCTGATGATCTCTGTTCTCAGGAAGATTCCGGAGCAGGACAGGAGAATGAAGAGGGGAGAGTGGAAAAGGGAATTCGGAAACGAACTCTACGGGAAAACACTCGGGGTGATAGGTCTCGGTCCAATCGGAATGGATGTCTGTAAGATAGCTAAATCTTTCGGTATGAATGTCGTCGCCTGCGACCCCAACAAGTTAGTTAAAGGGAAATCCAACGTGAAGATGATCAGTCTTGACAGGCTGCTCAAAATCTCTGATGTCGTTTCTATACACGCGCATCTGGACAGGAAAACGAAGCACATGATAGGGGATAAACAATTGAAGAGTATGAAGAGATCATCCATACTCATAAACACCGCGAGAGGGGGGATCGTTGATTCTAGGGTGCTCTACAAATCCCTGAAGTCGGGAAGGATAAGGGGAGCGGGATTGGATGTTTTTGAGAAGGAGCCCGTCGGGAAAAAGAAGCTTGTTGGTCTGCCTAACGTCGTCTCCACGCCGCATGCAGGAGCGAATACAATCGAAGGTGAAGATAGAAAAATCAAGATGCTCTTTGATATTCTAAAGAAAGAAACCTAGAGGATGCAAGGACATCCGTTGTCTTCAGGCCGCTTCCGGACAAAACAACAACTGTTTTTTCTTTCTTCCCTATCATTCTGTTCTGGTAGAATTTTTCAATCGCAGGGATAACAATCGCTGAAGTGGGTTCGACAAAGACCCCCTGCAAGGCAAGGAATCTTAATCCTCTGATCACCTCGTCATCTTTCACCACTTCAAACGAACCTTTCGATTCTTTCATTGCCTTCAGGATCAGTTGTCCTCGAACAGGTTTCGCTAAGCAAACTCCCTCTGCTATCGTCCTTGAAATCTGCTTAAAGGGCTTTACGAAATCTATCTTCTCCCTGTACGCATTGTATATGGGAGGGCATACAGAGGACTGCACGCCAAGGAGCCTGGGCATTGAACTAACCACTCCCTTTTCAATGAGCTCTCTAAATCCGGTAAATAAACCCAGATAAATCCCGCCGTTTCCGCAAGGGCAGATTATGTTGTCAGGGGAAGACCAGCCCAACTGCTCTGCTATCTCGAAAGCTAGGGTTTTAGTTCCTTCTATGAAGTAAGGATTCCAGTTGTGGGAGGCGTAATACGCTTCTTTCGTTCGCTTAAGGATTGCCTTCTCCGTATCCTCTCTCATTCCGGGAACCCTGTTCAGTTTCGCTCCGTAATACAGGATCTGTGTAAGCTTTCCTCCTGATGCGTATGACGGGCAGAAGATCTCACAGGACATTCCGGCCTTAGCGGCGTACGCAGAAATCGAAGCGCCTGCGTTCCCGGAGGAATCATCCATTATTTTTTTCACACCGAGATCTTTCAGATGACTTATCATTACAGATGAACCACGGTCCTTGAAAGAACCCGTAGGGAACAGGAAATCCAGCTTTGCAAGGATTTCGAGGTCCGTGTATTTAAGAGGCAGGAGAGGCGTTAGACCTTCCCCCAGACTAACGACATTTTTATCGGATTCCACGGGAATCGCTTCCCTGTATCTCCAGATTGAGTTTTTCCTCTTCCTTATCTTATTTACGGGAAAGGAGACCTTTTTCTCTGCAACCTCAAGAACCCCGTCACATATGCACTGGAATATCTTTTCCTTGGGAGAGAATCTCCTTCCGCACTCAGAACAAATCAGTTTAACCATACCTTTATTTTCTTACAGTGGAATAAAAGTTTTTCTATGAGTGATACCTTTTTAAGCTAATGTAAATAAAATAACATATAAAATATGAGAAGGTAATACCTGATATGAAAGAAAGGATAACGCTAACAATAGACAAGGAAATTTTGGACAAGATAGACAAGGTAGTGGATGGCCTGAGCGTGAGGAATCGATCGCACGCGATAGAGCTCGTTCTTTCGAAATACCTCAACTTCAGGGAGCTCAAAACAGCAATCATACTATGCGGAGGGGAGGGAACGCGCTTACGCCCGATAACCTACGAGATCCCGAAACCTCTTGTCCCTGTCCATGGAAAACCCATAATCGAACATATCTTTGACCTTCTGAAGAAGTATGGAGTTACCGACATAATCCTTTCCGTGGGTCACATGAAGGAAAAGATTCTGAAGGAAGTTGATGGCTGGTCAAGACTGGGTCTTAAAATAGATCACGTTGCAGAAAGCAAACCAATGGGAACCGGAGGAGCGATAAAGATCGCCAGGGAGAAGCTCCCGAAAACGTTCATAGTGTCCAACGGGGACGAGCTGAAGAGCCTGAACATTCTGGATATGTATGAAATGCACAAGAAAAATAAGGCGCTCGCTACCATTGCGTTAACAACGCTGGAGGATCCCAGTGCTTACGGGGTTGCGAGACTCGACGGAAACCGTATAATAGAATTCGTGGAAAAGCCGAAGAAGGGGAAAGCGCCTTCCAATCTGATAAATGCCGGTTTTTACATCCTCGAAAATAAGATAATAGACATGATCCCTAAGGGATTCTGTTCTCTCGAAAAGGAAATCTTCCCTAAGCTTGCAGAGCAGGGAAGGCTTTTTGGTTTCCCATTTTCCGGGCAGTGGTTCGATACGGGAAACCTTCAAAGATACGAACGCGCGCTAAAAGAATGGAGAGATATAAAGCCTGAATAAATTTAGGCAAATGAATATTTTACTGGTGTGCTCTCGTTTTCTATCCTGCCTCCAAGGTAGGAGAAAACTCCATTCAATATCCTTTCTGCCCAAGCACCTTCAATGCCTTTCTTTGAAATATTATCAGTTGCCGTTATTGCCTCTGTATTCAAACGCCTAACCCCTCTTCCAATTTTCATCATCCTTTTCGCTGCCACAACATCCTCGTTTTTTGTCATGTGGGAAGGGAACACTTCTCCATAAACAGATTCTAACCTTTCCAGAAGGTTTCTTGTGATGTACATGGAAGCCCCGGTTGCGCTCTTTCCAAAAAGACCCCAAAGGTTTGTCCAATCGTAATAAGACTGGAAATCAGGATCATCGGCCCTGAGCCTTGTCCACCCTCCTTCAGACCCCCTTCCAACAGATTCGTATATACTATTTAGAGTTTCCCTTGAAGACAGGGTATCCGCATCCAAGAAGTATATGATTTCTCCTGAGGATTTACTTGCCCCAAGGTTTCGAGCGGCGCTTACACCAATCCCAGGGGTTTTGTAAACCTTAACATTGTTAAACAAGGATTCATATTCTTTCGCGATTATATCAGAACCATCTGTTGACCCGTTTGCAACAATCAATACCTCGCGAACGTAGGGGGCAACAGATTCTATCGAGCTTCCAATATAATCTCTTTCGTTCTTTACAGGAATGACTACTGAAATGGGGAGGGAATCTAAACGATCGAAATTCCCGTATTCCTTCATTGCTTTTTTCCAATCAAATCTAGACATATTAGTCACTAATAAATAGTTAATTTTATGGTTTATAAAGCTTATTATAAGCCCCAGGATATCGATTTTCAGTCAAAAAACATCTCAATAAAGCTCAAAATAATGAATTTTAAAAGCGAAAATTACATATTTAAAAACAATATAACAATATATACGAATACAATAGTTTGACGCGGATAGCTAAGGAATGACGCACACGAAGTGTACGTCCTTTGAAAATCCTGCGTCCTTCGTGATAACATGGCCCTGAGAGCAGCCAAGTGTTACAGAAGGCTGGAAAAACCTTACACAAGGGTATCCTTCAAGAAACCAAGGAGAAGCTACGTTAAGGGTGTACCGGCCCTGAAAATCCACAGATTTGAGGCAGGCAACAAGAAAAAAAAATTCTCAAAAACCCTTTATCTTGTAGGGAAACGGGCAGTCCAGATAAGACACAACGCCCTTGAGGCAGCGAGGGTTCTGGCAACCAAGAGCCTGGCGAAATACGCAGGGGAAGGAAATTATTTTTTCAAGGTTCTCGTATATCCCCACCATGTTCTAAGGGAGAACCCACTGGCGACAGGGGCAGGTGCCGACAGGTTTCAAACCGGAATGAGAAAATCCTTCGGGAGACCGATCAGTTCTGCGGCGAGGGTAAAAGAGAATCAGAAGATACTTGAGGTAAGGGTTGACAATGAAAAGGCAGGTAAGAAGGCATTGAAGGTGGCTGCCTCTAAACTTCCAACACCTTGTTTTGTTATAGATAGCAATAAGTATAATAAAAAATAAAATAAAGGGTTTTCGATTTTTCTGTGTTTCCAATTTACTTCATCAGCCCAAGAGCTGCCCAAAGCACACCGATCAATAAGAATAGCCATCCAAGGAACTCAAATAGATAGACACCATAAATAGCTGCTCCACCCGCAAGGGCAAAGAAGTCCGCGCTGAATGCTATCGCTAGCAAGAAGAAAATCCCTGCACCCGCTATGAAGTTAAATGGTCTCTCTACTTTCGTTCGGATCTTTGCATATTCTGCAAACACTGGTGCGATCAGTATTGCCAAGGCAAACCAAACATCTACTGCCATGTTACACACCTAATTAGATATATGCCTGCGACCCCCATATAAATGTTTTTATTCGTCAATCGACGATGTTATATATATACCTCAATCCCTGCCGCCACCACCAAAAGCAGTATGCCTAGAAGCAAAATTTTAACAGAATCCCATACTATAACCTTGAGTATATCTGTTGAACGACAGCGGAGTATGGCAGCGGAGATTAGTCCTCCTGCTAGGCCTGCGCACAGATAGGCCAAGACCTCCGGTATACCGTGCGGAAGGAACCTTAAAGATTCAGCCGGTATATGAAGTATAGTTTTTGAAAGCTTGCCTATGAACACCCCGAGGACAGAGGCATTCCATACTATTATGAACACTGCACCGGCCCCGAAAAGAAGTGAGAATATGAACGCAAACATCATGACCTGAAGATTGTTTGTAAAGATTGTCATGAATCCTGAGAAGCTTCCCTTCTGTATGGCTGCCCCGGTGACAGCTGAACGTATCTCCTCTATCTTGGCCAGCTGAACCTGGAAGAAGTCTGTGGGCAGGACAAGTGCCCAGATCGCGAAAGCAAAAGTCACACCAAAAAAATAGAAAAGGAACATCAGTATGTCATTCCCATGTTTATCCCAGAAACTTTGTTGGTAGTGCTTCCTGCAGGCTTCCTCCTCTTTCTCCTCTTCCTTCTTTATGACTGTCGTCAGGAAATAGACGGAAGGAACTATGGTGAAGATTACAGCGAAAAGACCGGTAAGGTTCGCGACACCTCCTCCGGGAACCTGAATTCTGTAGGAAAGCTGTGTGGAGAAAAGGATTCCGATGGTTGTTATCATCAGGGCCCATACGAAAGTCAGGTAAGGACTTTTCTCAACTTCTTTGAACTTCAGCAGGGATTCAAGCATACGAGATATCACCAACCCTTTATATTAAATTATGTATAAACGCATTAAAATAATTGAAATGTTTCCATATTTATTTTCGGAAATGAAAAATTAACTATGAAGTTCCCTTTCAGAATCCCTTTCAGGAAAAAGAAGAAGAAACCACCGGTTAGGAAGGGCAGCTCAATAGAATACATCTTCAGAAAAATGAGCGAAGCAAAAGAAGATCTGGGAGAAGATAAACCGAGGTCTGTCATAATGGGAATTGGCAATGACCTTAAAGGGGACGACGGGATAGGATGGTACGTTGTTGATATACTGGAGAAAAAACTCGGCTACAAGGAGGACATACATTTCATAAAAACCTCTGTCCCGGAGAATCACGTATCTGAGGTGAAGGACTTCTTCCCGGGTGTTCTGATAATAGTGGATTCCGCAGACTTTAAGGGAAGCCCTGGGAACGTGAGGCTGATAGGTGAGGAGGAGGTTGTTCATAACATAGGAGGGACACACACCACCCCGATAACGCTCTTCATGAAACTCCTGATCGAGGACTCTGATTCCCCTCCGCCAAAAATAGTTTTTGTTGGGGTCCAGGGGAAACAGGCAGGCTTTGGCATGCCCCTGAGCAAGGAAGTCAGGAAGGCGGGAGACAGGATAGCGAAACTAATAGAGAGGCTTTACAAAGGAAAGATCCTGGAGGAGGATATCGAGAAGGAGATAAGATTGCTGACAGACAGGAATCCGTTAACTAGAGCGAAAAAAATTATTGATAAGGTGACAGAGGCCGGAGAGGCAAAGAAAGAATAGTTTATTTCTGGAATTTCAGCTTGAATTTTTCCTTATCGTAATCTGAAAGTTCGAACATGTCCGAGTTGTAAACTGATTTCGGTTTTGTGGGACAAACATCATGGCATCTCCCGCAAAAAATACATCTTCCTATGTCGATAGACCAGGTCTTGTTTTCCTTGTCTATGGTTATAGCATTAACAGGACAGTTTATCGCACAGCTCATGCAGAATATACACGTTTTTTTATTCCAGTCAATCCTTCCCCTGAAGCCCTTCGGAACGTCTCTCCTCTCTTTCGGGTACTTCCTGGTGGAGGGTCTTGAAAAAACCCTCTTCACCACCTCTGCCAAGAGATTCGTATTCATCACCTCAGTAAAATCCAATTATAACCCTCACAAGATCAATCAGAGCCAGCGGTCCGATCACGAACCAGTAGAACCTGAAGGCCTGAGATATGCGAAGCCTCGCGAAGATCGTTCGTATGATTATAATCAATATTAACAAGACCAACGAATTGACAAAGAACGTCAGGATACTCGTTGCTCCAAGGAAATAAACCGCTCCCAAGGATATGAGAACCCAGAATCCGACCGCTTTCGAGAGCTCGAACATTGCAAGCCTGGGTCCGCTGTACTCTGTCAGGTGACCGGAAACGATTTCCTGCTCCGCCTCAGGTATGTGGAAGGGAGGGAGGCAGAGCTTCCCCTGGACCCCTGTAACGAATGCCAGGAAGGTGAAAGGGAAGTAGAGTGAGAAGAAGGGAACGATCTGGAAGCCCGTGAGTATTCCCAGGGTCAGCAGGGAAACTATGAAAGGAAATTCATAAGAAACGATCTGCGTTATCTCCCTCACCCCGCCCACGTAACCAAAGGGATTCCCGGTTGCGAAACCCGCTACCGCGAAAAACAAGGAGTACATGACCAGGAAGTATATCACAACGAAAAGGCTTCCCTCGAAAGAGAAAAGGACGTAGCCTGCTACGGGTATGAAGAGTATGACTACGAGGATGGAGGCAAAAGAGATTATGGGAGACAGCGTCATCAGAAATCCCAGGCTCTGTTTGGTCTGTATGTTCTCCTTGGACATCAACTTTACCCAGTCCATGAACGGTTGCCATACAGGAGGGCCTATCCTGTGATGGGCATGTGCTGCGATCTTCCTGACTATCCCCTCATAAAGGAATCCTATCACAACTGCCACAAGAAATCCCGGGAAGATCAGTGCCTGGAATAAAGTCTCTAACATTTTCCCTCCCTTATCTCCTCCTTTGTAACGATCCTTTCATTGTTCGTCTTCGTGTCCACTATCGTCATCCTGTCCGTGCAGGATATGCACGGGTCTATGGATGCAACTATCACAGGAACATCGGGTATTTCATAACCCTTGAGTATCTCGCCAAGTATGTGAAACGTCTGATAGGTCGGCGTTCGTATCTTGACCCTGTAAGGTTTGTCCCCTGCTGACTTTATGTAGTATATCAATTCCCCCCTCGGGGCCTCAACCCTTGAGATCGTTTCTTTACCCTCTTTGATCTTTATCACCTGGGGGACATTGAGTTTCAATTCCCCTTTAGGGAGTTTCAACAGGCATTCCTGCACGAGCCTTGCTGACTGAATGCACTCTTTAAACCTGACCAGGCACCTCTCAAGAACATCCCCTCCTTCCCCTGTGACCATTTTGAAGTTCAGATGCTTGTAAGCGAAGTAACCCGTCTCCCTCACATCATACTCTATTCCCGATGCCCGGATATTCGGCCCGACAGGGTTCAGTTCATTTGCCTTTCTCTTTGAAAGAACCCCCACGTGCTTTATTCTCCTCTTCACGCTCGCATCGCTCCTGAAGAGTTTTATGTAGTGGCGGCATCTCTCGACAATCTTTTCGAGGTTTGCCTCAACCTTCCGGATCTGCTCAACATTTATATCTTTTCTCACGCCCCCGATTACGTTCATTACGAAATGAACCCTGTTTCCTGTGAGCAGTTCCTGCAGATCCATGGCGAGTTCCCTGTCCCTGAAGATGTAATGGAAGAGCGTATCCAGACCCATTTCATACGCCACAACCCCGTTCGCCAATAAATGAGAATGTATCCTTTCGATCTCCCCTATCAAAACCCTTATGTACTTCGCCCGCTCGGGGATTTCAAGTCCCATGAGATTTTCGATGCCCTGGGCGAACGTCGATGTGTGAAAGTGACCGCATATTCCGCAAATCCTTTCGGAGAGATACATTCCCTTTGACCACCAGCGGTTTTCAAAAGATTTTTCGATCCCCTTGTGGTTGTATCCCAACGTGATGTCGGAAGAAACAATCGTTTCCCCGTCCACCTTTAATCTTATGTGAAGGGGCTCGAGTAACGCAGGATGTTGAGGACCAAAAGGAAGAACATATTCGTGCATATAATTTATTTATCTCGCTGGTATAAGAATTTTGAATTTGAAGAACATATTTATTTAACCCCACAGATAAATTATAATTATGAAGAGGGTTGTCGGGTTGTTGCTGTTCTTTTTAGTTGTCGCTATTCTTTCTCAGGACGTCCTTGCAGCCAAGCCGATTATTGAGTTAAGGCCGGACCCTGCTTACATCTCGAAGGATTCAGGATTCATCCTGATTGTTGATCCGAAAACCACGGAAAAACCCATCAGGATAACGTGGGCTGTTTACGACACGGGAAACGAGGGGATAGGTTCCTTCCCCATAGTTGACGGGAACGGTGTTTGTTATTTTTCGAATGAGGACGGGAACGCGACCTGCGGACCTTCTCCTTTCACGAAGTCAGGGCCAACAGAGCTGTATATATACGTGGTGACCCCGAGCGATGTAGAGAACCAGACAGAAGCGATGGATATATCGAATATCCAGATACCTCTGGATGATGTCAGCAGAGTGGGGAACACGGTATACATGAATTTCTACGTCCCTCAATACGATTCCTTCACATACAAAATTTATCTTGAGGATTTTTCCTTTTTCACCCAGGGCACGCTTGAACGTGATTCCGTTCATTCAATGTATACTGGCAACAGAACCATAAATCCCGGGACTTACTACTTTGCCTTCTTTGCAGAGGAGAACGGAACATACGGGACAAATCTTATCAGGATTGTAATACCATCCGGAGATTACCTGACGCTGGAAACCTCGAGTAGCAATTACATGATAGGGGAAAATGCAGAGGTAAAGGGGACTACAAATGCTGATAAGGTTTCTGGAACGATAAAATTCCCTAACGGGACAAAGGCAATGGATTTCGAGACCAACACGAAAACTGACAACACGTTTTCCTATGAGTTTCGAATACCTTCGACCTGGCCGGAAGGGAAATACAACGTGACAACCTCCAGTCCCCTGCCCGAATTCGTGACCTTCTCTGCCGCGGACTTCATAAAGATCACGCCAAAAAGAGTGAGAGAGGTAATTAACAAATCTGATGATTTCAACAAAACGGTAACGCTGAAAAACATGGGAACGAATAAAACCAATCTTTCTGTCACCGTCAGCGGAGATATCTCGGACAGTCATGTTAACCTTAACGATCAAGAACTGGATGGAGGGGAATCAACAACTCTTACCATAAGCATCTCAAGCGTCCAGGTAAATCTTAAAGGCAAGATCACGGTTAAAACAAATGGGATTGAACTGGTAATCCCAGTAAACGTATATGTGGAAGAACCCGGGGGTGAATGCCCTCCATGCCCGCAGTGCGACGGAGTTCAGGCGTTAGAAATAACGCCAAAGTTTTTTTCACAGACCTGCCTGACAGGGACCCTGCTGACCCAGTCCATTGTTCTGGAAAACAACGGTGATGCATCCCTGACGTCATTCACGTTCGATGTTGATGATGTTTACAGCGATAACAGCCTGAGCGACCTGAAGTCAACGGGCGACCTGGATATTGGGCTTTCGGGAATTTCGATAGCTGCAGGCCAGACTGCATCCGTAGACATGGAAATCACGCCATACAACATGGGATCCTACAAAGGTATAGTCACCATAAAGAGCGGAGGAAGCGAGGCGTACATGCTGGTAAGCCTGGACTGCTTCGAAGATATGTCAGGGGATATAACAGACATGAACAGCGAGCTTGACAATCTGGGACTGGCAACGGATTCCGATGTTTACAATGATATAAACTACCTGCTCGGAAACGCGCAGGATGCCTATGATGTTGGGAACTATCCCGAGGCAAAGCTCAACCTGGACAAGGCGAGAGCGAAGATTGCAACAGTCAATGACCTTGGAGGCGTGACTCTCCCAGCAATGGACATGACCATACCAATAGTCGTTATAATTGTTGTCATAGTTGTTGCTGTTCTGCTTTACTTCTTCAAGTTCCGTAAAGGGGGAGCTGCTCCTCTGGAAGAGGAAGAGGGGTTCGAGGAAGAGTTTTAACCCCAGACCACAGGGTCCAGACCAATTTTTCTAAATATCTTAAAAACATCCCTTTCAAAATTTTTTCCAGAAAAAAATAAGTGCGAGCGACACTTACAGTCGGAACTTCCGAAGTTTTTAACATAATCGAACCTTTCGGCCAAACCTTTCGCTAGCTCACATTCTTTCCCGCCTTCCGAATAAATTACTCTGTATATTTCGGCCTTTTCAAGAAATCTGTCTATGTGCCAGTGCTCCTTCTTTTCCTTTCTCAAATGTCTCTCTATCCTTTTTTCCAGGGAATTCATCCCGGACCCAACGTAACAAAAGAAACCTTTTCTGAAACTCACGCTCCCCAATCTACCTATCTTCATCCTTCGAGATCTTCCGAGCTTAATCAAAAGAACGTAAGTGCCTTTCATAATTTTAATGGGGTCTACTTGCTAAAGAATCTCCTGACCGCGGGGTGCATATCCTCCATGTGCTGCATCGCGATCTCCTCGTAAAGTTGGTAAATAATCATTACAGCAAGCAAAATTCCTGTTCCCGTCCCCAGCGCTCCTGTGAAGTCTGCGAAGGCCGCCAGGAATCCTACGGCAGCTCCGCCGAGTACCGCTAGTACCGGGATGTATCTGTTCAAAACCTTTTCTATTATACGTATATCCCTTCGATACCCCGGAATCTGCATACCCGTGGATTCTATCTGGCCGGCGACACTCTTCGCATCCATTCCTGCCGTGTTCACCCAGAATATGGAGAACACGATCGCTCCGCCTATCAGGAAGAGCGAATACGTGACAAGCCTAACCACGTCCAGAGGAGCAATGGTTGTCAGTGCTGTCAGGCCGAGAGAAGAAACCCCTAGGTACCAGACTACCGCCCCCAGCAGGCCGAAACCAAGAACTATCTTCAGGCCTCCAGATTTCCTTGTAAAGTAAACCAGGAGCGCTCCTATCAGGGCGAAGAGGCCTATTGAAATCATTATTCCCGCGATCGCCTCTGTCCTTGGGACCATGAGAAAGTAGATCAGTCCTCCGGTTGGATTTCCGGATGAATCGAACGTCCCTATCCAAGCGTTTCCTCCCTGCTGGGAAAGGACACGGGCGAAAACCTGTATGTTCGCAAGCAAGGCCGCTATGAGAATGACCGGAATGTTCGAGGTGTAAAGGAATTTCAGTGGCCAACGCCTTCCGAAACCCCTTACAGTAGAGAAGGCGAGAGGGATTTCCACCCTTATCGCCTGCGCGTAAACCACAAGGAAGAAAACTATGAGCGTCGCAAGTATCGGCAGCAGGGCGAAGAACGCCTGCAGGGGTTCTCCCGCTGAAAGCGCGAGGACGGCGAACGGAAGTTGACCGACAGGGGGACTACCCGCAGAAGGGAGGGTTCCTCCCTGTGTGAGAGGGTTGAAGGCTCCTATGACTATGGTCTTCGCTACACCTGCAACAATGAAAAGACCTACTCCTGATCCGAAACCCCACTTCGAAATCAGCTCGTCCATGAATATTATTAACCAACCACCGAGGGCCAGCTGGAAAACAACGATTGGTATGAAGCCCGCGTTCAGGGCCGGAACCGCCCCGAAGACGACGTAGGCCCACCCTTCCACGACACAGAAGAGGATCGCGAGGAGTTTCTGCGTTCCCTGGAAGAGGGTTCGTCCCTTGTCGCTGGAAAGATCCCAGGGGATTATCTTGGATCCGACCAGCAGCTGAAGTATAATGGATGCGGTCACGATAGGCCCGATACCCAATGTAATTAAAGATCCAAAGGTAGAACCAAGGAGGATTTCCAGGTATCTCAGGTACTCGTATCCTGACGGCGAGATTCCGTAGATCGTTACCTGAGACATCACGTAGTATATGAAAAGAATGATTCCTGTCCATTTCAGCTTGTCCCTGAATGTCAGTCTTTTAATCGGCTCGGTTATCCCGGGCAGTCTCTTCAGCAATCCGATATATGAATCCTCCAAACTCATAGAAAAACCTTTTGATAAATATATTTATAAGCATTGTTAATAAATTTATGGAAAAAAATGAGGCCATAGCAATGATTATTGCGCTAATCCTTGTGATTGTCGTGGCGAATTTCACTTCTGATTACTTCCTCTCGATAGATCCTAATTTCAATATCCTCCACTTCGGCCTCTCCATAGTAATTGGAGGGATCTGCGGAGGGGTTTTCTACCTTGTTGCATACAGGCTGCTGAAGCGCGGTCAGTCAGAATCCTCTTCAACAACCAGCGGACCGTGATAGCCGCATTTCTTGCACTGATACTGGATCCCTAGCTTCGCTCCCATCCACAATGTCACGCTCTTCGATCCGCATGCAGGACATTTTTTAACTCTTTGCATGGATCTCACTCAGCTATCGCTTTCCCGCCCGCCTTCTCGATCTTTTCCTTTGCATGTTTAGAAAAAGTCTTTGCTCTCACAACGAGTTTTTTCGTTATGTTTCCTGAACCGAGAACCTTGTCATATCCCAGGTCTTTCAGAACTATCTCCTTTTTATCCTTTGCGAGGTTTTCGAGGTCTCTGAGGTTTATTGACTTTACGGATTTCGAGGTCTTTGAAATAAAGCCCTTTGGTTTTCCAATGTGTCCTCTTTCATACCTGAGAACCCATGATTTCCTGTGTTTTTTCGATCCCGAGTATCCTTTGCCTCCCCTATGTCCCTTGCCTCTACATTTCTTGATTCCTCCCCTTCCAAGGGTTCGCGTCCCCCTCTTCTTCTCTGTCTTGGTTTTCCTTGCCATCTACATCATCCTTTGCAGGAGATCGTTGATCTTTTCTCCCCTGTAACCTAGAGCTCCCCTTGGATACGGGACCTTCACATGCCTGTATCCTTTCTTGGGAGGATTCATCCTGAAAACGGGTTTTAGTTCTTCGACTTCCTTGAGATTTTTTGACTTCTTTATCTTTGCGAGAATGGTCTTGGTTTGCTTTGTATCTACCTTCTTGTCCCCCGTCATTCTCCCTCTTTCAGATATCAACTTTTCAAGGGTCTTGTCGTTTATTTCACCCCACGTCACGAAATCTCTCACTTTCTTTATCATACCCTCTATAGCGGGGTCTTTCCTGATCAAAACACAGTGATTGATTCTGTTCAACCTTAACATCTTTAACGTATCCTTTAATTCCTTCCTAAGGTTCACGCTTCCCCTCACCCTTACTACCGCTAGCATCACATATCACCTTTCGTACGGCTAAGGTTTTTGAGGGCCTCAACAACCGCGAAAGCTAGGTTTCCTCGCGTTGAGGTCATGCCGTACGTCTTTACCCATACGTCTCTGATTCCGGCAAGCCTGATCACTTTCTTTGTCTCGTCCCCTGCCACGATCCCCACGCCCGTAGGCGTCGGGAGCAGAACGACTTTAACTGACCCTACTTTACCCTCGATCTTGAATGGAATAGAATGATCTCCCCCGCAGTTGCATTCCCAAGAGCCGCAGCCCCTTCTTACCTTTATAACGTTAAGCTTTGCCTGCTGCAAAGCCTTTTCTATTGCTACTCGATGTTCGTTGGAAACGGACTTTCCGATCCCGACGATTCCGTCTTCGTTACCAACAACCATTACGGCATTTAGCTTGAATCTCCTTCCTGATTTGTGCATTCGGGCTGTCATCTTTGTCGGCGTTCTTCGAGCACCACCACCCTTTCCGGGAGTTCCTCCGATGTAGATCAGCTCCTGTTTGATTTCAGGAACGAGATAATCAACAACCTCGGGTTCAAGAATTATTTCTCCTTTCTCCAGCAGATCTTCAAGGCTCTTATACTCCCCTTTCAGAACCTCGTTTCCGAGCCTGGTTTTCGGAACCCATTCAGCAATTTCCTCTTCCCTTCTTCTGACATCCCTTCTTCTCGGCCCTTTCTCTTCCCTGGTCTCCTTCTTCGCTTTCTCGGTAACTTCCTCTTTTGTTTTCTTTCCCCTGGCTATCTGTCTCTCGATCTTTTTCTCTGTTTTCTTATCTGTTTTTTCCTCTACCTCTTTCTTCTCCTCAACAACTTCCTTTTCCTTCTCTATTTCCTTCCTGGTTTCCTCGTGTTTCGTTCGCTTTTTCTGGGTCATGATCTCCCTTTGAAATAATCTTTATATTGAAATATACTTATTTATATCTTCTCCTCTTTTTAATCTTTTCCATCCTTTCCACTACGTCTTTCGATTTTGCGTATTTAGAATAAGAATTCACAATCCCCTTCCAACAATCCTCCAGGATCTCAAAATGTGTCGATTTCAGGGCCTCGTAGAGCAGAAAGAGATCAACAGCCTGATCCTCTGTCTTCTCGGAAAACTTCCCCAGGCCAAAGTCTATGAGATAAACCTCTTTCCCTTTAAGTATCATGTTAGATGTTGTTAAATCCCCGTGTATGATGCCGGAGGAATGCAGTTTAGCGATCATTTTTCCCATACTTTCACAGACTGAATCCCTTCTCTTCTTTTCCATCCTGTTCAGAACATCCTTTAGCCTTTCTCCCTTCACGTATTCCATAACCAGCTTGAATTCGTCCTCTGTCCGGACCTTGGGAACAGTCACGCCAGAACCACTCGATCTCTCCATGAGCTTCGCTTCTCCTTTCGTGCGCTGCTTCCTTATCTTCCGATCGAGGTCAGGAATCCTATAACCTTTCGATATTCGTTCCTTTACGAGCTTTCCCTTCTCAAGGTAAAGGATCGCTTCCGCCCCTCTCTGGATGATTTTTTTCATAAGAATTTCGATGTGTTCGTGATTTAAATGCCTTGTTTTCAAATTTTATTCGATGGTGGAGTACGGAGAGATCGAAGGTAGCGGGTTTGAAGAGTTCGAGATGGAGCTCGGGAGCTTTACTGTAAAGAAAAGAATCCCCAAGTTCTGGGAGATTTCCTACGGAGGGAGCATTCTCTGCTCTCCTGAAATAGTGGATGGTGTTGTTTATTTCGGATGCGCTGACGGGTATGTTTATGCGGTTGACGCTGAGAGGGGGAAGGAGATATGGAGATTCAAAACAGAAGGTCTGATGTTTGAGGTGGTTTTTTACAAAGGTTTTATATACACTTCCTCGTATGACGGGAACGTTTACGCGATCAAAGCGAAGACAGGCAAGGGCGTGTGGAAATTCCATGCAGGTGAACCGACGTTAGGATGTTTAGTTTCGGAAGACACTGTATACGCCTCCTCCAAGAACGGAAACGTTTACGCGTTGAATCCCGAAACAGGCGAAGAGAGATGGAGATTCAGGACAGGTTACTGGGTTGCAGGGGCTCTCGTCCCCTACAAGAATCTTTTATTCATCGGCTCATTCGACAACAATCTTTATGCTGTTGACAAGGACAGCGGAAAGGAATCATGGCACTTCAGATCGGGCGGATACATTTCCTTCAAGCCCTCGATCCACAAGGACGTGATATACTTCAGTTCTGATGACAACAACGTCTACGCAGTGGACATAAACAAGAGAAAGGAATTATGGAGGGTGGTGACAGGTAAAATGGGAAGCTCGTCTATTCCAGTGATAGAAGGGAATGTCCTCTACTATGCTGGAACCAGGGAAGGGAATGTCTATGCTCTGGACCTGGAAACAGGGAAGGTAATCTGGAGATTCACAACAGGAACCAAAATCGCAGCCATGCGTGCCCTCATAATCGGTAACGATCTTTACTTCTCCTGTTTCGATGGGAACCTGTACGTCCTAGAAAAGAACACGGGAAAATCACTTCGGACATTCCGAACCTCCGGTCCCATGGCAGGGAGCTACCCGAAACTTTACAAAGGGAAGATCTACTTCGGCTCTTGGGACTGCAATTTGTACTGCATAAACCCGGAAGGAAAGGAGATCTGGCGCTTCCAAACTTCCACTACGCAACAGTCAACAATCCCTCCTGACGAATGGGTGGCAAGCTACAGAAAGGGAGCAGGGGAAGAAGAGGAGAAAGAGGAAGAAAAATATGTCAACGTCTCGGAACAAGGGATGGACGAATCCGAATATTCAACCAAGAGCGAGTACCAGGTTAAGGTCGAATACCAGCAGAAGATGAAGTATTGAGTATAGCTTTCGAGTTTTTGGCACAATATCAGAATAAATTTCTTTCAAACATAATTAAGAAATAAAAATCAAGGGGTGGTTGGTTTGTTGTTAAATCCTACTCAATTTAAGTATGCCGCACTTGCTTTGAGGCCTGATATTAAGGGTCTTGATTTTGGCGAATACACACTAAAAAGTGGGAGAGCTTCTGCATATTTCTGGAATGCCGGAAACCTTATGAAGACGGGTGAAGGAGCCAGCATGAGTGGAGAGATTTACGCTGAACTTGTTGTACTGGGGAGGAAGAAGGGTGATGATCCTGATTTCCTTATGGGGCCTGCAATGAAGGGTATTGCAATCGGAGCGATAACGGCTGATGAACTCGCAGGTCATGGGATTTACAAAAGATTCGGCTTTGATATAAAGGAGACAGAAGGATACGAAGTTATGGAATGGTCAGAGATATTAGGTGGGAAAAAGGTCAATATAGACGATGAATTCGTTGTGGATGAAATACCTCTAGACGGAAAAGCAGCAATGGACTTGGGGAAAGAATTGTCAGAAAAATTTTCGGGTAAGAAATTTGACGTTATTCTTGCACAGTCATATGGGGGGATCGTCCCTGCTGTATTAATTGTGAAACATCTGTATGAAGACCACAAAGAGAACAAGAGATTTGTGTACAACAGAATTGCTTTAAAGAAATATGCGGATCTGAAAGAAAGGCTCATTGTTGGTGATGTTGAAGATGGAGATGTAGCAATTGTTGTCAAGTCGAAAGAAGAACCCGAAGGTCCTATAGTTGGGGATCTGAGAAAAGGTGACGTTGTTTCACAGACAGAAGATGTTATGACAACAGCGAAAACTAAAATTGTCACTTGGGAAAAATTATGCAGCTACCGAAGCGGTCTTAAACCAGGAGGGATATACCTCGGTTTGAACAGGCAAGAGGTTACTCCTGATGGTGAGGATCCGATCGAGGTTCTTAATGAAATAGGATTCAGCATATATTCCGCTTTGAACGCAAGAGACGTCATGACGACATTCCACAGGGTTCCAATAGAAGAGGGCAAAGAACCGCCAGTTACAGATGATATAATGAAGAGCTTCATAATGCACAACGCCAATTTCGGATCAAAACGCGTAGAATAATATTTAACAAGGAGGTGTGATGTTATGGGAAGTTTAAAGAATCCACCAGGTCTTGTTCCGGCAATTGATATGCCACTGGGAAAAGCGATAATCTATCTCGACAAAATAGGTGGATTAAAAGACATTGCAACAGGAGTGAAGTACGGAAGCGACATAATAGAAACCTACGGTAATCTAACAGCGTTCTCTCTTTTCGAAGACATAGGGCTGGAAATTCCAATAATATACGACAGACAAAAAGGAGGAGCAGACGTTCCTCATATAGTTAGAAAACAGGTTAACCAAGCAGATAAACCCGGGGTGGTTGCCTACATAGGCCAAACATTAGGTTCAGGAGCAAATCCTGAAGCTATGACAGAGAAAGAGAAGGGAACAACAGAAGCCATGGTTGAAGAATGCATAGCCATAGGAGTGGAACCGGTTCTGGTATTGGAAATGACGCAACCAGGAGCGACCTATTTCCTCAGGGAAGGGGCATCAGAAGATCTTGCAAAATTAGGCAAGGAGCTGGGTGTGAACTACTTTGTGGCTCCAGCAACCAGGCCGGAAAGAATAGAGGTTTACAGAAAGATACTAGGAGATGGTGTGGAAATAATTTCCACTGGAGTTGGTCCGCAGAAGACAGGGGATCCTGTAGAAGACGCGGTAAACGCAGTTAAAGCAGGTGCGGATCATCTTGTAATAGGAAGGGCGTTAATGAACGCTGATAATCCGGTAGATCAGGGGAAGAGAATATACGAAGCGATAGAAAGGGCTCACTCCACGAGGTGAACTTCCCCTTTTTATTTATTTTTAATTAGAACCAATGATTTTTGATACTTCTATCTTTTTCCCGCCAAAATAAGATTTAATATTTCTTTCGATCTCACCTAAAAGAGCACTTTCGTCCATATATCTAAATTTTTCTGGAACGGGCATCTCTAAAGTATTATCTGATCCGTTCTTTTTAAAACCGCCAGAATTCATAATCTCAGATGAACATTTAACTGAATCTTCTAAGGTTTCAATCTGCAGGGCATTCAAAGGTTTACCGTTTGTAGGGAAATTTAGACCATTAAGTAACGGTATATCACCTTCGTCGTATATTTTGCTCAGGGCATATTTTGCAAACGGCATCATATCACTTCTTTTATACTTTGAGTGAGTATCAGCAAAGAAAATAAGTCTAAAATGCTTTAAAAAGCTTTATTTTACCTATTTCCCGCAAAATTAGCAACTTCCGGCCGCTGTACTATCACGTTCTGGAGCTTCGTATTCCGTAAAACCTTCCCTTTTAAGCGCCTTTATTAATTGATCATGCAAGTACGTGGGAATCTTCATGAATCCCGTAGAACCGACTTCCTCTCCTGTTTCAGTATTTACCTTTCTGGGCCAAATCTCGAAATCTTCCTTCAATGGGTCTTTACGATCCACAAGTATTGCATTGTAAGCTTCCATTCCTGGCGTGTCGAAATGTAACGTCAAATCATCCGTCACTTCCACCCTTTTCACATTTTCAGGCTTTATGTATATTTTGAAACCTCTGTACATGTTCATACTATAGCGAAAAGATATAAATTGTATTATTGTCCCTAGGCCTTCCATAATTCGCAGGTTTTGCAGATCTTTTGCGAGCTGGGTTCTCCGCACCTCGAGCACTTCACTATTCGCACGCTCTCCTGTTTAACGATCTCCCTCACCGACGGAAGCAAACGCTCGAAGGTCTTCAGGACAGAAAATTTCGTTCCTGGGCTTTCGGTTTCGAGATCGTTCAGGAAGTCGCGAACGCGGAATCGCGGGCCTTCCAGGTAAGGGCATTCGTTCTCATGGATTTCGAGACCGGAGAGAATCGCGTAAAGCCCGATCTCCTTTTCTGGTATTTCACGGAACGGCTTTATTCTGGGAACGAAGAGTTTGTCTTTAACTATCGGTTCTCCGCCCATTCTCGAGAGACGAAACAGATCTCCTCTTATGTAATCCATCATGATCCCCTGTATTTCATCATCCAGATTCATCCCGAATGCGATTTTTTTCGCTCCTAACTCCCTCGCCTTTTTATTGAGCAGCCAGCGTCTCGCTAGTCCACAGTACGTGCAGGCCGTTCCTTCCCAGCCCTCTTTCCTTCTCCTGACCTTTCTGCTCAGATCTTTCCCCAGCTCTTCCCTGAAACTGAAAACGTAATGTTTGATTCCGAGTTTCCTGCATAACCTCTCGGCTATTTCCAGGCTCTCTTTTCTATATCCGGGGATCCCTTCGTCTATGGATATGGCGAAGAATTCAAGATCCTCCCTCTTTCCGAAAAACTTGTTTATCATGTAGAGAACAGCTGAAGAGTCCTTGCCCCCGGAGATAGCGAAGGCTACTCTGTCGCCACGCTCGATCATTTTATCCTTTCTTATGGTTTTCTTGACCTTGCTCTCGATACTCTTCAGAAAATGATTTCTGCACAAAAATGAGCCTTCGTACTTTCGGTGAAAAACCGCTCTCTTCCCGCACTTTGAACATTTCATTTTATCCACCTGAAATTATCCTTATCAATTCGATGCTGTCGTTTTTCTTGACAAGATCCTCCTCCAGAAGTATTTCGTCCCCTCTCCTGACTATGACGGTTTCCGGGTTTACCTTGGATTTTTTTATAACGTCTATGACCTTCGATTTTTCAGGAACTTCCACATTTTTCTTCCTCTCAGCGAACTGAACTACGATCTTCATAACTTTTTAATACAATGCATAATTAATAAATACTAAAACTAACGAATGCTGGGGTGGCCGAGTCCGGTTCAAGGCGTCCGCCTCGAGAGCGGATGGGCGTAAGCCCGCGCAGGTTCGAATCCTGTCCCCAGCGTTTAATTTTCCATGGTGCGCTGACCCTCCAGCGTCACATGCTTTGTATAACGCCTGTTCCGAAAAGCGTTACATTAAAAAATAAAATCCCAAATGCAGCGCTACATTTTGCGGCTATGTCGCATACGACAAAAAGTAAGATGCGTCCCCAGCGAATTTCATGTGTTTAATTGCCTATAGTAATGAAAAAGCAAAATTTTTGGTTTAAACATCAATTTTTAAAGCCTTTTTTCATTTTCAAGAGTTGACAATAAGTCCCTAACACTTTCAATTATTTCTTTTTGTTTTTCTATGGTTTTTATGAAACTGGGTTTATTTTTTATCTTTTTAACTAAAAATTGAAAGTATTCATCAAAACTTGAAAATTCATCAAGTTTTAGTTTTTCTTTTAAAGCCGCAAAACCTTCTCTGAAACGTTTTGCTTTTTCTGTTTCAGTTAATTTACCACTTAAAATTTCATCAGTGAAATCACAAATATCATGAACACTACCTCTAACCCAATCCGTAAGCTTGTCCCCCTTTCTATTTTTTATGTCTTCAAAAATGATACCTTTTAATTCATTTTTACAAGAATTTAAAGCTAACTCGAATTCGACTATCTTATTCTCATAAAGATTTTCTAAATCTTTTTCTATAGAATTTTTGTGAATCAGAAAACTAATATGATTTTCTTTTATTTTTTTCCATTGGTATGTAGGAACTTTAACTATAAGTTTTTTGATAGAACTCAATATGGACCTCAACTCATCATATAAGGGAGAATAAATTCTTTCCACGCGCTCTTTTTTCAAGCTTCTATTGAACAAATATCTTTGAGCTGAAAAAGATCCAATAATTGCAAAAAAACCGCCCAAAATAGCGCCCAACAAAGCCCCAAAAATGGTAGAGTTTAACGTCATGTTTACTTGTTTCTTTGCGATGAATTCAGAAACAGTTAGAACAGGTATGTCATCACTTTTATAGATATTGTTTAAACCAGGAATTGTACATAAACAACTACTACCATTCTCACAGTCTGTTTCGTAGTCCCAGGTTTTGTTATATCCTAAGAGACGTACTCTCGCATTACATATCCTTCTGCCTGAATCTATCAAGAAATATCTACTGAAGTAGAGATTTGTGACGTTTTTAATTTCATCATATTTTCTTTCAACCTTGGTACCGCTTGTATCACCCTCTTTTTCACCATCACATCTTATCTCAAGAAAAATTTTTATTTCTTCTTCAAACCCAGTGTGGTTACCTTTAACTTCAAATTCTACATCAATCATGGCGTACTGTGTACTAACTAAATCTGGGTAAAAATTCCCTTTACCATATAATTCAATGGATTCATTTTTGTTCAGTTCTGATCTTGGAAAAGAACAGTATGGGTTAATATCTGGGTAAAAGGCTGATGAGTTCACAGGAATTAAAATTAAAGTGATTATAATGGGCAGTAATTTTCTTTTTTTTATCATACTCGTCTCACATTTCAAACTTGTCACTAGTAAATAAAAGATTTTTCATGTTTAAACATACCCTTTTAAAACCTTTGGCGAATTTTGAAATATGAAAAATGAGAAGCGTAGAAAAAAGGGTTATAAAGTTGATCCTGAATTTGCACATAAAATTCTGAGGGAAATGATTCCTTATGTAATTATCAACATTGGATTATATGACTCCTTTATAAAAAATTATAAACGTACATTTAATAAAGTTTCAAAAATTCTAGCATCGAAAAAAAGGATAATTTCTGATGATAGCATTGTCATTGTTCATGATTTTATTGAAGACCGGAAATCCTTGATAAGTATAATTGAAAGAAATAAGAGTGAAAAAATTAAAGATTATGGAATTAAAACGTGCTTAAATCACATGTACCTTTTCCAAGCAGTATCCATTTTTGAGAACATGTTAAATACTCACTTTCAGCAAGAATTTGAATTAAATTACGGTTTCAAAATAAAAAAAATAAACAAAATTTTATATAGATTACAGGCCGAAGACAAATTAGGATGGGTTCTTAAAATTTTCTCAGGCAAAGATTACACTGAAACAGAAAAATGGAAAAGGATAGAGAAATTTGTTCAATGTAGAAATTTTTATATTCATTACAAGCCACAAACCTCTTCCCGAATTAAAAATTTTGATGAATTATTGCAGCCAAAAAAAATAAAGGAATTCTTGGACGATGCATTACATTGTTATAATTATTTGAAAAAATCAAGATCAAAAAAATATTCAGAATTTCAAGATAAAATTGATAAAGTCAGAGCAATTATTGATACTGTTCATAAAGAAAGAAAGGAGCTCGAAAAATATTTTACAAAACACATTTTCAAACTCCAAAAGGAGTTGAAAAATTTAAAAGAGAGTAGAAGATAGTTCTTAATCATATTAATTTAACTTTAACCACACCAATTTAAAACCTTTCAGTAAGACTTCAATATGAATAAAGAAATGGGCTACCTCATAATGGCTATAATAGGCGGAGCAGTTGGCAATTTCTTTGTGTATTTTTACATTAAAACTGCTGAATCGTTCCTGAATTTCTCTAGAGAAGTGTATTTTATTTTGGCCATATCTGCTGCGATAGTATTTTTTGGGTTGATATACGTACTCTACAAAGAAATGAAAAAATAGGTTTAAACATACTCTTTTAAAACCTTTTAGGGAAATTTCAATATGATTAAGGAATTAGTCATACCCTTGGTCTTACTTTCTCTAATAGTAATTACAGCGATGATAAGTGGCTGTACAACCACTAAAATCACCGGTGCTATAACGGGTTGCCATAAAGAAACGAGACCTGAAAAGTATACAACTGAAGTTAAAGGTTGCGACCAAATGGAAGGTTGTAGATGTTTACACAAAAGCTTTTTGGGTTTAGGTGCTTGTGATAGTTGCGAATGTATAAGATACGTAGAAGTACAGGTTTGTGAATAGGGTATTATAAGGTTTGCGCAATGAAACATTATGTAGTACTTCCAGTATTGATAATTGCTGTTTTGGTGAGTTCTGGGTGTATCAATCAAATTCAACCTGAAAAGGAGTTCATATTGCCAGAATCTTTTATCACGATGCAAGGACCTATACTTGCTGTTACCCTTAGTGGCTGTGATAAAGGTTATGTTGGAAGTGAAGTTGTTATAGACAGCGATGAATGTGAAAAATTCAATAATCTTGCACCATGTATCAGAATTCCTCTCTCTTTAATAGATTATAATTGGACATATTATGAGCAAACAGGTAAATACAGGCATTTTTCTAATGAACTTGAATGTGATGGTGTAAGAAATAAAGCACAGTGCCAAATAAAAATGGATAATGAAATACTTGTGAAAGAGGGTTGTTTCGAAACGGGTTTGGGGGCGATCACAACTTATTCTAAAAAGTCAACCAAAATAGACAAGACCCACACATTTACAGTATGCTGTTCGGCAACTGATAAAAAAGAAGGATTTGATACGTGTAAATCTTATACAATGGGAAGGGTTTGTCCGGAAATTGAATTGGGATTTTGTGCTAAATCCCAGCTTGTAATTTCGGAAGCTGTATATGATTCTGAATCGAAAGAATTAACATTATCAATATTCAATACAGGTGATGTCCTTTTATCCGGTTTTGTTGTTACGCCCAATTATCAAAACGGAACAATATATTCGACGAGATTCGAAAACTTGGAAATATATAATCAAGAAATAAAAACAGTAACCTTATCAACAGATAGTACCTTGAAGCAGGTTGCTGTCAAGTCGCTACAATGCGGTGGAACAGAAGATTTGATAAATAGGAATAATATACAAGGATTGTGATAAGGCTTTGGATTTATGAAAAGAAAAATTATCATCCTTTCGGTCTCGATAATCGCTGTTTTGATTGGTTCTGGGTGTGTCTTTACAGAACCCTTTTTGGACTACAAACGTACATACTTTTGCCCCAGTTTTGATTATCTATCATTAAACAAAGACATTACGAGTGGTGTTGTATACCTAAACACTTCTGAAATAGAAAACTATGAGTTTACGTCAGATTCTAAAACTATAGAGCTTATTATAAAAGATAAAGCATTGATGACTTGTGAAACAGGTTCTTTACCTGGAGAGAAATTAAATTACTGGTATTGCAGGGATGTCAAATTTTCACAAAGATTATTCGACCAAAATGGAAAAATAATATCTACGGTTGAGAGATCAATCACTATTGTTTTTGACGAAAATATGAAATATCTAGAAAACAGCTGTTAACACGCCCCTTTAAACCAAATCCCTGAATTTTGACCCCCTCCTTTATAAGCAAACTTCCCTGTTTTTCTATTTAAAAAACTTAACTTTTAACTTCTTAATTGTAACAACAGTGATTTCATGGGAAAAAGAAAGAGAAGTTACAAGTATGATGAAATAAAGGCAAGAGGTAGACATTATTTTAGAAATTTTATAAAAAAACTCGGGAAAGATCCGAGGGATATTAAGGTTCTCTTTTTACCTGGTAAGGATGCGATTGAAATTTCAGAGGTTTTTGATCCTTTAGGAATACCAAGGAACAATTTAACTGGTCTTGAAAATGTATATTCAATATATGATCAATTAAGAAGAAAGAATTATGGAATAAAGCTATTTCACACGGGTGATTTAGAGTTCTTTGGGCAAACTGATGAAAAATTTGATGTAATAAATTTGGATTATGAGAGTCATTTCAGTAAAAATTTAATTGAATCTTTGAAAGAAGTTGCCTCAAGACAAATACTAAGAGATCCGGGCATCTTGCTTACTAATTTCCTTGGTAGAAGAGAAAAACTTAGACAAAAACAATTGTACATAACCGGAGAAGAGCCATTACATACATTTTTTAAAAAAATAGGAGATATCATTTATAAATACCATGATAATCTGGACGGGGCAGTTTCTGAAACGAAAAAGGCCTTTGATGAAGTTTTAAAGGGTAAAAACGTTAAACTCGATGATTTAAGGGAAAAAATTCCAGACATAATTATAGATATTTTTATGAAAGGTGAGTGTAATAAAAGAATACCATCGCTCTATAAACTAAATCCTGATTTTCATAGAATTAATGAAGAGTTTAGAGATTCTTCTAATAGCCTTTATCGCAAACTTCTCGATATCTACGGATCAGAGCAGGTAAAGGTCTCTAGTCGTGTTTTAGAAAAAATTTTACCTTGGGGTCTTAGTCTGGAAGATGCTTATCATGAAATAAATACCCTTAGTGATGAAGACCTTTTAACGAAATTTGGTTCTCTAGAAAAAAAACATTTCTATTCTTTAATAGATAAGATTAAGAATAGTGAAAGTTTTGGCGGAACTTTTATAATAGGTCTATTGAGATTTCTTGATTCACACCCATATTTTTGTACCTCTCATAAAAGTTTCAAATATATAAGCGAGGGTTCATCTCCAATGCTTCTTGATTTCTTCTATTTTACACAAAAAAGAGATATTCTGGAAAAATATGGAAAATATATAAAAATAAACAATAAAAACGATCAGCTTTGCATCGATTTAGATGTACCACATTTCACAAAAAATTTGTTCCCAAAAGGGAAATTTAGAGAAAGATTTCCAGATACTCTCATATTCAGAAGGATGAAAGAAATAAGGAACGAGATGTATAAAGTGTTTAAAAATCTTGCCTCTTATAATAAGTCTAAAAGATTTCTTATTGGTTCATCATATAAACCAAAAATGACTGGAAAAGAGTTTTTTAAATTAAAATATGTTGAAGGCCTTACAGACGAGGAAATAATGAAAAGGGGACGGCTTACACCAGGTACTTTAAGGGCCTTTAAAACCCATGCCAAAATGGGTACATATGGACCGATACCTTTTGAAATATCAGTTGAAAAACCGCCTGAAGAGGAAATAACCAAGATAAAAACTTACACCATCACAGATCTATTTGATTCCAACCATCCCTACGGCTTCCTTGAAAGGTTGCCGAAAGCGACCGAAACGAGATTGAAGTATTTCCTTGAAGAGGATATGCCTTTGAAAATTAATTTCACACCTGAACAAATGGACCAATTGGTAAAAAACATAGCACATAGCAAGTGGTATAGGAATGCACAGAAAGAAGGAGTAACCGAAAACCAAATCTACACCTTTTTTGACGACATAATGCTTTACTGTATCTGGAATGAGAAGGTTCCGGACAAAGATACGATAAAAAACTTATTAAAAAACTCTCTTAGCGGAAAGGATATCTTACCTGAAAGATTGCCGAAAGATTATGTTCCGAAGGTTGAAAAAGGAGGTGAAAAGATGAGCCCTAGAGGAAGCCCGCGTATATCAAAGGAAGCTGCGATAGTGATGTTAAAGCTAGGTCATGACCCTTTAGAAATATCGAACAGTTACAGTGGATTTACGCCACAACAAATAAGAGGTCATAAAAAATGGAACACCATGGGTAAATATGATGACCTTCCACTAACCAGCGACCTTGCCTATGAACTATTTGCACTAGGTCTGGAAACGACGGACCTCAGACAGGCATTCCCATACGCGAGAAAACAATCAATAGCAGGTTTCAAAAAATGGTACACGATGAGAAATGTGGGTGAATGAGTAAAACCCATATAAACCTTTATAAGCCCTGAAACCAATAATATACCAACCATTAAAAGCATAATCGGTTTGGTCTAAACCGATAGCTAGCGCCACATTCTGCATTGCTGGCCTGTCCCCAGCGCTTTATTAGGAAAAGCCCCCAAATATCTAATGTTGGGTGGTGGATATAGCTTTTGATCCAATACAATACATATTCGACTTTCTGAGATTGTTTGATAGCCCGGGGACATACATAATGTGGATAGTTCTGGGTTTGGTCTTTGTTCCATTTTATGTGAAAAGTGTTTATTTTCAGCTGAAAAATCCACAAGAATACTACATGATGTCTTTCGAGAAGAAGTTCTGGATGGGTTTAATATTCATAATTGCCTGGCTTGTTTTTGGTGCAGTGAACTTCATGAGGTTCCTGCCTGCCTGATTCTAAAAACCGATTGCATGATCTGGTGAATTTTTTAAATAGTTATTGATAATAATACCTATAATACCTATGGGCCTGTGGTCTAGTTGGTTAGGACGCCGCCCTCACACGGCGGAGATCCCCGGTTCAAATGACCCTTTTTAGAAAAGCGTCAACGGAAAACGGTCTGAAGATCCGGGCGGGCCCATATTTATAAACTATATCTAATAATATGGTTACATGGGTCCGTGGTCTAGTGGTATGACGTCGCCTTGACGTGGCGAAGGTCGCCGGTTCGATCCCGGCCGGACCCATGCCCCTGTAGTCTAGTTGGCCAAGGATACCGGCCTTTCGAGTACTTTTCAAAAACTTGAAAGGGAAGAGGCGAAAGCCTATGACTTAACGAAGACAGCCGGTGACCCGGGTTCGAATCCCGGCGGGGGCATAGGTGAATGTATGCCTGTATTCGAAAGATACTGTGATAGATGCGGAGAACTGAGCAAAAGGCTCAAGAATGTTAATGGTAGAATGCTCTGTCCCAAATGTAGAGGTTTGAGAACAGGAGAAGAGGACGAGGAAACAGGGAGGAAAGCTCAACTCAGAAAGCTTTGGACCACGAAAGAAGAATAAAAATACATGCGGGGGTACCCAAGTGGTCAATGGCTTCGGCCAAAGGGGCTAGAGTATCTAAACGATGCGTTAGGTATGGCCAGGTTTAGGTATGGCCAGGTTCAGGTTCGTCGGAACCATAGGTTTCCGTTGAGAAGCCTAGTAGCTTAGTGCTTTCCTGGGTTCGAATCCCAGCCCCCGCATCATACTATTTCTTTCAATAGTCTCAGATGTAGAAAAATCTAAAAATAAAAAATAGGGAGTATCTGTGTTTACTTCGAAAGTGAAATGGTTATTGTTGAGACGTTCAGTTCGTTGTCCCTTTCTCCCTGAATCTTCTCTGTTCCTATCTCGATCTTATGTTTCACATCGTTAACGAACCTGTTCCTGACAACTTCCGCGACATCTACCGCACGAGATATAGATCTGCCTCTTGCCTTCAAATAGACTTCTTTTGCTCCTTCTGAAAACTGTGTTATCACGGCAAGCACGTAGGACATTGTTGGTTTCTTTCCTACGAAAACCACGTTGTCATCTGCTCTCTTTGCTTTCTCTTGTTTTTCTGCCTTTTCTGCCATGTTAGCACCTCCTAATTAACTAATATGGTTGTTTCCCTGTTTGATTTCAGATAATTTTAATATAATTCTAGGCTTTTAAAAGCTTTATCCTATGCGATTTTTATAAGAAATACCATGCTAACGGACTCGAAGGTTGCATTGGCTCCGTTGGAAACAGGGAATTTCGAGCTCGAATCAGTGACGTTGATCTGCAGGATCGCCTCACAGGGGGTGTCCTTCTTATCGATAACAACAGCGTTTATAACGTAGTTCTTATCCTTCACGTTGTCCTTGGGCTTATCGTCCTTTTTTAGGTTTATGCATTGCAAAGTTTTCAGGTCATTGAAGATTTCGGAGGATTTCTCGTAGAGCTTTAAGTAGTCAAGAGAGTAGGAATGCCCTAGTTGCGGGGTAGATTCAATGCTTATTCTCTCCTCACCTGTTTCATGTTTTATGACATCATGGAAGCGTATGGTTTCATCGCTGTTTGCAAATACCTCTGTCTCGCCGTCAAGATAATTTATTGCTATCTGATCAGTCTTAAATACTGGTATTGAGTAATACCTCTCGAAGAAGCTATAACCCCCATCAGTATACTCGTTTAGATTCTCTGTTATTGCGGATTTCAGGCTGTCATTAAGATCTTTCTCTGAAGGTTTCAAAACACCACCTGTTTCCTGCCAGTAGCTGTAAACTCTGCTCTTGCAGTCCTTGAAGAAATCACCACAGTTATCCCAGTTAAGGAGGAACTCCTTTTGCAGCGAATTTACAGTTCCGGTGTCAACCACTGCTGTCTCATTCATACCTTTATCCTTCTGGAATTTCTTGACACCTTCAAGGCTTCCCTTACCGAACTTGCAGTCAATACCGCTCGTGTAATAGGGATCCCCACCACTGTCTTTGAGATTCGTTAGTATACATTGGAGCTTTCCTATCTGATTGTTGTGGTTTTCAGCATTCTCATCTCCTTCTTTACATCCAAATGCCCCATCACCGCACCCGAGAAGTTTTCCTCCTATCTTTTCCTCCTTAAGATTACAGTTATAGTTGCAGTTTAGGTTTTCTGCATACTGCGAAGTGGTTGGAACATCCTTCCATCCGCCCCTCATCGCGTTGTCGTACATTGCCTGGTAAACAGAGTAGTCCAAGGAATTCTCGAGGTAAAGATTCGCAAGGTTCATTCCATTTTTAACTACATAGATATCGAAAAGGAAGAATTCCACGGTTGTCTCCCTGTACAGCATGTAATAGACAACCTGCCCGACAACTAAAACTAGCATTACCGCAAGCACTATTGCAAATATTGTCAGTGCCGGAACTACTCCTTTCATTCCCATATCACCATCTCCACCTTGCCTTTCTTTCCTCCAGGAAGAGGAATATCAATGCCGTATCCCGTTACCCTGTGGGAAGGCTGTTCGCACTCCACGGGAGCGTTCGGAAGATAGGGGCAGGGATCAACCGCCGTAGCGTCACTCTTCTTTTCGGCGGTCCCGAGTTCGAAATGAAGGTGCGTTCCTTTCGAGTAACCCGTGTTCCCAACCAGACCTATGTGTCTGTTGCTGGCCACAACCACTTTATCGCCTTTCTTCAGACCAGTCACAACATCCTTAAGATGAACATAAAAGGTATAGAACGTCTGTCCACTCTGGTGATGCTTTAATGTGACATAGTTCCCCAAACCTCCGTTGCAACCGCATTGACGATGATTGTATCTCTTATCGGGATCACTAGTGGTATCATCAATTATTTTACAGCTAGCCGGAGCAGCTGCACACCCGCCTACTATTTCCACAACCTGACCATCCGCGGCGGGGTATACCTCTGTCCCCTCCGGCAAAGCTATGTCTATTCCTCCATGAAGTTTTAGAGAGCCCTCTTCCATCCTTAAGCCGAAACCCGAAGAAATAACTGGCGTTCCTCTCACGGGCCAATCAAGATTTATGCTGCCCAGTTTGTAGATCCTTGCAGCTTTGGAGGGGTCTCCTTTCTTTTTCTCGTATACCGTGTTTCCAGAGGAATCCTTCACGATTAGATAGTAGTTTTCCAACTCGCTCAGGGTATTTCCGATTTTTTCTAAATCTCCCTTAAGTATTTTATCTGAATCCTTCGCGATTAAACTGCCGAGGATTTCCATGTAATCCTTTTCGTTTAGCCGGGAACCTAGGAAAGTGAGGCCTTCCGTTGCCCTCTCGTCTATTTCGATATATATGTCCACCTCTCCCTTGATTTTAAAAATCTTCGTTATGATATGAGTCTTTGCAAAAAGATGCATGCCGAAAATTACAAATGCCATCGCAATGATGATTACCCACAATCCCACAAAGCCCTTTTTATACCTTGACACTCAATCGCCCCATATGAATTTTATCAATTTTTTCGAATAATTCCATACACGTTTCGCTATCCATTGAATCAAAAATTCTTATCTTATCGCAATTTACAAGCTCATGCGGTATTATACTCGTAACAGGAGTATCATGAAAATCAACTATCCTGGAATCGAATTTTATTCCCTCATCCTCCATGTCCTCGAGCCATTTCCTTACCTCGTAAGATGGAATGGTTTGTACGTTTACAGGTAAACTCTTGTAGTAGTTTTTGGAATAAAGTTTCAGAACCACGTCGTTTGCTTTCAGGCTTCCAAGACCCTCCCATTTTGCCTGTACAAGAAATTCCCCGTTAAGTTTCGTATTTTTATCAGTTATCTTTTTCACTTCAGGTATTGCTATGGAAACCCACATGCTGTGCTCTATCTTTATTTGCTTGTTGTAATACCTTCTAATGCTTTCCAATAGATCACTGGCAATTGCAGCAGGAGGGAACAGGTATTTCAGCTTATCACTCGATGGGGTAGGGAAGGAATATTTCTTGTTGCTTTCAATATCCTTTACTTCGGCCTCCATTATCGGTTCCTGTATCTCGCATATCCTGTTAATACTGTCATCATCATACTCCTCAAGAACATCCTCTGAAATGAGCCGTTCATTCGCGCTGAGCCTGGCCAAACAACTCTCCGCAGCATGAGAAGCTTCAACAAGCTGAATATTCTCTATGGGTATTTTAACAACCCCTGCAAAATCAATATAGTACGTTTGAACCGTTATCAAAATTGTTACAATTGCAATTGCAAAGATGACCACCCCCACTGTCAGATAGAGTTCGAACCCTCCTTTCATATTTTCGACACCTCATGTTGTTTCGATTGAAGCAGGCGGAACCTGCTTTATTTGTTATACATATTTCTTCCATTCCTCAGCATAGCTCATCACCCTGCTTACGTAGCCTTCCTGGGCTTCACGGTGGCATTCGCCGCTGTTGTACATTCTCAGGCCTCCCTCAACGTTTCCGCATCTTAAGATGCTGTCGTACAGGTGGTGAGTCCCGGCCTCTATCGCCTTTTCTGGATTGAACCTTTCATCTTCATCGTCCGGTTTACACTCGCTAGGGGTACATGAATTACACGAAGAAACCTTTGTAGGATTTCCATACTTGTCCTTGCATATGTCCTTACGGCACCACTCAAACGGATACTGAGGAACTTTCAGCTTATATAATCTGGCAGTTCCTGGAACGAACTGTATAATTCCAGCGGCGCCGCAGGGGCTTACCGCCTTCTCATTCCATCTGGATTCTTCGCTTATCAGCCCTGCTATCAGGGCTTCGGGCTTGTTGTAATAGGCAGTCAGATTATGATTGGGGTCTCTGGCGCTCTTCTCTATCGCATCCTTGTAAGCACTGTATTTGGCGATGAAATAGTTTTGAATGCTAACAGAAGAAATTGTGAATGACTTGGTCGGGGATATTTCAACGGGTTTGTTTGGTTCTTTCGAAAGGGTGATGTGAGACACGTTACTGAACACTTCACATTTGGTGGCCTTGAATGCCTTCGTTCCTCCGCAGGTTATTGAAAGCTCCCCAACAATTGGAACCTGACCGCTGTCTCTTTTCCTATCCAACTTTTCGTCATAGGCGGTGACCTTTATGTAATAGTTACCTAGCGGCTTGATGGAAGTGTATGTCCGTTTAGACCATGAATACCTGCCTATCTCTATATCGAAACTCCCGTTCAGATTCTTCTCCACCTTTCCCCTTTCAGTGGTCGAGAGACCGTTTATGTAGGAAGCAAGTGAATGAGCAGTGGACAATGCCCTCGCCTCCATGCTGGTTCTCAGACTGGGCCTTGTCTGATCATAGATTATCAAAATTCCCAATATCGATATTATTATGACAGCTACGAGAATTATTATCGGCTGGGTAAGCGAACCCTTTGACATCTCAATCAACATTCTTCGATATTATTTAATTAGCGACACACGGGTCGATATTCTTGATGACGGCGGTCGGGGTTGTTTGATAGTCCTCCATGTGTATGCAATGTTTCTCGTTGGCACCTTCGAATACCGCCTTTTCGAAAACACCATAGTTTCTCCATATGCATGTGGTTTTCATTCTGCCTCTCTGGTATGCTTTAAGGGGATTCTTTAAATAATCACCAACCCCTGCCTTGTATTCAATGGGTATCATTATAATGAAACTGCCGTAGCCCTTAAGCCTGTTCCTATCCTCATCACAATCGTATATGTTTACCTCGCTTTTGATATCCTGAGCAGTTAGACCAGACACATCAACAAATATAACCTTCTGCACACAACCCCTGAAATCAACAATGTTATCTCCGTTCTTTAAGCCCATTAAAGCTTTCTTTGGTTGGCTCCAGCACGGTCCGTAAATAAGATTGCTCAAAAGTATGAAAAGCAGGAAAATGGCAAGTCCTGCCCCAATAATCGCAACACAGAGTAGCAGAATCTGTTTTACGCCCACTTCACCCCTCAGTTTACTCATAAGAATAATTTTGTTTTCCACATTTAAATTTCAGTCAAGGCGTGGGCTGGATGTTCACGTTTGTAAACCATGTGTTAACACCCACATAAATCGCTATAAAAAATCCTATAATAAGTACTGTTATAATAACCCATAGTAACGGGTCTATGGAACCCTTCAGATTTTTCATGTTTTTTAACATTACGGGAATCATGTCAAGCATATCATCACTTGAAAAAGTTATAAAAGTAAAGGATTGCAAGCACAACTATTATGAGCACGAGTATCATAATGCCGTACTGAGCGATCATCTCTGAGAATCCTTTTCTCATATTTATAAATTGGCCTGGAAGTTTAATAAGTTAAAAATATCGTTAGTTAATGCATTTCTTGGTGGTGGGATCGCATTTACCGGTTTCACATTCTTGGGGGTTTGCGGGGTTACAGGGTTGTCCTACCTTTAACTTTGTTGTTGTTCCGGGAACTAGGCCCCCAGGTACGTATTTAGAGCAGTCGCATGTTGGAAAACCATACTGGGAACAGGAATACTGTGCTCCACCAACCTTTACGGTACCGGTCCAACCGGAAGGTGGTCCTGTTCTTGTGCCCGTATTCGTGCAGAGCTCTTGACATCTGGTCTGGCAACGAGAAAGAGCGAGTTGTTCGGTTGAGAAGAAACCCCATATCTGGAGGAACCTATCGATACCCCCGCTAAAAATAGTTAACAAGACAACCGCAATTATTAGAATAACAACAGCCGCCACTACGATAAGAATGGATATCCTCATTTTGATCGTTTAATAATTGGTCCAGCTGGTATAAAAATCTGAATTCGGGCCTAGCTCTGCTCTATTGGGTCGGTGTTATAAACTGGCACGTGTAGCACGTTTGCCTTGCCAAGTCTGCACCACAGGAAGTATCCTTCATTAGATACGCACAGCTTCTCAACAACACCTGCCCACCTTCGTTAACCCTCATTGATGGTATGGCCCAATTGGCGGGTAGTGTTTGTGTTGCCGTGCAGGTCGATCTGCCTATCTCCGCACACTGGGTCCTCGCCCCTGTGATAGTTCCTATAGGCCCTATTCCCGTGCTGAATATTGTAAGCAAAACCAGCGCTATGACCAGTACCACAATAGCGGATACCACAATTAGTATAGACACCCTCATAATTTAAATTATGCCCAAACCCGCTTATAAAGATTGGCTTTTGTTTCGGATTAATGTTTTTAGGCGCAATAATATTCATGTTCCGCCGAGTTCCGACAAAAATTTATTGAGAGAATTGAATATATCTCCTATAACATTCTGGGATTCTCCTGTCCAGCCGATCATCAATCCTACAAGTACAATGAATGCTATGAGGAGGATTAGGAGAACAACCACGACCTTTATTGTTACATGCATATTAAATTATTAGGGCTATTCAATAATTTATAATTTCAGCCCCAATAATAGTTATCAGGTGATCTGCATGCCCAAAAAACTGATCGAGGCCGCGCTCTTCATGTCTCCTAGACCGCTTACAGTAGAGGATATCTCAAAAATAACAGGTGTCAGTTCTCTCGGAAAAATTGAGGAGAGACTGGAGGAATTGAGAAAAGAGTATGAAGGCAAGGGGATTGAAATCATCCGAAGTCCGGAAGGATGGGTCATGCAGGTGAAGAACGAAATGCTTCCCAGGGTGGCGCATCTCGCTCGCTACTCCGATCTCCGGGACGGGCACAAGCGTACGCTAGCGCTGGTCGCCTACAGAGAGCCCGTCAAGCAGAGCGAGATCGTTAGGATACAGGGAAACAAATCGTATGCGTACATAAAGCTTTTGATAAAGAAAGGTCTTATAAAATCCGAGAAGGAAGGAAGGACGCGGATACTGACGCTGACCAGGGAATTTGAGAGGTACTTCGGGGAGGAGAAAGAGAGGATAAGGGAGATGCTTGAACAGGGTGTGAAACAAAGGGAAGAAGGTTCTGTAACAAACGAAAATGCCACGATTGAAAAGGATTAACCAATATAAGAGGATTCAAACAAGATTTAGTTATGAGGGTTTGGATTTTACTTCTGGTATTAGTGGTGTTAACGATTTCTCCAGCCCTCGCCAGTGCTCAGTGCACGCCACCCGCAACGGGCAACTGGGTGGTGAATGACAGCGTGACCTGCACTTCGGAATTCATAATACTTACCGGCAACCTGATCATAAACGGGACGGGAAACCTCACCCTGCAGGGATCGACCCTTCAGTTCAATTCGAGTTCTGACGGGGAATACGGAATACAGGTGGACAGTTCTCTCTATGTCCTGTGGTCAACCGTAGAGAGCAACACAACAAATGCGTACACGTTCGTCTCCAACCCCGGGGCGATCCTTGAAATCCATAATTCGTACATACATGACTGCGGTTATAACTTAACAGAGTTAAGTAAAACAGGTGTTTATGTGAACTCTGATGACGCGCACATAACAAAGACTAATTTTTCCGATAATTTTGAAGCCATGGTATTACAAGGTTCAAATTCCGTTATAGATAACAACACCATCACCGACAACCCGGCCGGAGGATTGTTTGTCACAGGAGACGACAACAACATAACGAACAATTTTATATCGTACAATGGTTTCGAGGGTATCCGGGTTGAAAATTCGAAGGGCACAAGGATTGAAGGAAACACCATACTGGAAAATAATCAGGGGGCGTGGGGCCGTGGAATTGATTTGTGGCAAACAGAGGATGTATCACTAATCGACAACGTCGTCAATCTGAGTGCTGAATACGATATATACATGCTCTCGGCTTTAAACACAGTGTTCGTAAACACGAGCTACACGAGTTTATGGAAGGGCTGGTATCTGAACGTGACCGCTGTCAACAATGCAGGAAGTCCTGTTGATGGAGCAAGTGTTTGGGTGAAGAATAATTTCACGAGAACAGTCTTCACCGGAAGTACGAACTCCCAAGGAATTGTTGAAACATTGTATCATGAGCAGAAGATAGAAAACGAGACGGGAATCTTTTATTTCAATCCCTACACCATCAACGCGACCAAGGGTAACTATTCGAATTCCACCACAGCTGACCTGACAAGTGATCTAAACGTTGAAATAGTGGTTGGGGCCGTGAACGTTTCAAACGTTTCAGCCTTTATAATAACGGTGAATTCCCCTGAAAACAACTCCATATATTTTTCAACAGATCTTATAAATGATTCAATTCTTCTGCTGGAAGTGGAATCAAACAAGAACATCTCCTCCTGCGATTACATGCTTGATTCGACTTCTGTTGGATCGCTTTCAGAGGTTAACCCCAATAAATTCAGGGACTACCTGAACGTTTCTGATTTCCTGGGAGGGGAGTACGAAATGACCTTCATTTGCCAGTCCGATTCTGTGGAAAACACGACAAAAATTATATTCCTGGTGTATCCGGGGAGGGAATGCCTATCGGATATATACTGTGATGATGATGAGGAATGCAGCAATGATTACGAATGTGTGGAACTTACGGGCGACTGCGGTTACGCCTCTAACCACGAGTGGATTGAATACGGCTGCTGTGAGGACGACGACTGTGAGGATGATGAGTACTGTGATACAAGTTTGCATACATGTGAAGAGGTTTCATGTGATTGCGGTGTCCCGGAGGATCACACCTGTGTTTTCCCCTATCCCGGCTACTGCTGTGAGAACTCGCACTGCGATTCGAACCAGACCTGCGACGTGATAAACAATAAGTGTGTAACGCAGATCCTTAACGTGTACGTGCCTGAAAGGATAGCACAGGGGGAAACCATAAGGGTGTATGTAAAGGATCAGAACAACGTTTCCGTGGCTGACGCGACCGTTACCGTTTCATATTCGGATTCCGGTAATCTTTATCTCTTCTCCACCAACAGCCAGGGATTCGCTGACGTGTCTATAAACGAATCCGGCAATGCCCAGATATCTGCCAGGAAGGCGAACTATTTCACCGGTTCTACCTCAATCAAGGTTACGCCGGCCTTTGACTGGTTACTGTTCTCCATAATTTTCATTGTCATATTCGTGGGAATACTTGTCCCGATTATGCTGTTTAAAAAGAGAGATCTCTTCAAATTCGGCGGTCCCCTGAAACTCGAGAAAACAGTGAGTGGGAGGATCGTGATGCTGAGAATCAAGAATAATACGAAGGGCGTTCTCAAACTGTTAACAATCGTTGATAAGGTCCCGAAAGGGGCGTTCCTGAGATGTAACGTAATGCCTGAAATAGAGACAATAGACAGTAGGACGGACAGACTGAGCTGGACAGTCCTTGAGCTCGGCCCGAAAGAAGAGATAGTGATAGAATACGAGGCGGGAGGCTTCTACAAGGGTTTCTCTGTTGAGTCCGGCGGTAAAAGGTATAACGGATAATTCTTAAACTTTAAATATACATATGTAATAATTAGTTACTATGCCACGACCAAGCCAGAGATCGCGATCATTAAGGAGAATCAAGAAGAAAACCCCAGGCGGAAAACGAACGATACACTACAAGAAAAAGAAGCATTCAGTTGCGAAATGTTCGATCTGCAAGAAACCGCTCTCCGGGGTTCCGAGAGGAAGGGATTCTGACATCGCGAAAATACCGAAAACCAAGAAACGTCCGGAACGCCCTTACGGAGGAAACTTATGCTCATCCTGCATGCGCAGGGAGATAAAAAGGAGGCTCTTTGAGTCTGTCTAATAGGCGACTATTAGGAGGTTGATAGAATGTTCGAAACAGGAAGAATTTGTATGAAGGTTGCTGGCCGTGAGGCCGGCAGGTTCTGCGTTGTAATTGGTAAAGAGAAAGGGGACGAAAAAGAATTCGTTATAGTGACGGGTCCCAAAATCGTAACAAAGGTCAGGAGAAGGAAATGCAACGTTCACCATTTAGAACCAACTCCTCTGAAGATTAAGGTAAAGGAAAATGCAGCGGATAACGAAGTTATGAAGGCCTTTGAAAGGGATGATATTTACAAGAAACTGAACCTGCACAAGCCAACCCCCGAGGAGGTAAAACTCGCGGAGGAAGCGAAAACAAGGCATAAGGAAAAGGCCAGGCCCAAGGAAGAGAAAAAACCCGAGAAGAAAGAGGAAAAGAAGCCTGAAAAGAAGGAAGAGAAACCAAAGAAAGAGGAGAAAAAGAAAGAGAAACACGAGAAACCAAAGCATAAGAAGGAAAAGAAAGAGGCGAAACCGAAGAAGAAGGCAGCTAAAAAGAAATCAAAGAAGGCCAAGAAGAAATAGTTCACGCTTTTCCCGTTCTTAACAAAAACGTTTATAAGTGTTAATGCCAAATGGATTGTCTATATCGAGGTGGAAAATTAATATGTACATACACGTAAACCGTGAGGGTAAAAAATATTGGAACGTAAAAGTTGAAGGACTAAGAATAGGTAGCTACCAGTATGATGATTCTAAAAATCCAAGGAGAAAAGGTAACGGTTTTTCATTAGAAGGAAACATTTCTTTTGAGAAAGAAAAGGAAGAGGATGTCATAAAATCCATAAAGGAATTAGGACTTATGACATACCTGAGAACTGGTTCACCGGATTTCCAGATAGAAACCGTTTTAGGCGAGGGCGTGCCGAAAAAATATGGAAAGATATTTTCTAAAAGTTACGAACTTGGATTAAAAATGCTGCCCGAAGCAATCGGGAGGTACAGAAAAAGGTTAAGAACAAACAAGGGAGTGGCAAGAAAGGTCCTGAAAAGAACGAACGTTCTAGAAGATTTCAATCTTTTACAGTCAAAGAAATCTGTCCTGAAGAGCGCTCAGGAAATTGTCAGGGCAGAAAGAGCAAGAGACCGTTCTAGAAAATCAAGTCTAAGTCTTTTAAACGCTTCTTAACCTCTGGCGTACATTTAGGACATACCCAGATTTCAACTTTACCCTTTTCTTTACGTTTGACAATCTCCAGTCTTCCCGGTAGATTTGCACGAAACTTCTTCTTACACAGATTGCAGGTTTTCAGTCTGATCATTCAGAAACCTCAGGTAGAAACGATCATTCCTCCGCCGCCGGAAGCAGCGAATCTGTGGATCATGGTCGCGATTGTGTTGAGTATCCCCTGCGCCTGTCCAACGTCTATTTCCATCTTGTGAGGTTCAAGGATTTCGATGGAGGATGGACCGTAGTTGAGAACAATGTAAACCAGCCTGTCGAAGTTCTCCGCAACCGCCTCGATATCAACGACCTGGGAAAACCCCTTTGGAATGTCAGGCAGGGGTTTCTCTATTTCACGGGTCTCTTGAAAGTCCTTCTTGTAGATAAGCAGGCATTTCTCCTTCTCCATCCTTTCCATGTGTTTTTTGAGCGCGGACCCCACGGCTTCCTTCGATATCGCCATCGCCTCTACCATCATGGATGTTTTGATCCACCCGTTCTTCATCTTCTTTTTGACCTGTTCCTCGATTTTTTTGTCCATAATAATCACGTTTAGTTTTGAAATAAAAGGTTTATATTATTTCTTTAACCACTCCGTCCCTCTCAGTCTGACTATCTCTCCGCACTTTGGACACTTCTGGTTCATAGAATAAACAGAGAATCCCGTTCGCTTGATGACGAGGGTATCGCATTTCCAGCAATAGGTTGATTCATACTTGTTTCCCCAGACGTTTCCTGCATAGACCCATCTAAGACCCTTGCCCTTCGCAATATTTACCGCGTTTTCGAGGACGCTGACAGGGGTTGGTGACAGATTTGTGACTTTATACTGCGGGAAAAACGCTGAGAAGTGGAGAGGGGTGTCCTCTCCAAGGTTATCTTTGATCCATTCCACAAGTTTCCCTATATCCTCTTCCGAATCGTTCAGCGTGGGTACTATAAGGTTCGTTACCTCTATCCACACGTCATTCCTCTTGTACGCCTTCATTGCGTCATAAACAGGTTTGACCCCAACGCCCGAACATGTCTTCTTGTAGAATTCGTCATCTCCTTTCAGATCAATGTTTATGGCATCCAGGTATTTAGAAATGGTTTTTATGGGCTCCAGATTTGTGTATCCATTCGAAACCCACATGTTGTATAAGCCCTCTTTTCTGGCGAGCTTCATTATGTCCAGGGCGTATTCAATGAAAACTGTGGGCTCCGTGTAAGTGTAAGAAATCCCTTCAACGTTGTTTTTCTTCGCGAGTTCTATGATCTCTTCAGGAAACATCTCATCCCCGTGGATCTCTCCGTATTCCTGCGAGATCTCCCAGTTCTGGCAGAACTTGCATTTGAGATTGCAGCCGACCGTTGATAGCGAGAGGGTTTTCGTCCCAGGAGCAAAGTGGAAGAGTGGTTTCTTTTCGATCGGGTCAACCGCGACCGAAACAGGCAGTCCGTAAACCAGCGAATAGAGCTTGCCCTTGTCGTTTCCCCTCACACCGCAGAATCCTGTCCCTCCCTCGGGTATGACGCAGTTGTGAGGGCAGAGATCGCATTTAACCCTCTTGTCAGTCAGTTTTCTGTAGAACATAGCTTCTTTCATGTTGAGAAATTGAATCAAGGATTAAAAAATTAATCTATTCCCTTCTCAGAAAGGCCTTCAAAAAATTCTCTGTTTTTTCGAGTTTTAGAATTTCCTCTTTGGTTGCCCACTTGTGTTCTGTGTGTTCCTCGCTGAGTCTGAACTCTCCTGATATCTTTTCACACTGGTAAACTATGAAAAACACCGGTCTCTCGTTCACGATCTCATGGAAGGTGAATATGGGTTTGATAACCCTTATCTTAAACCCTGTTTCTTCTAAAACCTCCCTTTCAAGCGCCTTCAAGACGTCCTCCCCGATTTCGAGCCTGCCTCCCGGGAAATCCCAGTAACCAGGATAAACATGGGTTTTGGTGGAACGCCTCATGATAAGATATTTATCTCCCTCCCTGATCACGGCCTTCTGCGCCACCACGAGAAAATCCGTTCCCATCTTTACATCCTGTCATCAAACTATAAGCCTCAGGAGGG
>JABAOF010002847.1_pt4 | contig 43851 bp, 45 predicted proteins | sample 7062171 | NCBI WGS metagenome assembly JABAOF01 (sample SAMN14538628, study PRJNA623070) | marine sediment metagenome | biome: marine biome [ENVO:00000428]; feature: marine pelagic biome [ENVO:01000023]; material: deep marine sediment [ENVO:00002113] | place: India: Gulf of Khambhat ... | reverse complement strand
GTAAAATCCAGAATAATCCGATTTCCCATAGGGGCGTCACTGAAATTATAGACCGCAACTCCGGAAGCGTTTCTCAGGTAAGCATCAGCCGCGCATGCGGCGCCAAGAACAGCGTAGGATAGGTTCTTTCTTGGGTTGATCATGCTTCCCGAAGAATCGATCAAAATGATGCAGTCAGGGGTACTCTCCTGGTCACCAAACGTTTTCCCCCACCTCTTTCTCCATGTCTGGGTGATGCCAGGCATGATCTTTCCGAAGCTCGTCCATATGTCAATATCCTGAACAGGCTTTCCCACCTCCCACGGCCGGTGAGAGTGCGGGTGCATATAGCCTCGCTTTTCCAACGGAGTTTTTCGAACCGGGATGGAATAGTTTTCGGCAAGCTTCATATAGTAGAGGACATCCGCATCAATCATCCCTCCCTTCCCTCGGCCCATTCCCCCCTCGGTGCCATAGCCAAGATCCTTAAGCTCACCGTCAAAATCCTCGACGATCTCCCTGAATTCTTTCAATCCCCGAGTCTCCTTTGCGAAGTCTCTCAGACCTTGGTCGATCTCCTCTGGGGAAAAATTAGAAAGGTCATGGTTACCCATCATGTTGTCTTTTTGATTGCCCTCTCCTTGAGACTGCTGCTCCTCCTCTTCCAGAAGCTGCTTAACGATGCGGGTGAATCGATGAACACTTTCTGGCCACCGCTTTCGATCAAGATAAGAGATCCGAGACAGACGGCGAACGAGATTGCTATCCCCCCTAGACTTAAGATCCAGACCCCAGATTTTCTGGTAAAGGGAGACGAGCACCTCCTCCAGCGGTCCTCGATCCATTCTGCGATAGAGTTCTGGAAGTTTCGTCTCATCTCTCTTTACGCAGTTCGTGTCAACGACGATATCCATGAAACAGCCCGCCGCTCGTTTCGCCATGGCCTTGTCTCCGACGACCTTCTTCGCCTCCGAATACAGGGCAAGGTGGGTCTTAAAATCCCATGGACAGTAAGAATGATGGCCCACGCCGTGGTCCAACAAGGCCTCAAGGGCATCCTCCATATTCATCTCTTCGCCGAGTCGATCCAGAACCCCCCCATCTATGGTGATTTGTTTGTTTTTCATCTCCATAGCGACCCTTCCATCCGTGTCTCCAACTATCGGACGGGGAATCTCTGGGAAAAGGTGCTTCTGCCGAACCTTCTGCCACAGTCGATCGAGCGCCTTAATTTCTTTCATCGCCTGCTCTGTAAACTAACACTCTAGAATCGAAAAGGCCGGATCTGTTTTTCCCTCATGAGAGAGAGGTTAGCCTCGTTCAACACTTCGCCGTGGAATACCGGCCATCTTTGGGATATATCAATTGGTCCCTTTCGTAAATTTTCCCATCCATAACATTGCCCAGTCCTCGAATTCTGCCCCCGACGGCAATCTCTCCACCCATCATCCACTCTCCCGTGTGATGTCCGATATTTTTGGAGATTGTCAGCTTTCCGCTTCGCATCCCAGCACCCGCGTAATTCTTGGCGCTTCCCTCTATGAGTAGTTCGCCACCCTCCATTCCAATGCCGACAAAGTCTCCCACATTCCCCTCGATCGCTAATTTCTTACCTGCCGGCAGTCGGTACCCAATGAGGTTAATCTGAGTTTTCATATCCTCCAGTTTCAGGACGATCTCGTTCTCTTCACAATGGTTGCACAAAGCCGAAATGTAGATCCCTGCCGGACCCGTTATCATATAGGGAATTCGATCGCTGCTGTCCAATTCATAGCAGAAATCCTCAACGTCTTCGGGTTTGAATTTCAGATCCTTGATATTCTTCTCTGCATTCGCATAGGCCTTGATGACTGTGTTGTACTGAACCAGCCACACGAGCTCCTTGACCTCTTCCTCTAAGAGCTTCTCATAGCCCTCCATGATCCTAGCCATGGTAATGTCCCTGGACTTTACGATCTGGTCTAGAGGGATGTCTCTCCGTTTCTTCTGAAAATTCTCGAATTCTTCGAATGGGTTTTTCATGGATGCTCCATGTTAAGATCTTTCCTGATCTCCATATAGACCGGATGGTCCCCCTCAACGGGCTCGATGTCCTCACCACCGAGAATCCGAAAGCCGATGCCGAGGGCCTCCTTCACCCGATCCCGTTGCTCATCGTAACGACGTAGAATCTCCTTGACCGCCTCCTTGGCCAGGAAGATCATAAAAGGATTGTCCCGCTTGGCCTTCTCCATTTTGGTTATGTGTTCATCTCTCCATTGGATTCTATGGGCAAGTGTGTATGGAAGCACTGCTTTGACATGTTCGATACCGACCTCTTTCTCTTGGAGAAACCATGCGAGAGCCTGACTGTAACTTCTAATAGACATGGGCAGTCGGTTCGAAGCGCAGTTTTTGATCTCATGACAGAAATACCCCGTGTAGTGGCATCCTTCGGGGCAGTTTTCAACAGATCTCTTCTGTCCATGGTGGTAACAAAACGCGAGCTCTGCCAGGACCATTCTGATAAATGCACTGGCGTCAAGATTGAAATCCATCTGAAGCGTATGGGAGCGAATGAGATCCCTGTCCTTCTTGTTCAGAGAATCTAATCCGAGTTGGGACTGCAGAAATTCGCCAAAGCGGTTGCATACCTCTTCCACCTGAGGCAGTTTGTCATGATATGAAACCTTGGTATTCAGGACTCGCTGAAAATCTCTCTCTAATCCGGGATGGCGGAGGATGTTCTCCTTATCCCAGTATTTCCCGACAAGGTAGGAGATATTAGGTCCCGGATGACGGGATTCGACGAGAATATCGAACCTGTCAATCATAGGCGGAATGATGGTGTTTGTTCCCTGATCCTGATAATTGGCGGTTGCAAAAAGGCAGTACTCCTCATTGACAATCATTTCATTCAGATACTCCCAGTTGCCTCGATCAACGCCGTCGAGGATCATACTCTGTTTCGTTTCTGGAAGGCGATTAAGTTCGTCAACGATCTTGACAGGGAGCTGAGAAAAATGGGTCCATACCACCTCTTCTACCCCACGGTTCAGCTTTCCCAAGTCGGGCCGTCCAACGATCTTCTCCTCGGTTTGCTCCGGGTGCCCTGAGACCTCACTTCCCCAAATAACCCCAACGGGTATCTGATAGATGAGGGAACCGACAAACTCCGCTGAGGTCGTCTTTCCAACTCCAGGTTCTCCGATAATCAACTCCTTGCCCTTGATCAAGGCCGTCAGAAGTCCAAAGAGGAGAGAGGAATTGAGTCTCTTCCCATCGATTTCCAAGTCAGGACGGTTGAAATATAGGTTCTCCCCAATAAACTGATAGATAGCCCTAACCTTGCCCTGGTAGACGCCATCGCCTCGCACACCAGCTGCTTTTTTCTTTTTTGTCTGTTTTGCCATCTCCGATTGGAATCCTTACTCACCGGGTATGAGAATCCGGTTTCAGCATAACATGCGACCATTGCGAAATCAAGACGACATGGCGGTCCCTGTGCGCATGATTCGTTGGTATTCAATGAAAAAAGAAGACGCCAGAACCCCCTTGGATCAGAACGAGAAGGCAGGCGAGAAACTTCACAACCAGGTATTCCTGAAAACGTAAATCCCTGCTCATGAATTCTCTTCCGAGGTCGCAAAAGGGTCATGTGACGATGGAGGAGGGGCTAAATCGGGTGCAGATCGAAAGCTAGGCTTTACGGGCGAGAAGGCACGAGGATCCTTTTTTCACCATCCATCCGTCTTCCAAGGTGATCCTGTGTTTTCGATTCACATGAATCCCCAATGGTCCTCATGATGCAATCCATGTCACGGTCCATTCCGAATTCTTCAGACCATCCGCAGTATTTGTCAGAAAAGGCCCCATTTCACCCCAAAAACCACCACCCGCCGGGAGCTCTTCAGGAACTCGAGCGTTCATCGTTCGATCGGAGGCCTCCCATTTCAGATCTGGAACAGGCCGTACTTGATATGAAGTTAAACCGCACAATGCTCCATAGCGCTGAGACACCGTCCCTCCACCCGATTTTTTTACCCCCCCGGTAGCTCCGTCCCGAATAAGTGATGGGTACTTCATGGACCCGAACCCCCATTTTTGCTATCCTCGCCGTGATTTCTGGTTCGAAACCGAAACGGTCAGATGTGAGTCTAGTCTTCCTCAGGATTTCTGCTCTGAAAACCTTGAAACCGGTCTCCATATCCGTAAGATTGAGGTTGGTCATGAGGTTGGACAGTAACGTCAGCATTCGATTACCGAACGCATGCCAGAAAGGGTGGGATCCCGACGGTAATCCCAGAAAGCGTGATCCATATACCACATCGGCCTCTCCGTCGAGAATGGGCTTCAACAGTTTTGGATACTCCTGAGGATCATATTCGAGATCGGCATCCTGAATGATCACCACATCTCCTGTTACCGCTTCAAACCCCGTCCGGAGGGCCGCCCCCTTCCCTCTGTTCTTTTTGTGTTGAAAGACTTTGACGGGATCCTCTCTTTTGTCTGACCCATACTCTGAAAGGAGTTGACTCGTTCCATCCGTCGAGCCATCGTCGACAACGATGATCTCTTTCTTCAATTTCACCGCCTGAACCCGCTGGAGGATCTCGGCGACGGTATTTGCCTCGTTGTAAACTGGGATGACAACAGAAACTTTCATTTCATCCTATGTCGGCCTGTCGATCATTCCGCTATGGGACACCGCTGTGAAATGGTCACTGAATCTGAGCCGGCAAACCATGATGCGACGTTCCCCCCACCCGTCAATCTCGAGGTTAGAGACAAAAAATAGGCAAGAAGCATGCCAGCCATTCCAACGGTTATTGACGATTCGTACCGGAAAGGCAATCCCCTGCCCCTTTCTCCGGTCCTTTGTCGAGAAAACCCTGAGATCCTCTTATCCCCCCAGACTTGGACTATTCAATCCTATGGGGCAGACTATCCGCAGCGCCCTAGGCAGATTCCCGCTCTTGCCACGTCTCAGGACAGTGACTGGGACGATATTTGACACACGAGCCTTTACCCGGTATGGTTCACCCGAAATACATTACCTTCTGTTGCCCCCTCTCGAACTTCGCCTTAGCGACGAAGGCTGTTGTTCAGAAGCTGGGCACTCATATTTTAGCTGGCAGTGAAGGCCCTTGATTCCGAGCATTCTCATAACGCTGACAATTCTCCTGAGTGCCACTGGTTATGGTCTTTTTCTCCCTATCGGAAATACTCGCGAACACCTATTAATCCGCCTCGGCCTCGGCCTTTGGCTGATTGCCCACCTTGTATTCCTGCTGGGAGTCACTTCTCTTCTCTACAGGGGTGTGCTTCTCGTGGTTCTTTTGGCCGGCATAGCTGTTCTCTCCCTGAAGTGTTCGCCATTTCTCAATCTCCGTACTCTGGCCGCACATGTCAGACCAACCCTCCCACAAGGCCAACTCGAGTGGCTCACGGTGATACCGATTGTTCTGCTCGTCTTTCTTGCAAGCAGCGCCGCTCTCACCCCGCCTACCGCTCGTGACAGCCTGATCTATCATCTAGCACTACCGAAACTGTACCTTCAGGGTCACCGATGGCTGGAGATTGCAGAGAACATCTTCGGGTATTTCCCTGGCCTCATGGAAGCCCTTTATACTTTCACACTAGGCCTTGGAAGCCAGCATCCAGCCCTCATCCATAACGCCTTCGGCCTGGCCTGCCTGGGCGCCACAGCTGTTCTCGGCCGTGCCGTCGGTTTGCGGCGTGAAATGTGCCTCTTAGCGGTCGCTGCCCTGGTTGCCACACCTACCTTCTGGGCGGAGATGACCTGGGCCTACGTCGATCTGGCAAACACCTTTTACTGGACCCTCAGCGCTATCTGTTTTGTTCGATGGCAGGAAGGCAGACAAAGATCCTGGCTCGTCCTGCTCGGTTTTTCTGTTGGAGCCGCCCTTAGTTGCAAATACACCAGCCTCATCCTCCTTCCCCTGGTCCCCCTCGGGCTTCTCCTCGATTTGAGAAAATACGGTAACTCCGACCACCGTCATACCTTTTTTACGATGTCCGTTCCGCTCTTGATAGCACTGCTTGTCTTCTCGCCTTGGGTGGTCAGAAACCTGATCCTGACTGGCAATCCTCTCTACCCTTTCTTCTTGGACTTTTTCCCTTCTTCCTCGCCAGGATGGGATACGGAACGGGCACGATTGTATCAGATTCTGCTCACACAATACGGCGACACTGACAAGAACATGCTGGATTACATCGTCGCCCCGGTTCGGGTGTTCTTGACCGGCCAGTTTGGCTCCATTACCCATTATGACGGCCAGCTCAGTTTCTTTTATTTGCTCTCATGGCCCTTACTGATCCTCAAAAGGCAATGGTCCAACAAGACGAATTGCTTGCTCGGAGTGACGCTGATCTATTTGGTCTACTGGTCGGTCAGCTCCCAGCAGGCCCGATTTCTTTTGGTCATCCTGCCGGTCATGGCCGTCCTTGCCGGTCATTTCATACAAACTTCCACATCCTGGGTCGTATCAAAAATCAGCGGAAATCGTCTTCTGAAGGCGCGAGTTAAGGGGCTGACGCTCGGTGTTATGGTCGCGATTATTCTCTTCAATGGCCGGGGAATCGTGACCCTTTACCAGAAAGAAAACTACCTCGATTACCTAGCTGGCAGGAAATCAGCCCATTCCTATTTACAAGGAAAGCTTGGCTACTACAAGGTATACACGCACATAAACGAGAATCTACCCAAGAACGCCACGATCTTTTTGGTAAAAACGGGCAACCACGGCTACTATCTCGACCGTTCTTATTTCTCGGACGCAGTTTTCGAAACCCACACATTCGAAAGGATTCTGCGCAGTTCACATACAAGTAGCGAGATGGCCAGAAGGCTGCGACAAAAAGGTCTTACACACATCCTCATCAGGCTTGACGCTTTCCTGAGAGACCGTGGGCCCCTTATGCAGGAGGCCGATCTGAAGCGTCTGCACGGCTTTCTGAACAATCACGGCCATCTTCTTTTCAAGGACGGTCCCTTCTGGCTCTTTGAGATTACGAAAACAGAAAAGGACTAGCCAAAATAGGCTAGTCCCAATTCCTCAAAGTGCCGAAGGGGGGACTCGAACCCCCACNNGCGCGTCTACCAATTCCGCCACTTCGGCTCGGACCCTCAGATGCCCTCGCCGCAGCAGGTGCAAAAAACTCGGCAGGACACCTAACCCATATACGAATTGTCGGGGTTTTGTCAAGATGAGTTTTCTGACGGATTCAGCACCTATTTCCACCCCGAGCAGGCTACCATGATTCACGACCGGACATTTCAAGCCTGCCCGTGCTAACGGTCCGCTTCCAGCCTGTCGCCCAAAAGGGGAATGCCCATGGGAGAGACGGTACAAAAATGAACAGGTTATCCACACGAAGGGTCGCGGAGCAATCAACCCGACTCATGGGTCGATTAAAGCCACACAGTGACTGTTTTACATAGTTTAACATTTTGAAATTAAATAGTTTTCATGTTGCACAAGAATGAGGCAAAATCCTACTTTTTCTTTTCTCCCAGTAACTTATGCAACGCACCCTACCGTTTATCCACAGGATTTCCCCGAATTCCGTGGGTTCTCGTGTTAAGTGTTCAGGAATATGGGGAAAATGGGGATGCAGCATGATTCAGAGGGGCACCACGTGCCATGAAGGGTGACAAGGTCCAGATCGAATCAATACCGCTCCCCTCGAGAGATTAGAAGGATGTCTTCAATTTCCTATCGGCGCTCCAAATACACCGTGACAAAGAAAGAAAGCGAGCCCTGAGTAGTCCTCCCGGACCCTGCTATTCTCAAATCAAGAGGGGGGCGATAACAAGAGAGACAACGCTCATCAACTTTATGAGAATGTTCATGGACGGCCCTGACGTATCTTTGAAAGGGTCACCGACCGTGTCCCCAATCACAGCGGCTTTGTGAGCCCCAGAACCCTTCCCACCGAAGTTTCCTGCCTCGATAAATTTCTTGGCGTTGTCCCAGGCCCCACCCCCATTGGCCATAAAAAGAGCGAGGAGAACGCCCGTGAGCGTCGCCCCTGCAAGCATGCCGCCGAGGGCATTGGCACCGAGAACAAACCCGATCAGGATGGGAGCCAGCACCGCCGTGCAACCGGGAATAATCATTTCCCTCAGGGCGGCTCTGGCGGCAATATCCACGCACCGGGTTGGATCTGGTTTCCCCTTACCCTCCATAATTCCAGGGATCTCACGAAACTGTCTCCGGATCTCTTCGACCATCTTGAAAGCGGCCTTGCCCACTGAAGACATAGTCAGGGACGCAACAAAAAACGGAATGATCCCGCCGATAAACAGGCCAATAACGACCAATGGATTGATTATGTTGACCATCTCCAGGCCCACTGCCTGAGAATATGCCGTAAAAAGGGCCAGAGCCGTAAGGGCAGCCGATCCAATGGCAAAACCCTTTCCGATGGCGGCCGTGGTATTGCCCAAAGCATCTAAGCCATCGGTAATCTTTCTGGTTTCCGGGCCAAGGCCAGCCATCTCAGTGATGCCCCCAGCATTATCCGCAACAGGGCCATAAGCATCAACTGACATTGTGGCCCCTACTGTCGACAACATGCCGACAGCAGAGATTCCGATTCCGTAGATGCCGCTGAATTTGGCCGCAAGGAACGTGGCCAGGCAGATACCCAGAAGTGGCAGTGCCACGCTTTCCATTCCCACAGAGAGCCCCGTGATAATCAGAGTGGCCGGTCCTGTTTCGGCCGATTTGGCAATTGTCCTGATCGGCTTTGCAGAGGTGTAATACTCCGCCAAGAGGCCGATGACGATTCCAACAATCAGACCTGAAACAAGAGCGTAGAAGACGCCCATTGGTAACCCAATTGCACTAACAATGACGTAAGTTGAAATGGCAAGAAATATGGCCGCGATATAAGTCGAATATCGAAGGGCAGCCTGAGGACTCATTCTCTCAAGGATCTTTATTGATAGAATTCCCAAAAAAGAAGCGACGATCCCCGCCATCACAACCAAGAGGGGAAGCGACATATAGGCTGGCTGAAGTGGCCCCTGACACATGGCCGCCGTGGCCCCAATTGCAATCGTTGCAATAATGGACCCCACGTAGGATTCGAATATGTCTGCTCCCATCCCCGCAATGTCTCCCACATTATCCCCAACATTGTCAGCAATCACACCGGGATTCCGCGGGTCATCCTCCGGAATCCCCGCCTCAACTTTTCCCACTAAGTCTGAGCCCACATCAGCACTCTTGGTATATATGCCTCCGCCAACCCTCGCAAAAAGGGCGATTGAACTCGCGCCCATGGCAAATCCATTGATGACATTTGCCGTCTGGGGACTGCGGCCAAATATGTAAAACAAAATTCCGACACCGAGAAGCCCCAAGCTGGCAACAGACATCCCCATGACAGCTCCCCCAGCAAAAGAGACGCTAAGCGCCTTTTCTTGGCCATGTTTGAAAGCAGCCTGTGCCGTCCGCACGTTGGCCTTGGTAGCGGCGTTCATTCCCAAAAAACCGGCTAGCATAGAGGAGACTGCCCCTGAACAAAAGGCAATGCCCGTATAGAAGCTGATCTTCCACCACAGGAGAAGAAAAACCACGGCGATGAACCCAACAAGGATTGAGTACTCCCTCTTTAGGAAGACCATGGCTCCCTTATGGATCATGTCGGCCAACTCTCTCATCAGGTCTGAACCTTCAGCAAATCTCATAATATAGGCGTAAATGAGTGCCGCAAAAATCAACCCACCAATGCCAAAAATAGGGGCGTAACCCACGATCTGCTCCATCGCAACCTCCCTCACGACAGCGTGTCATTTGCTCTTTTTTTCACAAGTCATCCCGACATTGAACACATTCATTGCCCTTTCAACACCGTCCAAAAGGATCGCCTCAACAGATTCGACCGCCCTTAGCAGGATCTCACCCAAGTAAGCCTTCTGCTTTTTATCAAAAGGGCGCAGCACATAGTCTTTTACATCCATGGAGTCTTGCGGGCGCCCGATACCAATTTTCAGACGAGTGAAATCCGATCTGCGGAGAGTTTCCAGAATAGACTCTACCCCTTTGTGGCCCCCATGGCCTCCTTTTTTCACGATACGAATGCGGCCAAAGTTCAGATCTAAGTCGTCGTGGACCACAATCAGACGGTCTAACGAACCCTCATAGAATCGCAGAAGGTCTTTAACCGGAAAGCCACTTAGGTTCACGTAAGTTTGGGGCTTAAAAAGGACAGCCCGTTCGCCCGCGATCTCCCCTTCCCCGAAACGCGCCCGGAACCTTATTCGAGATAGGGAGATCCCGTGCTTTCGAGCCAATCGGTCGACGACCATGAAACCCACGTTGTGGCGGGTGACCCTATAAGCCAGCCCCGGATTCCCCAGACCGACGATGAATCTCACCCTTCCTTATTCCTCTTTCTCTCCCTCTTCCATCTCTTCAGTCTCTTCAGCCACTTCCGCAGGAGCCTCTGCCTCTTCCTCAACCTCTTCGGGTACTTCTTCTGGCTCAGGCTCCTTCTCGACCGTCGGGGGAACCACAGTGGCTATTGTCATGTGAGGCTCTGTAAGGATCTTGAACTTTTCGGCCGAAATGTCTTCAACGTGCATCGAATCTCCGATTTCTAAATGGCTCACGTCAACTTCAATAGCGGGAGGGAGATCTTTTGGGAGACATTCGATCTCCAATTCTCTTCGGATCTGTTCGAGAACGCCGCCGATCTTCGTCCCCTCAGGCTTTCCCATGAGACGAATGGGCACCTCAACAGTCATTTTCTCTTCCATGGAGATTTCCAGAAAGTCCACGTGAATGGGTGCGCCCTTGAGGGGGTCAAGCTGGCATTCTCTCACCATGACAACATGGTCCGATCCGCCTTTTTTGCCATCCCCATCCTTGATTCTCAAATTGATCAGGACGTTCTGCCCTCGCTCCAGAATGCGAAGCATGTCCTTTTTCTCAATCACCACGGCTGTCGATGGGATCTCAGGGCCGTAGAAAACAGCGGGTATCAAGCCCTGTGCCCGTAATTTCCTAGCTGCCCCCTTACCCTTCGGCTCTCTCTTGTTGACAGTTATTTCGAATCTTTCCATTAGAAACTCCTCAATGTTCAGACAAAAAGCTCGCTCACAGATTCCTCTCTATGGATTCGGTTTATGGCTTCTGCCAGTAATTCTGCCAAAGAGATCACCGCAATCTTTTCACATTTCCTGGCCTCTGGCTCCAGCGGAATGGTATCGCTCACCACGAGTTTCTCAATTGGCGATTTGCTAATTCGCTCGATCGCCTTTCCAGAGAGAACGGGATGGACACAACACGCATAGACGTGCAGTGCCCCTTTCCTCCGGAGGGCTTCGGCCGAATGAACCAGTGTCCCTGCTGTATCCACAATGTCATCCACCAGGATTGCCACCTTCCCTTTAACGACTCCGATGACATTCATGACCCGAGAAACATTGGCTCCTTCCCGTCTTTTATCAATGATCGCAAGAGACGCCTTCATCCGCTTTGCAAAGGCCCTCGCCCTCTCCACACCCCCCGCATCGGGAGAGACCACAACAACGTCATTCCCAAAATTCTGTTGGAGATCCCTTACCATAACAGGGGAGCCGAATAGATGATCCACGGGAATGTTAAAGAATCCTTGAATCTGTCCGGCGTGTAGTTCCACTGTCAGGATTCGAGAGGCGCCGGCCGTGGCGATGAGATCGGCAACCAACTTGGCTGAGATAGGTGCCCTCGGGGAGACCTTGCGGTCCTGCCGAGCATACCCATAGTACGGGATAACTGCAGTGATTCTCTCGGCTGATGCTCTTTTGAAAGCATCGATAAGGATCAACAACTCCATGAGATTTTCATTTACTGGGTAACAGATCGACTGAATCACGAAGACATCCATTCCCCTGACACTCTCGTCGATTTCGACATTGATCTCTCCATCGGTAAACCGTCTCACCACCGCATCACCCAGCGGGACTCTGAGCGTGTTGACTATTTTGTGGGAAAGTTCCTTATTGGAATTCCCGGCAAATATTCTTAAATTATCGTCGCTCATCTTCGACATCGTAAGCTTGGAAATAGACGAATGGGACAATCGATATCAGCCTCGAATTCAAACTCAATAGGGAGCGGCAATCAGACTAGGCACGCCGCCCCCCGCATCTTGCTCCAGAAAGACTGGGGTGGGAGGATTCGAACCTCCGAATACAGGTTCCAAAGACCTGTGCCTTACCGCTTGGCGACACCCCAAGAGCTCCAGTTTACTCAGGCGTTCTATTGAGCTCTTTTTCGTATTGCGACAGGACTTTCGACTCAATCATTTCTCTTGTCTCATTATTCAGCGGATGAGCCGTATCCCGAAAGCTCCCGTCCTTTCTTTTTTTACTTGGCATAGCAACGAAAAGTCCGTTGTTTCCATGGATCACCTTGAGATCCCTCACGACGAAGCAATCGTCAAAAGTGATGGTCACATATGCTTTGAGTTTATCCTCACTGACAGGAAAAACCCGCACTTCCGTGATTTCCATGGTTGCCCCCCTTTGTTTTAGTGTCCAATACTTCGGGCTATGAAGACCTCCCAGTCTTTCTCGTCAAAGTAATTCTTCAGTTGATCATGAGCCTCTTCAGCGCGTCGTTTCTTGGAGAACAACCCATAAACCGTAGAACCACTGCCAGACATCAAAGAGGCTTCAGCCCCAACATCCAGAAGCCTTCCTTTGACCCGTTCGAGGACGGGATACTCTTTGACGACCGGCTCCTCCAAGTCATTTTTCAATAACCGATTTAAGTCCTTGGCGTCCCAGGAAAACGCTGGCATCTTATTATGATCGCTAGGGTTTGTCAACCAAAAATTTAACCGCTCGTAAGCCCAGCGAGAGGAAACATTGATTCCGGGATAGACCAAAACAAACCAAAATCTTGGCACCCCAACAAGGGCTTCGAGTTTTTCGCCAATGCCCGTCGCCAGCGCGGGACGGCCGAGGACAAAGAACGGCACATCTGCTCCGAGCTCTGTTGCGAGTGCCATGAGCTTAGAGCGTGTCAGACGAGCTCCGAGAAGCCTGTTCAGTCCCAACAGAGTGGACGCCGCGTTACTACTGCCCCCACCGAGGCCCGCCCCCACGGGTATCTTTTTTTCAATTCGGATCTTGAATCCGGTGCGTTTCCCACTGGCCTGTCGAATCAACAATCCCGCTCGGTAGGCAAGGTTCTTATCATCTTCGGGAACCTCTGCCCGATTGCAAGAAACTGTGACCCTATCATCCCCTGTCAGGGCAATATAGAGAATGTCTGACAAATCGATAGGCACCATAAGGCTCCGGATGCTATGGTACCCATCCGCTCTCTTCCCGAGAACCTCAAGTGTCAGATTGACTTTGGCCGGGGATGCTATTTTAAGGGACTGTGACCCGGCTTCCTGAAACACCCGCACCGACACTGCTTTTCACCCGGATTTCGCCGTCGGGGATATCGACTGGCTTTCTAAAAAAGACTCGACGAAAGACATACCGTAAACATGAGGAGATTTCGAAGTCATTGGAGCAACAAAGAATCGACGTGGTTTCAATCTTCAACTAGAGCAAGACATTCGGCAGGGCATTGCTTAACACACGCACCACATTCTATGCATTCCTCAGGGAAAACAATCTCAGCGATCTCTTTGCCAATGTGATATACCTCTGAAGGGCAGATCTCGGCGCAGATTCCACAATTGTCGCAAATATCAGCTTGAATCTTTGGATACATCCTTCAAGCGCCTCCCTGTTGTCGATATGGCGGAGACCGATGGGGTCGATTCCTTGTCCTGCCCCCTAGTCCTGGAGGGAGTCGACCCGGGTCACCCCGGGAACGTCTTGCTTGAGGGCTCGTTCAACTCCCATCTTTAAGGTCATCTGGGACATGGGACATCCACCACAGGCACCTGTCAACCTCACTTGAACGACCCCATCATCCTTGACGTCTATTAATTCAATATCTCCCCCATCGCGTTGCAGTGCCGGTCTGATCTTCTCCAATGCTTTTTCTACCATCTCTTTCATATATTGTCCCCCTGTTCCTGCCATCCTTCTTCTAGATTTGATCATCCTAATTAATCGTACCATAAGATGGAGGAGGATCAAGACCTGCCCCGACCGCTCCACTGGTGTCCGAGGCTAGACGTTCGCAGGATTGATAACCCATTTTTCGACGGCGAGAGAAAAGAAACCAAAGAGACCCCACAGAAGAGTTCATATGGGTACTGACCCCTCGCAACAACAAAATGGACTGAGAGAGATGCCTGACTGCCAATCCCTGACCCCGTTAACCGTCGTCCCGAGGTTCTAAGTCGTTCCCCCCTACTTGTCTTTCTCCTCGAGATACTTCTCCGCAGCAAAGGCCGCTGTTGCCCCATCGCCTACTGCTGTTGCAATCTGTTTCAAAAAACTCTTTCGAGCATCTCCCGCAGCAAAGACACCCTCTACCGAGGTCCTGCAGGAATCGTTGGTGACTATATAGCCCCATTCATCAAGCTCAACGACACCATTCAAGAACCCTGTTTTTGGAATGACACCGATAAACATGAAAACCCCTTCCGTCTGGATGTCCCTGGTCTCGTTGGTTTTTACATTTCTCACCTTGACTCTTTCTACTGTCTGGTTTCCACAAATCTCTTCAACAACAGTGTCCCAGAGAAAATTGATTCTCGGTTCAGCAAAGGCTTTTTCTTGATAGATTCTCTCGGCCCTGAGGGTATCCCGACGGTGAATAATGGTGATCTCCCCGGCAAACTTCCTCAGAAATAGGGCCTCCGTTAACGCCGAATCCCCGCCGCCAACAACAACGATCTTCCGATCCTTAAAAAAGGCTGCGTCGCAGGTAGCGCAGTAGGAGACTCCTCGCCCTGTAAACTCCTTTTCACCAGGGATTCCCATCTTCCTGTATTCCGTCCCCGGGCAAAGGATCAGGGCTCGTCCCTGGTACCGACTCTGGCCGGTCCTCACAGTCTTAGTCTCTCCTTCGGCCTCGACTTCTATTGCCATCTCAGAAATGATTTCGCAATCAAAGCTTCTCGCCTGCTCCGCCATTAAGCGGGTCAATTCGGATCCTGTCACCCCTTCAGGAAAACCCGGATAATTGTCGATTTCATCGGTAGTCGTCATCTGACCCCCCACCAACGCACCTTCTAGCAAAACTGTGCGAAGTCTCGCCCGTCCGCCATACAGACCTGCAGTAAGTCCAGCCGGTCCGCCACCGACAATGATCAGATCGAAAAGCTTGTTCTTTTCCTCACCGGTTCCCACGATTGCCCCATTTCAATGTCCTGGCCTTACTCGCTGATTTCCAGGTGATTCGAGATGATCAACCTTATAGCGCTGTCTTTCTTTTGTCAAACTGAAACCGTACCGCCTCTTTTCTGTCCTCGGGGGGGATAGCATTCCTTTGAAAGCCACCGGCTCTCGCCGACAGCCACGGCTGACTTTTAGCCCAGAAGCCGGCTAACATCCAAATTGCTAAAACTATATATTTTAAGTAATTTAAATATAATTTGTTAAAGTCATATATTAAATTTATGCCTGATGGTCATGCCCCCTCCGACGTTTTACATATTCTATTCCCGAGTTTGACACAATCCTTTCACGCGACTACCACGCTGACCCCTGACCCGCTGTAGGTCTTGGGGGTATTTCCTCAATTTTTGACCGCTCATATCCCTGAGAGACGTTTGTGGAAGAATAGGTTAGTTTTCCCTTGGCCGCTGCCCCATTCCTTTAAAACACGCTGGTCACCTCTTGATAAGAGCATTTCACCAGAAACCGGAAAGGGAAGCTCTGAGTGCGAATCAAGATTTTTTTGCCAAGAATACCCTGGCACACACACTGGAGATCTCCAGAATCTCTCACAGAGCACACGGAGCCTCAGAGAGAACGTCCTCTGGATTGGTGAGAGGCCAATCCAGAGGAGATTACTTGGCCTAATTTTTCCTCTCAGAAAATTAGGCCAAAAACCTGGTCCATCAGTTTTCTCACTCTGCAAACTCTGAGAGCTCAAGCGATCCTGAGCAGGGCCGAAGGGGAGCGGGCGAGAGAAACCGGTACTTTTATGGAAACCCGCTTTTATCAGAAAAAAGTCGAGAAATGGGGCTGGCCGACAGTGGGAAGAATGTCACCGCGAGAAGGAGGGGGCCGACGGATATGGGGGTCCCATCACCAGATTCAGAACAGTGTTGAAAAATGAGAGAGTTAGGATTTTCCTTCTTTGATAACTCAGGAAGTTCCTCAGGGGCTCGCTGTTGACAGCCCACTGAAGGAACGGATACATTTCCAATACCTTTTCCATCATTACTAGTTAGGGCCATGGACAAACGGATCGACATTAAGGGCATGAACCGGGAAGAACTCAGAGGACTCCTCAAGGAACTCGGTAAGGAGGAGTACCGTGCCCGGCAGATCATTCACTGGCTCTATGACCATAAGGTTGATGGTTTTCATGAGATGACTAATCTGTCAAAAAAACTAAGGGAGCTCCTCCACAGTAAGACTCGGATGGAGGGCCCAGCTGTCGTCGAGATAGAGCATTCAGAAGACGGTTCCCAGAAGTTCCTTTTCTCTCTGGAGGACGGATTGTCCATCGAGAGCGTGCTAATCCCCGACAAGAGACGTCTGACTCTCTGTGTTTCGACTCAGGTCGGGTGCGCTTTCGGCTGTAGATTCTGCCTCACCGGTCACCGAGGCTTTTCGAGGGATCTCTCCACCTCAGAGATTATCGGTCAGGCCCTGGCCGTGGGAAAAATCCTGAAAACCACGAGCCTAACCAACATTGTTTTGATGGGCATGGGAGAGCCCCTCGCAAACTTTGAGAACACCATGAAGGCTTTAGAAATCATGAGCTACAACGACGGGCTGCGGTTTTCAAAACGGCGTATCACCCTGTCCACAGTCGGGCTGATTCCTGAAATCGAGAAGCTTGGAAGATATCCGCGACGTTGCCGCCTGGCCATTTCGCTGAATGCCGTAGACGACCATACAAGGTCCTTACTGATGCCTATCAATCAAAGCCATCCCCTCGAGGATCTTTTGGCGGCCTGTCGCCAATTTCCCCTCGACCCAAGAGAGCGAATCACTTTCGAGTACGTGCTCATCAGGGGAATCAACGATTCCCAGGATGATGCGAAACGTCTCTCACAGATACTCAGGGGGATTCGGGCCAAGGTTAATCTAATTCCTTACAATGAATCCCCCCATCTCCCCTTTGAGCGGCCCTGTGAAGACCGCATTCTTGCCTTTCAGCACGCCCTACTCGAGAAGAACATGACCGCCATAGTTCGAAAAAGCCGAGGGGCTGACATTTCTGCAGCATGCGGGCAACTGATGGGGCAGTCCCAGCTTGTGCGAGGAGTTTCCTCAAAAAAGGCGGAACAGGTGACATAGCGCTTTAGGATGATATGGTGACCCGGTTTCGAGTGGTGCCAATCCATTTTTCGCTTTTCCCAAAGGTTTCGCGATGAATCTAAAGCTGCTCCAGGCAGCCTCAAAACGCTCCGCCCAAGGCGGAATCCTGCCTGACGAAAAACCGGCTCAAAGGCACGTGGGTTGACGTCCCTCAGAGAAAGACCAAAACTCAGGAAACTCCCGGCTTTTTGTGAATTGACTTCGTTTCAACGATTCCCTAAAATAGAGTCTTACCGAGGCCTGGAGGGGAATTATGAGTCGCTTGGGTCTGATTGCAGGCTCTGCCTATCGTGACCTCCTGTCGAAAAAAGAGGCAGAGATTGAAAAGGTCTCTACCCGATCTGGCGTGGCCTCGATCTGGCTGTCATCGTCAATGGCCTTCCTTCCCCGCCATGGCCTTGAGAATAAAACCCCTCCACACCGAATCAATCATCAAGCCAATATGTTGGCCTTTAAGAAACTGGGCATTGCGAAGATCATCGGCATTAATTCGACTGGCAGCCTGAAAAAGGGCCTTCCGCCGAGGGCTTTGATGGTTCCTCACGACTACTTCAATCCCTGGGGAATCAAGACGGTCTATGATAGGGAGATTCGTCACATAACCCCAGGCTTGGACCACGACATGCGGGAATTAATCTTGAGAGGAGCCAGACGGAGGGGTATCGATATCGTAGACGGAGGCATCTATGTGCAGACGACCGGCCCGCGACTGGAGACCAAGGCCGAAATCGAGATGCTCAAGTCTGTCGGTGATGTGGTGGGCATGACGATGGCCAATGAAGCGACTCTGGCAAAGGAGTTGAACCTGGCCTATGCAAGCGTCTGTTCAGTTGACAATTTCTGCCATGGAGTCACGGCGACCCCCATAAGTGAAGAAGAAATCATTAACACTGCTCGGCAGAATGTTCAAATCGTCACGAAGTTGATTGAGGCAATCCTGGAGGAACTGAAATGACAATACTGATCAAGGGAGCGTCCCTTAATGGAGCGATCAAAGATCTCTATATCGAGGGGAATCTCATAAAGGAGATCGAGGATTCCATTGATCGCTCGGCCGAGGCCATGATCTCGGGAGCTGGGAAGGCGGTCATTCCCTCTCTGATTAACGGACATACACACGCCTCCATGACCCTTCTTCGTGGGTATGCCGATGACATGCACCTCCAGGAATGGTTAGAAAAGAAAATCTGGGTCCTCGAGGCGAAAATGACCGAGGAAGATATCTACTGGGGGGCGAAGCTGGCGTGCCTGGAGATGATTAAGACAGGCACCACCTTTTTCAACGACATGTACTGGTTTTGGAGAGGGACTGCGAGGGCGGTGGAGGAGATGGGAATTCGGGCCGCCATTAGTGCTGTTTTTATCGATTTTTTCAATCAAGAAAAAGCAGCTGAGCAGAAAGCCCTCAACGAGGAACTCTTCAGGGAAAGCAAAAGATTCAGTAATCGGATTCGATTTACCCTTGGTCCCCATGCCATTTACACGGTCTCGGAGGAGAGCTTGAGGTGGGCAGCGGATTTTTCAAGGGAGAATGATCTCCTTCTTCACATCCATCTATCGGAAACCAAGAAAGAGGTTGATGACTGTTTCCAGAAAAACGGGGTGCTGCCTGTTGAATACCTCGACAAGATCGGGTTCCTCGGTCCCAATGTCATCGCCTGTCACAGTGTGTGGCTTTCTCAGGCCGAGATCCACAAGATCAAACAACACGAGGTCAAGGTCGTCCACAACCCGGTGTCCAACATGAAGCTCACCGTGGGAGGCACCTTTCCCTATGAGCAGTTCCGGCAAGCGGGAGTCACGACATGCCTCGGCACAGACGGCTGCTCCTCGAACAATAATCTCGACATGTTGGAAACCGTCAAATTCGCGTCTCTTTTGCAAAAGCATCAACGTAACGACAGCACAGCCCTCCCAGCAAAAGAGGCCTTCGAGATGGCCACGACCCAAGGGGCGAAGGCCTTTGGCCTTAACTCTGGACAGATTGAGGTTGGCTCTGCGGCCGACATCGCACTCATTGATCTCAAGAAACCTGAATTGACCCCCCACTTCGACCTCCATTCGGACCTCGCTTACGCTGCCAACGGTTCGTGCGTTGACACGGTGATTTGTGATGGTAAGATCCTGATGAAGGAACGGAGAGTCGACGGGGAAGAGGAAATTTTGGAAGGAGCCCGACGAACCGCATTTGACCTTGTCAGGCGGGCATCCCAATAGAATGGAAAAAAGGTTTATCGTCGACAACACCCTAGGAAAACTGGCTAAATGTCTGAGAGCTATCGGCTTTGATACCATTGTCTTTCGTAGTCAGGATCTGCACAGGCTAATCCAGATCTCGCAGGAGGAGAATCGGATCATCTTGACTCGGAATCGGAGGCTTGAGCCGAAGCTCTTTCTGGGGAACATTGTCATTGTCAAAGAAGACAAGCCAGATCTCCAGATTGGCACGGTCTTACGATCCTTGAAGCTTCATGTGGACAGTGAAAAACTTCTGTCTCGATGCCTCATGTGTAATGAGGAACTGATTCTCATCCCTCGGGGGGAGGCCGAAGGCACCGTCCCCGAGTTTGTATTCCACGCCCACACGCTGTTTCATCGATGTCCCTCTTGTCAGAGGATCTACTGGGAGGGCACGCATCCAAAAAACATGAAAAAGAAGATTGAACAGATACTGGGGGACAAAATCTCCTAAGTTTGAGCAGAACACCGCACTCTCCTTGCAACTTCTAACGACGCAAGGGGGACCTATCGAGGGTGAGTCGGCGTCGATGTGAGCCTGTGACGAGCTCAGCATTGACCCCCTGTGGAGCGGGACGAGGCAAGAATTCCTACGCTGTCCCGATATAGGCGGGAATAGACTCACCAGAAAGGCACCTCAGACAAACAGTCGGGGTATTCTCATATGGGGAACCTGATTGAGTTTTGACCCATGAGAATCATCGCCGGAAAAGCGAAGGGGAAAAAGCTGTATTCTCCGAAGGCAAAGGGGATTCGTCCAACAGCCGACCGTGTCAAGGAGTCCGTTTTCAATGTCCTCGGTGAGTGCTGGCATGGGATAAAAGTCCTTGATCTCTTTTCCGGCACGGGTAGCCTGGGATTAGAGGCCATAAGCAGGGGAGCCGAACAGGTTGTTTTTGTAGAGAAATCGAGGAGTGCCCTGAATGTTCTCAGAAAAAACATTGCCCTCTGCGGTTTTGGTTCACATGCCGTCGTCATGGCCATGTCTGTGTCCCGCAGCCTGTCTTTGATCGGCCGGAAGGGGGAATCATTTCAGGTCATATTTGCCGATCCACCATATGGCAGGGGATGGGTCGACAAGACCGTTCAAGAAATCCTCGGACAGGGGATTCTATCTGAGGGTGGGATGGTCGTTATTGAACACGCTACCTCTGAATCCCCGAGCACTGGGAATGGCAGGATGGCTGTTCTGAAGCGGAAAAAATACGGCGATACGGCCATTTCATTTCTCGGGTTTTCAGACGCTCAGCTCCTGTAGGGGATTGGCAATCCTGATTTTTGAATAAACCGTGTTGTTAATCTCATGGCATACAGTTGGCTTTCGTTCTATTTGATTCTGCTGAGAGCCGATCTCTGACCACCGAAAACTTAGCACGAATGGAGGCTATCATGGGGAAAATAGCTGTCTATCCAGGTTCCTTTGATCCGATTACTTTTGGACATCTCGATATCGTCGAACGAGCTCTCGAGTGTTTCGATGGTGTCATATTGGCCGTTGCCACTGATGCCCCGAAAGACGCACTATTCACCGTCAAAGAGAGAGTGGAAATGGCCAGAATGGCACTCAAAGATAAACCCGACGTTGTCGTTGAGAGTTTCAGTGGGCTACTCGTCAACTACGTGGCTAGTGCACGGGCTACTGTCATACTCAGAGGACTGCGAGCCACCTCGGATTTCGAATATGAATTCCATATGGCTTCTACCAACAAAAACCTGAACCAGTGCATAGAGACTCTTTTCATGATGGCAAACAAGGACTATTTCTTTGTAAGTTCACGAACCATCAAAGAGGTAGTTAGTCTGGGCGGATCAGTTAGAGGCCTTGTGCCTGAGTGTGTCGAGAAGAAATTGAAGGAGAGATTCGACACCCATAAGAGGAAGAAGTGACAGCGAAACAGATCAAGTTTTCTCCCCATCCTGCCGATATCTAGTAAAGCCTCATGTCATGAGGCTCGTTCCTCAAAGCCACCTCAAGGGAGAGTCTTATGAACGGGACAACCGGCAGAGACGGAGTTTTCAAGCTAACCATTTTGGCTATCCTTATTCTTTCGATTGTGATTCAAATCGCCGTTTCAGTATGGTTCTATGAAAAGCTCAAGAACATGGAAGACCGCCTCTCCCTTTATCCCGTCAACAAACCTGTGGAGGTTGACCTGAGAGTGACGGTCCCGGAACTCGTGGAAATTGACCGAAAAATAGACAAATTGCATCAGCGATTGGGCGTGCCCGTTACCTCTCGACGCACACCGACAGTGGATAAACAAAGGAGCGCCGAAGAAAACTCGACAAAATCTAAAAAGAAAAAGCTGAAACCTCGCCAGTCTACACAGGTAGATGTCGTTGAGAAAATCGACAATTGAAGGTCTTTTGACCTCGCTGAACAAACTCAATTAAAGGTCTCGTCATTAAAACACTGGCCTTCCTACGAGTCTCTTATAGGCTTCCAAGTATTTTTCCCTCGTCTTTTCAATTATTTCTTGAGGAAGCTCCGGTGCCGGGGGGGATTTGTCCCAATCGAGGGTAAGCAGATAATCCCTCAGGAACTGTTTATCAAAGCTCTTTTGGGGGCCACCCGGGGCATACTCATCTTTAGGCCAGAATCGAGATGAGTCGGGTGTGAGTACCTCATCGATGAGGATAAGCGAGCCTCCCAGAAGTCCGAATTCAAACTTTGTGTCAGCAATGATGATGCCCCGGTTGTCAGCAAGGTCTCTCGCCTTTTTGTAGATGGCCACGCTGGCCTCCCGGACCCTTTCCGCCAGGTCTTGACCAAGCTTGTCAACCACCGCCTCAAAGGGGATATTCTCGTCGTGGGCTCCAAGCTCTTCTTTGGTCGCGGGCGTAAAAATAGGTTCTTCGAGCTTCGATGACTCCACCAAACCAGCCGGAAGATCGATACCACAGATTCTTCCTGTTTTCTGATATTCATTCCACCCGGAGCCGGATAGGTAGCCCCTGACCACGCACTCCACAGGAAGGGGCTCGGTTTTTCTTACCAACATGCTCCGTCCCTCGAGTATGTCACGGTGTTTCTGACAGCCTTCGGGGAAGGCATCGACCGCTGTTGCAATCATATGATTGGGCACAATGTCTTCTGTCGTCTCGAACCAGAAACGGGAAATCTGATTCAAAACCCTCCCCTTATTAGGGATTGGGTTTGGCATGATCACGTCAAAGGCACTTATCCGGTCCGTGGCCACAATGAGAAGCTGGTCTCCTAAATCGTATATATCGCGGACCTTACCCCTTCCTTTGAGTTTCAGATCGGCAAAGTTCGTTTCCTTCACGGTCGATTTCATGAGGCATCCTCCCTGTCTTAGCTGTTTTGAGAGGTCTGGTGAACCCTGAGCGTCCTCAAGCGGTTGATCGCGCCAGCGAGCTCATAGATCCGGGGAATCGCTAGATTCCCCACTCTGTATGGAACGAGAATATCGAGTCCCTTCTCCTCGACATCTCCTAAAGCCCTTCTTAGGCCATCATGGAGATTGTTTGTATTATCGACGTACCGCCTCGCATAGTAGTCGATCAAGTATCCGATCGCACGGGTCTGACTCATGTCCACAAGTTGTTCGAGGCAGGCGAGATCGATGACCGTCTTACCGAACAAGATGCTACTGAGCCCCTTTGCGTCGATTTTTCGATCATGCTTTCCCCTCCTCGGATCGAAGCTCGACGCCAGGGGTTTACGGGAAACCACTGACCCGAAACGTAATCCCCCTTCTGTGACACGATGGCTAGCCTGTTCTCGGGCGATTTCCTTTGCTTGACTCGTAACGGCCTGCGGCACGTAGGTGTCCATCATGATCACAGTGTCCGCCACATCAAAGTAGTCCCCTGACCCTCCCATGACCATGACGGTAGAGACTCCCACGTCTTCATAGAGCGTCCGGACCTTGTCGACAAACGGAGTAATCGGTTCTTTGTCCTTCGCAACCAGGGCCTGCATTCTCTGATCTCGAATCATGAAATTTGTGGCAGATGTGTCCTCATCGAGAAGAAGAACTTTGGCGCCCACCTCGACGGCTTCTAGTATGTTGGCTGCCTGTGACGTGCTCCCACTGGCATTCTCAGTAGAAAACGCCCTCGTGCCCCTCCCCATCGGCAGATTGCTAATGAATGGCTCAATGTTTACCCTCTCGACGTTTCTTCCATCCTCGGCACGGATTTTGACTGCTCCATTATGGGTCACAACTCGCTCCCTTCCATCATTCGGAAGGTGACAATACACCCCCCGCTCAATAGCGTGGAGAAGGGTAGATTTACCATGGAATCCTCCGCCAACGATAAGCGTAACCCCTCGGGGAATTCCCATTCCATCCAACCGCCCCCGATTTGGCAGATCGACTCCGATCTCAAGTTCGGGAGGACTCATAAAGGAGACCACATTCTCCTCTAAAGGGCGATCATCCACTCCACTTCTCCGAGGGAGAATAGATCCGTTCCCAACGAAGGCCACAACTCCAAGATCATCGAGATGATCTCTGAGAAACTCCTGATCCTCGATGATTTCAACGTGTTTTCTCAAGTTAGAGATGGAGACCGATTCTGCAAAGAAAGATCCCTCCACGACCCTCGGAATTTCTTGGAAAAATATCGCAATGGCCTCCTGCCCAAGGATTGTCCGACCTGCAGCCGGGAGGCCGACGATGAATCTGGCCTCCAGATTTTCACCATCCATGACCACGGCCGTACGATCGAGGACTTCCTGCCCTCCTCGATCAATGCTGATGAGACCACTTTTGCCTATCCCTCTTTTTCCTTTGACAATGGATCTCACCCGCTTGTCAAAAGCCCTTGCAAGGTAGTCCCGAAATGCCATAGACCGAATTTTGTTCCTGTAAAACTCGGCAGGAAAACCGCTCCGTGTGACCTCGACGACCACCCTGACCCGTGAGGGCGAAGCAAAAGGGTCGCCTTGAACATGATCGATAACCAGACAGAAAGATCCAAAGTCATAACTGTCCTCTATGGCCTTGTACGCCCTGTATCCTTTGCCATCAATTCGGAGAAGCGTTCCCCTCAGATCCTCTCGTGAAGGCACCCCATTCGCTCCTTTCGCTATCGCCCACATCACGAGTCTTCAGCGTGGTGCAGAAACCGTGATCGGTCCAAGAATCCAATCAACCACCTCTCCACCCCCTGTTGCCCACAGTTCATTCCGATTTGCGGGGCGGGTTGGAGTTTCGATTTGAGGTTCAGTGGAGGCCTCAGAACCGGTCGGTGAGCGCTTCTAAATACGGGAAAGCATTTTATGACCCAGCTAGGGCAAGAATCAAGTTACAATGACCCAATGGGCGTGTCAAGAAAAGGAGGTGAGGAGTGTCCTCGATTTTGTGGACACTCATATCCCTGAGAGGCATTTGCGGAAGAATGGGTTGGTGTTCCCTTGGCCGCTGTCCCATTCCTTTGGGGCACGCTGGTCACGGCCTGATAAGAGCATTTCACCAGAAAGCGGAAAGGGAAGCTCTGAGCGCGAATTAAGATTTTTTTGCTAAGAATACCCTGATACACTGGAGATCTCCAGAATCTCTCACAGAGCACACAGAGCCTCAGAGGGAACCTCCTCTGGATTGGTGAGAGGCCAATCCAGAGGAGATTACTTGGCCTAATTTTTCCTCTCAGAAAATTAGGCCAAAAACCTAGTCCATCAGTTTTCTGACTCTGCGAACTCTGAGAGCTCAAGCGATCCTGAGCAGGGCCGAAGGGGAGCGGGCGAGAGAAACCGGTACTTTTATGGAAGCCCGCTTTCATCAGAAAAAAGCCGAGGAGGGGAGCTGGGCAGCGGCGGGACGAGGGTCACACCGATAAGGAGGGAGCGAAGGGACACAGGGATTCGATTTAGGATTTTGGAATTGTTCCAAGAAATCAGAAGATCGGACAAGCCTTGCTTTCAAAACTCAGGAAACTCGCGAAGGAGGCAAAAAACGCTTTGCTTTTTGCCCTCAAACCCATATAATTCTGGCCGACAAGCAAAAACCAGTAAGACCAGAACTCTGAATGACCGCCGATCATCATGCTGAGTTGGAAAATAGGCCACAGTCTCGATCCTCACATTACCAGGGTAGCCACATGGGTCATTCGAAGGCCCATCAACCCCAATTTTCTCACCTTTGGCGGACTTGTCCTCAACGGGATTGCTGGAGTTTTCCTCGCGGTAGGTCAATGGTTCGTCGCCACCTGGCTGATTCTCGGCGCGGGGCTGTTCGATCTGCTCGACGGGGCCATGGCGAGAAATCAGGAGGAGGTTACCCCTTTTGGAGGCTTTTTTGACTCGGTTGTCGATCGGTACTCAGATTTCTTTCTTTTTCTAGGGGTTTTAATATTTTACCTCAGGAATCGAGCCATGGGAGAGATGGCGCTGGCAATTGTCGCCCTTGGAGGCGCGATGATGGTCCCCTATACGCGTGCCAAGGCCGAGAATGTCATTTCAGAATGTAACGTCGGTGTCATGGAACGGGCCGAAAGGATAATCCTCTTATCGGCTGGGGCCCTTTTCAACTGGATGATACCTGTCCTCTGGGTCATCGCCATTCTCAGCCATTTCACAGTTGCCCATCGGATCTATTACACGTGGAGAAAACTCCATCGATCTGGGACAGGCTAGAAGCTCATGCTGTTTGTTTCATATCCCGAGCTGTCTTTTCTACTTCTGCCACAAGGACGTCAACCAGCTCGGACTCTGGATACCTTCTGACGACCTTCCCTTTCTTAACCAGGACACCCCACCCCTTGCCAAAAGCCACGGCCAGGTCAGCTTCCCGTGCTTCCCCCGGTCCATTTACCTCGCATCCCATCACGGCTACGGTTAAGGGGGCCACAACGTGCCTCAAGCGCCCCTCCACCTCCGCAACCACACGGACCATATCAGCCCCGCATCGTCCACATGTCGGACAAGACACGAGATCGATCCCCTGGCCACCGAGATTCAAGGCCCTAAGAATCTGCCATCCGATCCGAACTTCGTCCACGGGGTCACCTGTGAGTGAGACCCGAATGGTATCTCCGATTCCCTGTTGGAGAAGAATTCCGAGACCAACAGCCGACTTAACACTTGCGATCAGGGGTGGACCGGCCTCGGTGACTCCCACGTGGAGAGGATAATCAGTCCTCTCTGAGAGAAACTGATAAGCCTCGATAGTCTTGAGGACGTTCGACGCTTTGACAGAGACTTTGATGTCGTGAAAATCAAATTCCTCTAGGATCCGTATATGTCGGAGGCAACTCTCGACCATCGCTTCCGCCGTTGGATGCCCGAATCTTCTCAGAAGGTCTTTTTCCAAAGATCCGGCATTCACACCGATCCTTATGGGAACCCGCCGCTCCTTTGCGGCTTGGACAACTGAACGGATCTTATTTTTTCCGCCGATATTGCCTGGATTGATTCTCAACCCATCTACTCCTGCCTCCACCGCCTTGAGGGCGAGACGATGATCGAAATGAATGTCTGCAATCAAGGGAATTCTCGCTGCCTTTTTTATCTTCACAAGAGCATCACTGGCTACATGGTCCACAACCGCTAGCCGAACCAGATCACATCGGGCTGATTCGAGTCGTCTGATCTGTGAGACTGTTGCGCTCACATCCCGTGTGTCGGTCTTGGTCATCGATTGAACCGAGATCGGAGCGCCGCCCCCGATTCTTACTGCCCCCACAGAGATTTGCCGTGTCATCTTTCTCTTCATAGAATCCAGTCAACCATCTCCTTGGACGTGATATTGACTTTAGATATAATATCCTATTGTATCTTAACATCAGATCTATGTCCTGGAAAGAGAAGCCGATTGGTTATGAACCACCCACTCAGCTCCACTGAGCCTGTACTCAGTAGCCACAAGGGCTGAAAAAACTTCTTCACCGACGCTGAACCAGTGAAAAATCTAATCAAAATCTGCATTGGTGTGGCGATAACGGCCTTTTTTCTCTATCTCTCATCCCGGAAAATCGAAACCACCCAGCTTGCCCGAAGCATTGCTGAGTTCAGCGCTCTTCATCTTCTGCCCGTGCTTTTCTTTTTTTTCCTCTCTTTCTGGATAAGAGCCATCCGGTGGAAGTACATTGCAAAGCATGCGACAGATATCCGAACATCTGGTTTTTTCGAAATCATCATGATTGGTTTCATGGTGAACAATATCCTCCCCATTCGGATCGGTGAGTTCGCAAGAGCGTATTTGTTAGGAAGGAGACAAGACATTAGCAAAAGCCTCGCTCTTGCAACGGTTGCACTGGAAAGGCTATTCGATGGGTATGTCCTAGTCCTCTTACTGATTCTGGGGCTTCTCTTTGTCGATAACGTGCAGGGATGGCTAATCAGACTTGCTTTTACGGCAGCGGCCTTCTACACGACCGCATTTCTTATTATGATTCTACTGAGTCGATTTACCAAGAGATTCACGCATTTTGTGGCAAGAGGCTCAAATATTTTCGGAGACCGCGTATCACGTAGAATCACGGAGTGGCTTTTTTCCTTTTCCCGCGGCCTCGACCTTCTGAAGTCTAGGTGGGATCTCGCCGTTGTCGGAATTCTTTCGATCCTTGTGTGGCTATTTTTTGCAGTTTCCGTTTTTGGGATGATAAAGGGAGCACACCTGCCCCTACCATTTATTTCCACGTTTTCATTTCTCGGAATTCTCGCCCTTGGCATCACCATACCTTCCTCTCCGGGCTATGTCGGAACTGTTCAATACTTCTCTATCCTGGCCTTAGGGCTTTGGGGGATAGAAAAAACAACCGCTCTCGGCTTTTCTTTTATTTATCATGGGGTTACCTATTTTCCGGTGACAATTCTTGGTCTCTGGTTCATGGCAAGGGAGAACCTGTCCCTGAGGCGGCTCAAGCGGGACAGCCTGTAAATGCCTCAACCGGACCTGCTCATGTTTTCCGCCGTTTTCGAAATGCTGAGGCCGGGGAGGATACGCGTTGCAAGGGCGAGATTACAACAACCTTCTGGCATATTTTAGGGATAGGGCAAAGTATTTTGTGGCTCTCGACAGGGCCTTTTCCTTCTGCTCTTTCTCAAGATGTCCGTCGTCCAACCTGAAACTCTCGACCTTTCCCCTCACGTAGGCCCTATAGCATTTGTAGAAGTCGAGGACTAGGTAGATCTCCCGGTCCCCCGACCTGTCCACGTAGTGCCAAATAAGATGATCACCCAAATCGCTCCTTCCCCGATAATCAAAATCCATGGCGAGAAACCCAATATCAGCCGACACATCGGTGTATCGAAATCTCTCGTTGAACTCGATGCAGTCGAGGATCGAAATCTCTTTGTCGAAGAAAATATGCTCGAGTCGCAAGTCCCCATGGCAGTCCCTGATCCGATTGCATTCAATCCTCCGAAAGAAAACCTCCCTTTTCTTCTCTAAAAAGAAGTCTGTTTTCTGCCGAATCTCCTCAAACTGCTCCTTTGAGATGGTTGTGTCGATGTATTTTTCTGTCTGCTCAAAATTCTCGTCCGTGTCCTCTTTGACCCTATCCGGCCGTGCAAAACCTCGAATTCTATCGCTGGTCTCTGCCATTTCGTAGAATTCTGCAAGTTTCTTTGCGACTTGCCTCACCATATCCGGCGTAACCCGTCCCCTGCTGAGGAGTCTGTCCATCAAAAGGTCTTCCGATATCTGCCTCATTTTCACCGCGTATTCGATCGTACGCCCCCGGTGGTCGAGAACAACCACCCCATCCCTCTCCTTGATTTCAACGACGTCCAGGTAGATATCCCGGGAAAGTCTGCGGTTTAGACTTAACTCGAGTTGGCAGTAATGCCTCCTTTTCTTCAAGGTTGTGAAATCGAGGAACCCAAAATCGACGGGTTTCTTGACTTTATAGGCGTACATGCCCGTGAAGAATAGCAATGAAATGTGAGTTTCAGTGAAACCCACACGCTCGGGTCGTTCAGAATAGGCGTCGGGATTGAGCAGGGCCTTTTGAAGTTTCTGTATATCCACGGTGCTTTTGGTTGCCCTTACTTTCTCTCCATTCTCTTGATTACCCACCTCTCTGGCTCGTCGTACTCTGTGTCAATGACGAGGTAAACCACCGAAAGCGTGGGGAATCGTTCTTTGATCTTATGGAGGTTCACTTTTTGAAAGATAGCCTTGTTGTTGAGGTAGGCCTGTCGCGTCAAGGCATTCGATTCATAGTCCTCTTTTGTTCTCTTGAGAATCCGGCGAATCGAGGCATCCTCAGAGCAGGCCATCTCAGCAATCACCAAGGGCCTTGAAGCTCGATGCGCAATCTCACCAGCCCGAAGTCTCAGATCCTGAGTGACAAATGTGGCATCGAGGATGAGCACGCCCGAAGTCTCGGCAAGCTCTTTTTCCGCCTGCCTGAACATCTCCTCATACACCCGCATCCGGTTCTCCGTGTTCGACGCTACCTTCTCATCGAAAATATCAAGCCCCTTCAAAACCTCTAGGCGGACCATGTCCGACCTCAAAATCCTGGCGTGCTTTATTTCCGAAATCCTCTCCGTTACAGGGCTCTTCCAGCTGCCCGGGAGGCCGGTAGAAATCAAAAGGGCATCGTCCGGTATATGTGAGGCGATGACCTCCGAAAAGGGTCGATCCATCTAAAACCTCCTTTTGCTAAGGCATGATAACTTCACTGCAATTTATGAGGGTCCAGGGGGTTTGTCAAGGCAGACAATTGTGTCGAAGCCCTCCGTCTTTCTTTGGAACGCCCGCGCCGTAGACCAAAAAACCGACAACAGACCACATAGGTTTGTCGCCTCAGCCGGAAATCCTATGAACCTCTAGGAGGGTCATCTGCCGCCCAGCGGAGGGGAGACGCAGTGATAAACGGGGAGATTTCTGAAAAGGAGACCACCAGACCGTATACCTCAAGTTGATTTGCCTCATTCTCATAAAATTGAAAGTCGGTTCCCCGGTAACCAGTCTACCAGATATTCACCGTCTTTTATTGGGTGCTAGGCATCACTTGACGAACGCGGATATGACGGTCACGTCTCCTCTCTAGAGATCATAACAGGTAATCGCTCCAGATTTCACAAAGCCATTGGGAGCAAACCACATCCGCGGCCGTCCGTCCTACCACCCACTCTTCAATCGCTTATGCGCATGGACAACGAACCACAGCAAAGACCCGTCCTTGAGGCGTGGACGGCAAATAGAGTATGATCCATCTGAACCCGGATAAGTTGAAAGGAGGGAGCACCATGGCGGAATACCCAAAAAACTTTTTAAAGCTAAAAGAGCAATACCCGGAACTGGTTCGGGCATATGAATCAGCGGGAGAGCTCGGTAGAAGAGCTGGCCCTCTTGACAGCAAATTCACACATCTCGCCCAGATGGCGGCGTGTGTCGCCCTGAGATCGGAGGGGGGAGTCCACTCTCATACCCGCAGGGCTCTTGAGGCAGGGGCTACGCCGTCGGAGCTCTACCACATCCTGGTCGTCCTGATAAGCACCACTGGATTCCCAGCTGCGGCGGCTGCCTTCTCCTGGGTGAATGACGTCATCCAGGGAAAAGGTAAGGCCTAGGAATTCTGATTGTTCTCATGGGCGACAAGGTGGTGAGACCCTCAAAGGACGATTGTTCCTCGCGATTAGGGAGGTTTGTCCTATTCTCGCCTTCGAGTGACGAAAAGCCCCGGCGTCAATCCTAGGGAAGGGAGCCAACGGGGCCCGACAGGGGGAATTCGATTCTGTTTAGGTGAGAGGCTCAATTTCATTACCCGGGGTTTTCTCGAGAAGCCGTTTCTTAGGCCTTGCCATCTACCTGGCCTTTTCTTCATCAGTGCCTTGGAGGTGTCTCGTATGAGACTTTCTTTGGAAAGGGAGAGAGGGGTCGCCATACGGGCCGTCATCGCTGCATCGAATCTGTGCAGCAGGGTCCGAAACTCTATGGCCGATGGCTCCACCATGGTCAAAGGAGACAGGAGTCCGGTGACAATTGCCGACTTCGGCTCTCAAGCCGTCGTATGCAGAATCCTCAAGGAAGCCTTCCCCGCCGACCCGATAGTGGCCGAGGAGGACTCTCGAGAACTCGCCCGGCCAGAGAATGAAGAGATACTCAGAGAAGTCGTCCGACACGTCCAAGAAACTATTGATGGTGCATCCCCTAAGCAGGTCTGCTCATGGATCGATTTGGGACGCCAAAATCCCGCCCAGAGGTTTTGGACTCTCGACCCGATCGACGGAACCAAGGGTTTTCTGAGGGGGGACCAATATGCAATTGCCCTGGCCCTTATCGAGGATGGAGAAGTCCGTCTTGGCGTTCTCGGTTGTCCAAACCTCTCCGTTGCTGCCCATCATCGAAAAAAGAACAAGGGGGCAGTTTTCATGGCCTTAAGAGGCAGGGGAGCAGTTCAAAACGATCTAAAGAGAAAAACCCGGAAATCCATCGCAGTGTCCCAGGTAGCGAACCCTTCTGAGGCACGGTTCACTGAGAGCTTTGAATCGGCCCATTCCGACCAGACCTCTCATCAGCGGGTCGCTCGACGGCTCGGTATCGGAGCTTCCCCTCTTCGGATGGATAGCCAGGCAAAATATGCAGTCCTCGCCAGGGGAGATGCGTCCCTTTACCTGAGGCTTCCCTCGCCGGCCACACCGGACTATCGGGAGAGAATCTGGGACCATGCCGCTGGCTCTATTATCATAGAGGAGGCTGGGGGAAGGGTTACCGATGCCTATGGAAGGGACCTTGACTTCTCTGAGGGAAGCAGGCTCGAACGGAATCGAGGCATCGTGGCAACCAATGGGTTGCTCCACGATGCTGTTCTTAACGCGGTCAGATTCGAGCTCATGGGAGACCGTTGACGCCAATACACTGATCTGCTGCCTAACAGGCGAGGACACAAGGGGAAGAAATGAGAAGATGGGCGTCGAGATAAACCTTTATCCTTTGCTCATCGTGGAGATTTTCAAGACCGGCCAGTCGGGTCATTGTGACAGCGTGGCAACGCAGGAACAGGGGAATCGTTGTTGTCCCATTTACGTTCCTGCCTCATAATCAGTCAGATAAGCCTTCTGATCTTTGGTCAGCGTATCGATCTGAACGCCCATTGTTTCGAGCTTGAGCCGTGCGACCTCCTCATCTTGGGCCGGTTCGACATCATAGACCCTTGGAGCTAGGCTCTTTCCCTCCTTAGCCAGTCTCACCAGCCCCAGGAACTGGTTTGCAAATGACATATCCATCACCTCTGAGGGATGGCCTTCGGCTCCGACGAGATTGATCAATCGGCCCCTGGCGAGAAGGTATATTCTGTGTCCATTAGGAAGGGTATACTCATCGCAGTTATCTCTGATTTCACGATGGGACGTGGCCAGATCCTCTAGATCGGGGATTCTGATCTCACAGTCATAATGCCCCGTATTGCAGACTATGGCACCATCCTTCATGGTCTCAAAATGCCGTCTCACGATAACATCCTTCATACCGGTAGCAGTCACAAAAATGTCGCCAATGGCGGCCGCCTCATTCATGGCCATCACGCGGTGACCCTCGAGAAGGGCCTTGATCGCAGCGGTCGGACTGACCTCAGTAACGATCGACAGCGCTCCCATCCCCTTGGCCCTCAGGGCACACCCCCGACCACAGTGGCCAAAACCTGCGGTCACAAAGTTTTTTCCGGCCAGGAGAACCGAAGTGGTTCGCAAGATCCCGTCCACCGATGACTGGCCGGTTCCGTAGACGTTATCAAAATCCCATTTTGTCTCAGTATCATTGATGGCTAGAATGGGATATTTCAGGGCTCCGTCGTCAGCCATGGCCCTGAGCCGGTGGACACCTGTAGTCGTTTCCTCTGTGCCTCCCAGGATTGTCTCGGCCAGTTCAGACTTCCGCTGATGAACCGTCATGATCAGGTCTGCGCCGTCATCGAGGGTCAGGATCGGCTCTATTTCGAGAGTTTTCTCAATGCACCAGTAGAATTCTTCTTTACTCATTCCGTACCACGCGAAAATAGGAATCCCGTTTTCTGCAAGGGCCGCAGCCACATCATCCTGGGTGGAAAGGGGGTTACATCCGCACCAACTCACCTCGGCTCCGGCCGCCGTTAACGTCTCGGCAAGAACGGCAGTCTCCTTTGTTACATGAAGACAACCGGAAATACGCATGCCTCGCAGGGGTTTAGGCCCCTGAAACTTCTGCCTCAGGGTCATGAGAACAGGCATGCGTGATTCAGCCCACTGGACCTTCAGCCTTCCCTCTTTCGCTAAACCGATGTCTTTTACCTTATAATTCGCCATAACAACTCCCCATGGAACCAGTCTTCAGTTATCAGTTGCCAGGGTTAAGTCTCCCATGAACGAACGCCACTCAGCGTACTGCCTCGATGGCATCGTACCTAACACAACCCCGCCCTACCCCACAAAACTCCTCGGGCAGCAGAACACAGATCATAGAGTCACCACCCGTCTCTATGCCCATCGCCCTCGTTCACAATTCCCATTATCACTGACCCCGACTGCTGCCCCCTGGCCTCCGTGCCATTATTCCAGTTCTCCGGCATCCCGCAGTTCTTGGGCCATATTGGTTTTCTCCCAGCTAAAGTCCGGATCTTCCCTACCAAAATGGCCATAGCAGGCGGTCTTCTTATAGATAGGCCTCAGGAGATCCAGATATTCGATTATCCGTTTAGGCCTGAGATCAAACATGTCATTGACGATTTCAGCGATCCGGTCGGGTGGAATCTTCCAGGTTCCATTGGTGTTGATCATAACTGAGACAGGACGGGCGATGCCAATAGCATAAGCAATCTGAACCTCGACCCGTTCACATAGACCAGCGGCCACGAGATTCTTTGCGATGTGCCTGGCCATGTAGGAAGCGCTCCGGTCCACTTTTGATGGGTCCTTACCTGAGAAGCACCCACCGCCATGGCTACCATGCCCACCATAGGTATCAACGATAACCTTTCGTCCTGTCAGGCCGCAGTCTGCCATGGGTCCGCCGACAACAAATCGACCTGTTGGATTGACGTAGTATGTCGTTTTCGAATCAAGGAGGTTCTCTGGGATGACCTTCTTTATCACTTCCTCGATAATACCTTCCTTTAAGGTTTCATATTTCACTGTCGGCGTGTGCTGGGCCGAAATGACCACAGCATCGACCCGGGTAGGAACTCCATCGATGTACTCAACCGTCACCTGAGACTTGCCGTCCGGACGAAGAAAATCGAGAACGCCCTTTTTTCTGACGGTGGCGACTCTCTTTGTCAGCTTATGGGCCAGAATAATAGGCATGGGCATCAGCTCGGGCGTCTCATTGCACGCAAAGCCAAACATGAGGCCCTGGTCGCCAGCCCCCTGTTCGTGGTCGCCCGTTTCATTCACTCCCTGGGCGATATCAGGGGACTGCTGATCGATTGACGTGATCACGGCACAGGTTTCCCAATCAAAACCCATGGCCGAGTCATTGTAGCCAATCTCCCTGATCGTCTCTCGAACGATCCCCGGCATATCGGCATAACATTTTGTGGTGATCTCTCCAGCAATAACAGCCATACCCGTGGTCACCATCGTTTCACAGGCCACCCTCCCTTCCGGATCTTGTTCGATGATAGCGTCCAAAACCGCATCGGATATTTGATCTGCTACTTTATCAGGATGGCCCTCTGTCACAGACTCTGATGTAAAAAGAAAATCCGTCATTCCCATTTGAGCTCCTCCTTCAATCCTCTTCTCATGGACATCATATCGAGTTTTCGTCCCCGTGAGCTACTTTCAGATCTTGAGCCCACCTGTATGCTTCAAAGAAATCGTCTGGAAAGCGCTGAGCCATAGTGCTGCGAACATACCGTTCGATTTCACTCCCCGAGGTCATTTGAGATAGTTCTTCCAAGAAACCCTTGGCCTCCTCGAAAGATGACATCCGTAGGATCTTTTTCACCCTGGGGATGGAGAGAGGGTTCATGCTGATTTCATCCAAGCCCAGGCCGAGAAGAATCCACAAATACGCGGGTTCGCCAGCCATCTCCCCGCAGATAGCAACCTTTAAGCCGGCCCGGTGCCCCGACTCCACTACCTCCCGGATAGATCTGAGAACAGCAGGGTGGAGAGGCTCATAGAGATATGACACGTGCTCATTCACACGATCAACCGCGAGGGTATATTGAATCAGATCATTTGTTCCGATGCTGAAGAAGTCAACTTCTTTGGCCAGCAAATCTGCCGTCATGCACGCTGACGGGATCTCGATCATAGCACCTACCGGTATCTTATCATCAAAGGGAATGCCCTCTTGATGCAGTTCTTCCATTACCCCGTAGAGAATCGCTTTGGCCTGTTGAATCTCTTCAATACCCGAAATCATGGGGAGAAGGATCTTCAGATGCCCGTGGATGCTTGCCTTCAAAACTCCTCTCAGTTGAGTTTTGAAGAGCTCCGTCTCTTTAATGGAGAATCGAATTGCTCTTAAACCCATGGCAGGGTTTGTTTCCGGCGCAACTCGATTGTGATCGAGAAACTTGTCGCCTCCAACGTCTAGCGTACGTATAGTCACCTCATGGGGAAATACTGCTTCCCCTAGCTTCTTGTAGGTCTGATAATGTTCTTCCTCACCGGGTAGATCTTTACGACCGAGATATAGACATTCAGTCCGGTACAGACCAATCCCCTCGGCCCCCATTTTCTTGGCAGACTTAATTTCCTCTAGGAGTTCGATATTGGCTCCGACAGTGATCCGGTATCCGTCACGCGTCTCGCCAGGGAGTTTTGAAAACTTCATTAACTCCCTTTCGATGGACTGCCGCTGTTCGAGCTTCGCAAGATACTGCTCGGAGACTTCGTCCGTCGGGTTTATGATCACGACACCCGCATCACCGTCAACGATGAGCCGATCACCGCCGTTTATCTGGGTTGTCGAGATCTCCGTCCCAACAACCGATGGAATCCCCATAGACTTAGATAGTATTGCCGTATGCGAGACCGCTCCTCCAGCGTCCGTCACAAAACCGCGCACGTTTTTCAGATTGAGCTGAAAGGTATCGGCCGGAGAGAGATCGTGAGCAACGACCACGACATTTCCTTTGATGTTGGTGATATCGTCGTGGTTGTGGCCAATTAGGTTTCTGAAAATCCGCTCAGAAATGTATTTGATGTCGTTTTTCCTCTCCCTCAGATACTGATCCTCAATCGTGTCAAATGCCTTGGTGAGGCGTTCCAATATGATGTCGAGGGCCCATTCAGCGTTTACCTTTCGATTCTTGATCGTATCGATGGTCTCCTGGATCAACATCTGGTCTTCAAGAATCATGAGATGGACATCCAGGATAAAGGCGTGCTTTCTCATCTCCTCGTCGAGGACCGCGTTCTTGATCTCCACGAGTTGTGTTTTAGAGAGTTCGATGGCCATTTTGAACCGCTCTATCTCCGATTCCGCCTCAGCCGCGGTGATCGCCTTCTGTGGAAGCCGAACTCTACTCCTGTCGACCAGGAAGGCACGTCCAACAACGATTCCTGGAGAGGCTCCAATCCCATTGACGATTTGATTTATTAATCGTTCTTTGCCCATCAAATTCCAACCATCCGGTCTACCGGTCCTATCGTCCGGGGCAAAATCATGTGCCGGTCGTTGTCCGACCAGGCACGATAGGGTCATCCTATGGAAAAGGCTTAACTCTCACCAAACTTGTTCTCGATCAACTGACCGAGAGCCCTGACCGCCTTTCGGGCATCAGAACCCTCAGCCATAATCCTTACCTTGGAGCCTATGGCAGCAGCAAGCATCATTACCCCCATGATGCTTTTGGCATTTGCCACCATGCCATCCTTTTCTATGGAGATCTCAGCATCATACCTGTTGGCTGTCCGGACCAGTTGGCCTGCAGCTCTCGCGTGCAACCCGAGTTTATTCTTGATTACAAATGTATGTTTTTCCATGTCTATTTTCGCTTGGCACCCTTTTGCAGGATTTCACTGGCGATATTGATATTCTTCTGACCGTAGGATTTGATAAACTCTGCTAGTTCGGCCAGAGTCATGTCCCCCTCATATGTGGACAGTTTTAGAAGCATGGGAAGATTCACCCCGGTGACGACCTCGATTCGATTATCTTGGAGAAAAGAGAAACTTATGGTCGAAGGGGTGCCCCCAAACATATCGGTCAGAATGAGAACTCCTGAACCTCTATCCACCCTTCGGATGGCATCGGCTATTCTCTCCCGGATCTCATCGGGATCGCTCTTGGGATCAATGGATATTCCTTTGAAACCCTTCAATTGACCCACGATAAGTTCAGCCGCACAAATCAATTCCTCTGCCAATCGACAATGGGTCACCACAACCACGCCAATCATGATTCTCTTTCTCCTTCACCTGGACATGGACGATCAACAAAGGACTATTCGGTTTTCAGAATCACCACCGATGAACAACGCCCTGTGAAGTCAGTTCCAGCTTGACCAGGCTCCTACTCCTTTTCAAGGTCTCGGTGTTTTACCTCCAGGAGTTTTCCCTTATCCCCGAGGCTCTTTTTCAAAATTACCCCAAGTTCGCGCACAATGACAACCGAACGATGCCGCCCTCCCGTGCACCCGACCGCGATCGTAAGATAGGCTTTTCGCTCCTTTTCATAGAGAGGGATCAGAAACTTGATCAGGTCCTGAAACCTCCTGATAAACTCCTTGGCTTCAGGCCATTTCAGTACGTATTCACGGACACCTTTTTGCTCCCCCGTGAGTCGTTTCAAATGATCGACAAAGAAGGGATTCGGCAAGAACCTCACGTCCAGGATGATATCGGCCTCATAGGGAATTCCAAAGCTATACCCGAAGGACATCAGCGTAACAGCCATTGCCCGTCGGGGTGATTCCTTAAGGAAAAATCGTGTGATTACATCCTTGAGCTGGTGAACATTGAGATCAGAGGTATCGATAACTTTGTCTGCCAAATCCCTGAGGGTCACAAGACGCTCTCGCTCCATCCGTATACCGTTTTGGATTGACCCCGCGGCGAGGGGATGGTGGCGCCGGGTTTCCCTGTACCTTCCTACCAGGATCTCATCCCGGGCCTCAAGAAAGAGAATTGCGAGGGCAAAACCCTCCTCTCTCAGCCCTCCAATAATTTGCCTGGCATCTGCCATGAACTCTGCGCCGCGAATGTCGACCACCAGGCCGATCCTCGAGATTCTCCGGACCGATTGTTGACATAGCTCGAGGAATTTAGGGAATAGTACAAAGGGGAGGTTGTCTACGCAGTAGAATCCGATATCCTCCAAAGCTTTGATAGCCGTGGTCTTACCTGAACCGGAAAGACCGCTAATGAGGACAACCCTAAGATCCCTCACTCGATTTCATCCCTAACGGTATTTTTCTTCCTACGACTCGACAGCTTTGCCATCAGTTGTTTTTCGAATTCTCTTCCAGGATCGTATCCCATCACCCTCAAGAGATGGTTCCTGGCGGCAACCTCGATGATAGACGCCAAATTCCTGCCAGGGGTTACCGGTATCTTGACCATCGGAAGATTGATACCAAGAACCCGATAGGATTCCTCCTCAAACCCCAGGCGGTCATACTCCTTAGAGCTCTCCCATTCCACTAGCTCAACCACCATCTCGACGATTTTTCGCTCCCTGATCGCCTCAACACCAAAGAGTTTAGCCACGTTAATGATTCCCAGACCTCGGATCTCCATATGATATTTGACCGTATCAACGCCACATCCAAAAATGTTCTGGGGCGGCCTTTTGTAAAGAAAGACCAGATCATCGGCGACAAAACGATGTCCCCGCAGGATGAGATCCAGGGCACATTCACTCTTCCCAATGCCGCTTCCCCCAAGAATCAGAACGCCTACCCCAAAAACATCTACGAGGACTCCATGGACAGTTGTGCTCGGTGCAAGCTTATCCTGTAGGAATTTCGTGATTCTTTCAATTAGCTCCTGAGTCGAGAGATCCGTCTGGAAGAGGGGAATGCGCCGCCTCTGGCTCTCCTTAACAAGAAGGGAGGGAATTTCAAGGTTCTTCGTTACTACGAGACAGGCAATCCTCAGGCCACAAATCCTCTTTATGACCTCATCTCTCTTCTCGACACGAAGGGTCTGGAAGTAGGAAAGCTCCGAATTGCCAATAACCTGAACCCGAAAGGGTTGGACAAAATCGGTAGAACCGGCAAAAGCCAATCCCAACTTTTGAACCTGGGAAAACCTAATCTTTTTCTTTAGCCCCTTTGACCCAGCAATCAGGCGGAGCCTCAAGTCATACTCCCGGTCATGAAACAGGTCTTCCCCTGAGACTTCAGACATTAGCAGAGAACCTCCCTAGGACGCCAATTAATACTGGGCATCCTCTTCCGAAATAATCTCAAAAAGCTCCTCTGCGCCTTCTGCCTCCATCAGTCTTCTTCTGAAGTTGGGATCCTTTAGAAGTCTAGAAATCCTCGCTAAAGCTTTCAGATGTGCCCCTGCAGAGTTCTCTGGTGCAACGAGAAGAAAGAATAGGTGTGTCGGTTTCTGGTCGATAGACTCAAAATCGACACCTTCACGGCTTCTTCCAAATGAAGCAACAACCTGCCGAAGATCCCTGATCTTCCCATGGGGGATAGCGATTCCGTCACCAATGCCGGTACTACCCAGTTTCTCCCGATCAAGCAAGACTTCCACAACGTGCTCTAGGTCTTGCAGTTTGCCCTGGTTAACCAGAACTTCGGCCAGTTCCTTCAAAACACCCTTCTTGTTCTTCGATTGAAGGTTGGGAATGAGCAGGTGTTTATCTAAGATCTCAGAAACATTCATGCGCTGCGCCTCCAGGTCATAATCATCGTTCACCCTTACGAAATCTCAGGTTCAATGAGACCGTAGTTTCCATCCTTCCGATGGTAGACAACATTGAGCAATCCAGAATCGGGGTTAATGAAAATATAGAAATCACTCTCTTCCGCATCGAGTTGAAGGATCGCCTCTTCTACCGACATCGGCTTAACAGTGTATTCATCGTTTCTTATGATCCGAGTCTCTTGTCCCATGCCAGAGCCTTTTGCTGTGTGGACATTTACCCCCCGTCGGTGATTCTGATAAGGTGGACCAGACCTCCTGGGCTTCGTCTTGCCTCGGTACTTTCTGATTTGCCTCTCCAGTTTCCCGACCACCTTGTCGATGGATGAATATATATCATTTGTTTTTTCCATCCCATTGATTGTGTATCCATCCCCGGTGATCGTGGCTTCTGCGATATTCCTGAACTTCTCGACTGACAACACTATCCGTGCCTCAACAGGTCGTTCCAAGTATTTCTTTAGCTTCATAACCTTTTCTTTTGCATAGTTCCTGACCGCATCATCCGTTTCAAAATGTCTGAACGTCACGACGACCTGCATAGCGATCCTCCTTCGAACTTTTAAACTACTTCCTTTTCTATCGGCTGTCAATGCATGACGCCGGGTTAGCGTCGCTCGAAAAAAGGGGAGGTAGTTGGCTTGAGTTCCTAGAGGAGAAAAGGGTCAGCAGAAGGACTTTTCAGTCTCCCGGCCGGATGGCCCCGTAGGTTTGACTCTTTCGGATAATTCACAAGAGCCTTTTTCTCTCATTTGAGGACAGGATTCTTAATGACTCACGATACTTGGCAACCGTCCGTCGAGCAATATCGATATTCATCCCCCGCAGCATATGGACTATTTTCTCGTCGCTGTAAGGTTTTCTCGGATTCTCTTTTGCGATGATGTCCTTGATTAAGTTCTTGACACTCTCTGATGCAAAATCCTCCCCTCGAAAAGAACTAATGCTATTGTTAAAGAAATACTTCAACTCAAAGATGCCCTGAGGAGTATGCACATACTTGTTGTTAGTTGCCCGGCTTATCGTGGACTCATGCATTTGAATATCCTCTGCCACATCTCTCAGAACCATGGGTCTAAGATAGTTCACCCCTTTGTCAAGAAACTCTCGCTGAAGTTGGACGATACTCTTTGTAACTCGATAGATCGTACGTTGTCTCTGATGAATGCTCTTCAAAAGCCATAATGCTGAACGAAGTCTGTCCTGAATGTACTTCCGATCAGCCTCGGGCGTTCCCGTACTCGTGCTCAGAATGTTTCGATAGGTACTGTTTATTCGCAATCGCGGCATTTCGTCCTCGTTGAGGACAACAACGTATTCTCCTTCGATCTTGTACACAAAAACATCTGGGATAATGTTCTGAACTTCCTCCCCCGTGTACGCCCTGCCGGGTTTCGGCTCCAACTCAGAAATAAGTCGAATCGCCTCCATCACCGTATTCACAGAAACCCCCAGTTTCTTGGCAATTTGACCGTAGTTCCTATTTTTGAGGTGGCTGAGGTGGTTCAAAACAATTTCCCGCGCAATCGGGTCGGGCTGTGCCATCGTGTCAATCTGTGATAATAGGCATTCCCGAAGATCCCTGGCACCAACTCCGACAGGGTCGAAAAGCCGAATCTCTCTCAAGACCTCTTCCACCTTGTCAGAATCACACCCCAAATGGGTGATAATCTCTTCGACTGACATGCCGAGATAACCATTTTCATCTAGGTTGCCAATGACGAAGCGACCGATGTCCTTTCCTCTTTCGTCAAGGCTAGAGAGGCGAAGCTGCCACATCAGATGATCTGATAGATCTGTCTTGCGGGCCAGGAAGTTCTCAAAGGATGGTCGATCATCAGTGTCACGAGCGGTCGGATAGGGGGAAACATTTAGATTCTCCAAGTAACTATCCCAGTCGAAATCATCCTGCCCCTCCCCCTCTCCTTTCACTTCCTCGGTCTTCTCCTTCGCTGATTCCTCAACGGTTTGCTCCTGAGCGTTAGCCTCCTGTGGGGAGGCATCCATTTCTTCGGAAGGTTCTGACTCTTCTAATAGGGGATTTTCGTTCATCTCCTCCTGGATCAGATCCACCAGTTCCATCCGGGTCAGCTGAAGGAGTTTGATCGCCTGCTGAAGCTGAGGCGTAATCACGAGTTGTTGAGCCAGCCTAGGGCTTTGTTTGATCTCTAGCGCCATTATCTCATCTCTCTGTCAGGTTTTTTGCTCATGGTCACCCCTCTTCAGCAGATGTCTCACGCTTTTTTTGTCCCAAGGAAAAGGAATCTCCCAAATAGATCTTCCGAGCTTTTCTGCTTTTTGCAATTCTTTCCGGGACTCCAGATTCAAGGATCCGTCCCTCATTGAGGATGTATGCTCTGTCGCAAATCCCGAGAGTCTCACGCACATTATGGTCGGTCATAATGATCCCGATCCCCTTGCTCTTCAGCTGGAAGATAATGTTTTGAATGTCAGTCACCGCGATCGGGTCAATCCCTGCAAAGGGTTCATCGAGGAGGATGAACATTGGAGATGTAACCAAGGCCCTGGTTATCTCCACCCTCCGCCTCTCCCCACCGGAGAGAGAATACGCCTTTCGATTCCGAATCACACCCAATCCGAGTTCATTCAAAAGAGATACCAACCGCTCTTTCCTTTCAGAACCTGACAGGGGCAGGGACTCGAGAATGGCCATGATGTTCTCTTCAACGGTCAGTTTTCGAAAAACGGAAGACTCTTGAGGCAAATATCCAATGCCCTTTCTCGCCCTCATATACATCGGAAGATCGGTAATGTCCTCTTGATTCAAAAAAATTTTTCCCTTCTCCGGTCTCATCAAACCAATGATCATGTAGAATATCGTCGTCTTACCAGCTCCGTTCGGCCCTAAGAGCCCGACTACCTCACCAGCCTTGACCGTCAGTTCAACCCCATCGACGACCCTTCTTTTTCGGAAAGATTTGGTCAAATCGACGGCCCGGAATGCCCCATTCCCTCTGCCAACGGCTGCTCTTTTCGTTGTTGTCACCTCCACCTTGTCGCCACTCTCCCCTTCCATAAATTCACTATCCCCGCAATGGCGTGGGGCAACTCCTACATCTGACCACTCGGCTCATCCTTTTCAGGAATCAAGGTCACCTTAACCCGGTCCCCTTCGCCGCTCTCGACAACACTTCGGTTCTCATCAATGAAAAAGATCACCCGTTTGCCTCTCACTTCGTTCTGTCCCTGGCGGAGAACCGGATTACCTTCCAGAACAATGCTGTTCTGAGATCGATCATATACGGCTTCCTCACATGAAGCCCGCCGATCCAACTGAGTTATTCTCACATTACCTTTTGCGACGATGCGGGTCACATCGTTATTGGCCTCGTTGAAGTAGATGACGAGGTCGTCGGCGTATATCGTCAAATCCTTCTGCTGTGCCACAACCTCTTGGTGGAACGCAGCCTTCTGTTCCTTATGGTCCCACACAAGACTCTTGGCTGACACGCGAATCGGCTCCGATCCC
>JABAOF010000777.1_pt1 | contig 43940 bp, 35 predicted proteins | sample 7062171 | NCBI WGS metagenome assembly JABAOF01 (sample SAMN14538628, study PRJNA623070) | marine sediment metagenome | biome: marine biome [ENVO:00000428]; feature: marine pelagic biome [ENVO:01000023]; material: deep marine sediment [ENVO:00002113] | place: India: Gulf of Khambhat ... | reverse complement strand
GGTTTCAGCGTATTGGAATATCTCAATTCTGTTGATCAATGACCGCCTGAGTTCCGCTGATGCGAACAGCGGATTAACCCTTTGAACAGCGCTGTACATGAGACCTTTCTACAGTCTTGGAGGGAGATTTCGCCTCCATTGTCGACCAAGCCTAATCATGGCACCATCAAGTGACCATCACTAGTAACAAACTGAAGGAAGCGAAATTGTACCGTCGTCATGGAGTTGGCATAGGAACGCAATGTGATGGAGACTAGTTGCCGTTGAGGTAATGCTTGGTTTAGGATAGATACCGAAGCCGGGATGCGCGAGACTGGAAGGGTGGGTATGGGATCGCCGCTCGCCTCGGACNNGAATTACGCATGAGAATTCGATTGCCGAGTTCCTCTACTTCAGTGCCGCCGATCATTTTCTCAATTGAGAAGTGAGGTGAAAACCAACCGGCTCATGACCTCGCTGTCAAATCTGATGAGAAGCCTGCCATCTGGCCAATGCCCCAAAACCTGGCCGGCTCCAAATTTTCCATGGCGTACGGCCTCGCCCAACCGATAGTTCCGCTTTGTACCCGTTGGTGTCTTGCTGGATTGAATGCTTTTCTCCGTAATCGACTTCGCAAGTGAGATTGCGGAGCTCTTCAGAGGTGCTACCAGGCGGTGCACCTTGTCCTTCGACTGCACTTCAGGGCTTATTTCGAGAGTAATCTGGGAATTCATGATGCTTCCTCCATTTGTCTAGATCAATTCGATCCGGCTATACTCAAACTAACAAGCTTCGGTCTCCGATATGTACATTGATACGTCTTCAAACGTCTATTTGGGCAGATTTTTGACGATTGGGAACGAATTGCGATGGAGAAGCTGGACGTCAAATACTCGTGACAGCGGGTTATGTATTTGCTGCTGCGATAATCTCCGGTCAAGCGATTTGAGTAGCGACAGGCACTTAGAATGCTCGAGATTCGCCTGCTAGGGAAGTTCGATCTGCAACAGGATGGTGCATGGGTCGAACTATCATCGCGCCCAGCCAGAGCCTTGCTCGCATACTTAGTCCTAACCAGGGGGACACACCATCCACGCGAAAGGCTGGCTGGACTGCTGTGGCCTGATTCCAGCGAGAGCAACGCCAGAAAGAATCTGCGCCAGGCTCTTTGGCAGCTTCGAAAGGCAATTGGCGAACCACACCTTCTGGTAGACACAGCATCCATTGCTTTCAACGTGTCCTCTGACTTCTGGCTTGATGTAGCTGTACTGGACGACGCTGGAGATCAGGATTTGGTGGCGACAGTCTCGGTCTACGAAGGTGAGCTACTTCCAGGCTTTTATGAGGACTGGGTCCTTCTCGAGCGTGACCGATTGGATGCGGCCTACGAGCGCAAGATGCAGCGCTTGGTGGCGCAACTCGAACAGGAGCAGCGCTGGTCGGAGGTACTCGAATGGGCTGAGCGGTGGATCGCTCAGGGTCACGTCCCCGAAGCAGGCTACAGATCGCTCATGATGGCCCATGCAGCGATGGGTGAATTGTCGAAGGTTGAGGCGACTTATCAAAGGTGCACCGATGCACTGCAGCAGGAGGTCGGCGTAGAGCCTTCGGAAGAGACCATAGCTCTATATAAGAGCTTGGTGGCAGGTGAGAGAATCCTCCGAGAACCAACTATGGAGACACCTGGTGAGACGGCGTTGGCGGCGGCCCAGCGAGTCAACCTGCCTACCCAGCCCACACCATTCATCGGCCGAAAGGGGGAACTGGCCGAGATCGAGCAACTGCTCTCCACGACACGCCTACTGACCCTCACCGGCCCTGGAGGTATCGGCAAGACACGGCTGGCAATCACGGCAGCAGCTGAAGTGGCGAATGAATTCGAGCACGGATGCTTCTATGTATCACTTGCGCCAATTCGTGCGGTTGAACACCTTATCCAAAGGATAGCTGAAGCCCTGAAATATCCACTTGCTACACATGAAGATCCACAGCTGCAATTGCTCCGCTATCTGCGGGAGAGGCAGCTTCTGCTGGTGATGGACAATTTTGAGCACTTGCTGGACGGCGTGTACATCGTCAATGAGATTCTTCAATCCGCCCCTGAGGTGAAAATCCTGGCGACCTCTCAAGAGAAACTCAATCTGCATAGCGAGACCAATCTCATCGTTGGGGGGATGGGCTTTCCTGGACGAGTGGAGGCTGAAGAAGCTGGTGAGTATGATGCTATTGCCTTGTTCGTACAGAGTGCCCGGAAGTCTCGCCCTGGATTTGATCCTTCTCCCGACGACTTAGAACAAATCGCAAAGATCTGTCAAATTGTGGGGGGAATGCCATTGGCCATCGAGTTAGCGGCTGCGTGGCTTCATGTTCTTAATGTGGATGAGATTGCCATGGAACTCGAGAAGGGCCTTGATATCCTTGAGACCGAATTACGTGATGCACCGGAGCGCCACCGCAGCATCCGCGCCGTTTTTGATCACTCTTGGTTCTTGTTGGGTCCGACTGAGCGAGAGACATTCTTGCGTCTCTCGGTCTTCCGAGGCGGCTACTCACGTGAGGCAGCTCAGGAAGTTGCTGGCGCATCCCTCCATGTCCTGGCGGAGTTGGTCAACAAGTCTTTCATTAATCACGATCCAAGCTCTGCTCGTTTTGAAGTCCATGAACTGCTTCGACAGTATGCTCAGGAACTTCTTGGGGAGACACCTGAAGCAAGGACTTCCGCTCAGGATGCGCACGCTGCCTACTACGCGACCTTCGTGCAACAGAGAGAGGAACTTCTTACAGGCAAGAGGCAAAAACTGGTTCTCGCCGAGATCGAGGCGGATATTGAAAATGTGCGCGCGGCCTGGCGATACTATCTAGATCAGAAAAATGTCTCACCGATGTGGAAGTTCATTAGGGGCATCTGGCACATTTACTGGATTCGATGGTGGACCCACGCAGGGATGGAGTTATTTGCAGAAGCTGTCGAGGCGCTACAGGGAGAGAAGGGCGTAGATGCTGTAGCCTTACGGGCCTATGCCATGGCACTCCAGGGAATATTCATGGCCTGGTTAGGTCTTGCTGAAGGTGGATATGGACTGGCGAAGGAAAGCGTGGAGATCCTTCAACAACAGGATCGGCCTGAGGCGTTGGCGTTCGCGTTTGAAAGCGTCGTTGTGAACGCATATTTCCTTGGCCGGTTGACTGAAGAAGTTGAAACATTGAGAAAGGAGCTTGAGAGCGCCACCGAAATGGATGATAAGTGGCTCATGGGATTTGCGTTATTTGGATTGAGTATGACAGCCTTGATTGAGGAGGATTACGCTGAGGCTATGCGCCTCGCCGAGTGGAGCTTGAAACTTAATGAAGAAATTGGGGATATAAGCGGTTTGACAATGCCGCTGATCGTCATGGGTCATGTGGCCTTTGCTCGAGATGAGTATGAGCAAGCAAGAGAGTATTATCTTAGAAGTTTGAAAATTGCGGAGGATGTCGGCTTCAATTTCTCGATTCAAAACGCAAGCAAATATCTGGGTAAACTGGCCGTATCGCTGGGCGATTACGCAGAAGCCGAGAAGTATCTGCGTCAATCCCTGAGGGTTTCAAATGAAATTGGCTTCATCCGGGATGTGGTCAATCTCTTATTTGAATATGCCCGGTTACGGGTGGCCCAGGGAAATGTGGAGCAAGCCGTCGAACTGCTGTCACTGGTGGTTCAACATCCCGCAAGCGATCAGAACAGATTGTTTGAAGGGAGTATCAGAGACAGCGCGAAGGATCTACTCGCCGGACTCGAGGATGAGTTACCCCAGGAGACCTATAAGGCAGCATTCGAGCGTGGTCAGGAGTTGGAGCTTGCGGATGTCCTTACAGCACTCTTGAAAGCGAATTATTCCTGACTGATTCTGCTTTTACATTATTTGACTCGCATCGAGTAAAGTCCAATCAAACAAATTCCCATTGGATAATTTGCGAATGTCATGCGGTATTTAGATGAGGCTTGATTAGCGGAAATGTCTTGGGATTACTCTGGCCAGATGCTCATTCCAACTTCTTGGGCAGCAGCTGAGAGTATGGTATCAAAGGTTGCCATAATTACCGTTTCTCCGATTGCTTCCTGCCAGATAATGGCAGATGCTAGGTGCACGGCATCATAGCCCCGTAAGTTATAGTCGCATACGAGAGAGTCGGCACGCGCCACTGTTGCCTCACTCACTGCAAGTCGTTGTAAACTTTCCCATTCAGATCGAAATACTGTTAGGGCACGAAAAGCCTCTTCTTGATTGATGATCTTCATGCGAGAGGCTCTCATGATGCCAGCCGCTACCTCTGCTCGAGAAATCAGGTTGGTTGCAACCGCATCAGCTTCCGCAATGAGAGTATTGATTTCCGTTGTTCCGGTCTCTTCGACATAGCGTTTAACCAATGCACTGGCATCTAGATATGTAATCATTCGCGCATTTCCAGGATAATATCTGAGATCAGTTGAGGACTTTGATTAGTGATGACTGGCTTTGTAGGCTCCAGCTTTTTCCCGTTCCACTTGAGTATACCGGCGTCCATCAAGGCTTCAACACGATCTTCAATGGGGAGCTCTTTAGGGATGATTCGGCCGATTGGCTTTCCACGTTCTGTAATCACGATACTGCGACCCTTTTTTATTTCACGTAAATACCTGCTCAAGTGGTTTCTGAGTTCTCGTATACCTACTTGGAGTTCAGCCATAATTGTCTCCCAAAGTGCCCTTATGTAGACACATTATACAACAAGTAGCCACAATTTGATAGTATTCTTATTGACCACTGTCCCGTTGTTTGAAAAATCGGATGCTGGCGGAATTGTGAAGGGTTGGTTTCTAGGTGTTCAATCCTAGATACGGACTGAGAAATCGTGCAATGGGAAAAAAGGAAAAGGGAGCCCGGAGGCTCCCTGTCATCAGTCCTGATGTCGCTTTAATGAACCTTGGACTCTTTGGACTACGTTGAACGGTAGGGTAGCATCTGGACTACATCTTTACCCCACTGGTGGTTGGACGCCGATTTTTGCCAAAATTCCCGGCACGCCGCTACCTTCTACAGAATCGATCTGGATCGACGTGATTTTGTCGCCCTCAACAGTTGCAAAACCATATTCTTCTGGATTGGAAAATGATTTGCCGGTGGCCGGGATAACGCCCATTCCCATGGCGGACATATCGAGATCGCCGGTGTGGGTTCCACTAACCTTGGATGAGGTCTTTACGACTTTTCCATTTATACTCTCGACGCGCAGGTTGTATTGGATGTCCGGGAATGCGGCTTTCAAGATGCGGGAGAATCCGATCCATTCAGCTGCGCTTAATGGTTCAGGCACTGGACCTGAGAATTGAAAATCCTCCGACAGGTAGGATGCAACCGCATCGAGGTCCCCTTTGTTGAATGCGTCTACAAAATTCTGAGCAAGTTCTTTTGTTTCCATGGCATGACTCCTTGTAATTGGGATATATAAGACATTATATATCCTAATTCAAATCATTACAAGTGGTGGAAGTCCAAATTCCTTGCCACAGCGATCGCAACTAAACTATGAATTGAAGGCGGGATTGGTATAGGATTCTTTACCGCTCATGGCTGTTCCTGCCACCATGCCCGCCAGGCTTCGGGATCCGTGCCGAATTCCTGTCCAGTGATGGCTTCCAACGCCTGGCTGACGCTGCCGCCCATCGCAGGATCGGCGTGGACCATGGATAACAGGTCGATCAGATCGGGCACGACCGATTTAGCCTTGGGGCCCGCGGCCTCCAGGATCTCTCCTGCTTCGTAGGATAAGTACGGGTCCCCGCGCACGAAGCCTTTAAGGATGGCTGAGACCAGAGCACGGTATCCCCACAGGTTTCTCAGCGCCGCTAACAGGTCGTCACCCCATGACATGGTGAAAGAGACGTCGTCCTCCGTTTTCGCACAAGTATAAATCCTGCCCTGGTATGGTTTAATGTCCTTGCTAATTGCAAAGGTGAGCTGCTCACCGCCAGGAGGGTCGAAGCGGATCTGGCCTTGGGCGCTTTGACCGGTGAAGCAGGTGACATATTCGTCGGTATCCTCATCCAGGTACTCGTCGCTGGAGGCCGCCAGGGTGACATTGACAGTTAGAGAAGCTTGGCATGCATTGCTGGGTCCCACAACCTGGACGTCCAATCCTCCCAGGATTTTGGTGATGGATTGCTCTAGATCGCTAGCGCCATTGCTCAGCGGGGTTTCCGATTCGACGGTGACCTCCAGGCAAAGGGTTTGGATTCCGGCAGCTGGCAACGGCGTGGACGTCGGTGTGAATGCCGGGGTGGGGGTTGAGGTCAGTGTGGGTGTTGGCGATGGAGTGGAGGTGGCAGCCGGAGTGGATGTCGCAGTGGGCGGGGGTTCGGTGGCGGTGGAACATGCGGTGAGTGACAAGAGAAGTACGAGCAGGAGGATACGTTTAGGCATCGGTCGTCCTTTCGTAAGCTAGATATCCACAATTTTCGAATCGTAGTTCCTTTGTAGTTAGGTTCATTTCAAAGTCATACACATCACTCGGTGAATCTCAAAGGCATTACCCCAGACTACTCTATGACCTTCCAATCATTTATGGAATGTCCGGACAGGTCTCGCGATAGGGCTCTTCCCCTAGATGAGCCGCCCATTCCGCGTCTGTCATATTGCGATTGGCGATTAAACAGGCGCGGGCGCGCCATGATTCTGGATCCATATCCCAAATTCTTATTGGACCTTCAGCATCGATGGAAGCGAGAATTTGTCCGTCTGAACTGAATGCGAGGCCCCGTATCGAAGAGCCATGTCCGGGAATGGGTAAGCCAATGGGCTGTCCGCTCACGATGTCCCATAAGCGGATTGTTTGATCACTACTTCCAGTGGCAAAAGTGGAACTCGCTGGATTGAATGCAATGGCGGTAACTTGATCTGAATGACCCGAAAGTGGCTCAAAAAGTAGTTCACCGGTGGACGTATCGTAAAGTAGCAGGTAATTCCAATAGGGTCCGCCTGAGGAGGCGGCTAACATCGAGGTGTCAGGATGAAGCACCATGTTATAACCAGGGCGTACTGTGGAGCTGAGTTCCAGTTGGGTTGTTTCATTCGTTTCCAAATCCCAAATGTGAATGAGTCTTTCAGGTAAATCTAACGCAGTGGAGTAAAGTGCATTGCCATCGGGGCTGAAAGCAAGGCTGAAGACATAACCCTCATGCGCTTGAATCGATTTTATGGTGCGCCCAGTGGCAACATCCCATAGCGCCAGGAAGCCATTGCCATCCCCGGATGCGAGCATCGAACCGTCAGGACTGAAAGCTAAAGTAACCGCAACTGAACCGTTTACAGAGAGCGTTTCACCTACTTGCATTCTCTTCTCCACATCCCACAAATGGATCCCTCTTCCGATCGAGGCCAGGATCCTTCCATCAGGACTAAAGACGAGATTTTGTTGATCCGCTTCAAGGTCAGTGATGGGATTTCCGAGAGCCTGACCAGATACAGCATCCCAGAAACGGATGGATCCATCCTCTGCGCTCGATGCGAGTGTCCGATTGTCGGGGCTAAAAGCGATACTGAGGTGTTCGCCGGAGTGTAGTTGTGGTAAACGGCCGCGCTCCATTTCCCACAGAATGACGTCGGTGTCCATACTCGCGCTTGCAGCATATCCACCAGTGGGGCTGAAGTTCACGCCAAGGATCGCACTTTTGTGTTCAGAGAAAGGTGAGTAAAGCATTTCTTTAGATTCCAGATCCCAGACGATAAAGAGGTTGTCATAGCCGCCGGAGACGAGCGTCTTCCCATCTGGGCTGAAAGCGACGGAAAATACACGCTCCGTATGACCGTGAAGTGGATCTCCAATGGGAAGACCGCTCGACGTATTCCAAAAATGGATGGTACCGTCGCTAAAGCCCGCAGCAACCATCCGGCTATCCGGGCTGAATGCCACATTGTGACTGGTGGTGAAGGTCATGGTGTCACCAGGTGTCGGGTTGGGATTCGCCAATTTTCGGAGGACTCGACCGGTGCTGGCATCCCACAGGGTAACACTGTCGTTGCCGCTTGAAGAGGCAATGTAGTTTCCATCGGAGCTGTATGCAACACTATCAACATTGGTACCATGCCCCGGTTTGGCCGATCCCATCTGGCTTTCCGTTTCGACATCCCAAAAGGCAATCGATTCTCCTGGACCTGCCGATACCAGCACCTTGCCGTCAGGGCTGAAAGCAATACCGGTCCTGATCCTTTCCGGACCCATGATGAAGCTCTTATTGCGCAAGCCATCCCCAGTTACATCCCAAAGGACAATGATCCCTCCGCTCGCAGCAGCAAGTTTTTCGCCATCAGGACTAAAAGCGACACACCTTGTATCACCGATATGACCCTCGTCACCTAGTGGTTGACCCGTAGCTAGGTCCCACAGTTGAACGCCCAGGCTGAGATCGGAGGAAGCTACGAATCGACCTAGTGGATCGAAGTCGACGCTGGAAACCCAGTTGGTGTGGCCATGTAAATAACGCCGACTGGTCTCAGTGCTGCGCTGAAGCACACTCAATAAAGCTCCGCGAGTCTGCATATTGTCATCAAGTGAATAGGCTTCCGCACTGAGCAACAACGCCAGGTCGAGTTGAATATCCATTTGTTCAATTGCCTGCATGGATAAAGCTCTGGATAGTGAAATTCTTGCCTGGCGCTGTGCTTCATCACGCTGCCTCTCAGCCTCATCGCGCTGTATTTCGGCGTCGACTTGGGCCGTAGCCCGAGCCTGAGATTCGGCCACCGCCTCCGACTCAGCGGTACCTCGTGCATCGGCTTCCCTGATGGCCTCCACTTCTGCTGTGGCGCGGTTGTTTGCCTCATCCACCGCGATGGCTTGTGCGGTTGCTCGCTCATTTGCCTCACGTACTGCAACGTTTCGCTGGGTCCAGGCAAGAATACCAAGGACGATGGCAACGATGAAACCCCCCAGAACTGCAGCCATGGTGATCCGTTGTCGCCGCGTAGCATCACTGCGGCTGGCCAAGATGTATTGGGTTTGAAGGGCCGTTGGTTGAGGATCCTTCTCCGCAGCTTGGGATAACCATCGTTCTGCATCGCCCAAATCACCACCGCGCAATAGGTATCCCCGTTCCTTTTCCTTTCGCTCCCACTCCAAAGCCCGGTTCTGCAGTCGTGTATGTTCTTTGACCCAGACTTGATCCGTCTGTATCGCGGTGATCAAATCCTCCACAGCAGATCTGAATGCTTCGTCTTCCTCCTTGAAAAAGATCCAATTCAGTGGAGCCAGGTACGGTGGTACAAGCCGATCATCAATGTCATTGATCACAATCGGGATCAAGCGCTTGTTATTCTTGGCAGCGTGGGCTATTTCCTTCTCGCAAATCTCTGACGAGACAGAGCTCGGGCTGATGATGAAGACGAAACTATCGGCCTGTTCAATAGCTTCAAAAACCTCGGCAAGCCAATCCGTGCTGGGGGGTATGTCCTGCCAGTCGATCCAGGTTTCAAGCTCGGAGTCAAGTAACGCTTCATGGAGCAGGCGTGCGAATGCGATATCTTTACGCGAGTAGGAGATGAAGACGTCAGACATACTGTTTTCCCTCCATGTCTATCAGTCGAGGCAAACAGAGAATCGAAAGATACCAAAATGGATACTGGGGCTGAGATTTCTGATTCTTATCAAGTTAATCCAGATGTTTTCGGGTCATCATTATCTTAGCATGTAAAATAGTGGATAATTGGAAAGTTGTATCTTCAAGAATGAGAGTTCCAGACGTATCCTTTAATTCGGGCCAGCTCTTAGATCCTCGCCAACACGACACCATGAGCGCTGTCCCTCTGAAGTGGTAATTTGTCCAGATTTCCATACAAATTCTTCGCATGGTGGGTTGTAAGTTAAATAAAAACATGATGTAGGCCCAACAGGGGCGCTACCCCTCAGAGATCGTGATGTTCAGAAATGCCCAATCTGGGAAGGAGGGAAAGGGCGATGAAAAGTGTGAGCATTTCGTCCCTCATGGTTGTTATTTTGTTCCTCCTGGCGGCGTCTTGTGGACCCGGTCCGGAATCCACAGAGACGCCATTCATCTCCTCATCTTCAACTAACACGGCGAAGCCATCTGCAACGGCGCCTCCTCCAACAGCTACTTCGACTCCGACTCCATCACCCACGCCAACGAACTCGCCAACACCAACGGCCACACCTACGATTGTGCCCATGGTCGCTCCGAATTGGGAAGGGATCGTTTTGGAGAGTGTGTGTTTGGATGTGGATCAATCCTATCCGCAGCTCGAAGGGAGCTTCTCCCAGCCGATTGAGGGCACAGTACGAGATATTCTCACGGGAATGGGCTTACGTGTGAAATCGGGTGAGGGAGATTGCCAGGCTGAATTGTCAATCACCGTAGTTGGCGATGTCATTCGAGAGGAGTACACCGTCTCTGCCGGGGAAAATATTGGTACAAAGGTTCAGTGCTACAGCGGGGCAAGAATGGTCGGGGATCTACGACTCAACGCTTCCGAGTTTGGGAGCATCAACAAGGAGCTCTCGGGATACTACTCACCGAACTTTGTGACCTACTGCGCTGAAGAGCCTTCGTCGAATGTGGAATTCAACCGGGCATGGCCGTTTCCAATCCTTAATCACTTGACCCAAATATGGGGTCCTCAGGTATCGATTCAAGCCCTATGGAGGGGAAGTTCTCGTGTGCAGGAAGCGGCGGCGCAGGTGCTATCGAGTACGGATCTTGGGATTGATAAGGAGGGGGCGATTCCGATCTTGATCGATGCTATGAGGGATGGATCACCAAGTACGCACATGTACGTTGCGGAAATGTTGGGCAAAATGCGTTCTGATGCGATCGAAGCTGTGCCGGTCCTTATTGAAGTATTGGAGGGGGCATCCATTGAAACAAGCCCCTATTTCTTTGATGTGGCCACCGCGTTGGGAAATATTACGGGCCTGGGGTATTCGGTTGACGCCTCGATTTTCCGGAAATGGTGGGATATTCATTCACTCTTGGTGACGAAGGAACCGGATGAAGCCGTTCCAGCTCTCGTAGAAATTCTTGAGGGAGGTGATTCCGAGGAAAGACAATTCGCAGCCGAGGCCTTGGGCACATTGGGTCCAGAGGCGGAGAACGCTATCCCAGACTTGATCGAGGCTTTGAATGAAGTGGACGTCGATATAAGGGCGGCGGCAGCAGAAGCTCTAGGCAAAATCGGCCCGGTCGCAAAGGATGCCGTTCCAGTACTGGTACTATTGCTTGCCGATAATGATTGGAGGGTGGACATGCGCGCAGGCGAAGCATTGGTCAACATTGGACCGGCATCCATTCCAGCCCTAATCGAAAAAGCCGAAGAGAATAAAGACAACTACATGCAATATACCAACCACTCCTATGATGCTTTACTTACGCTGTTAAAAATCCTCGGGGAGGAGCTTGAAACCGGTACCTGGGGGACGCCAGCATGGTCTCTGACAGTGGAAACCATCATCGCGCAAAGTTGGGAATTCTATGAGCGCCATGAAAGCCCGTAATAGAAGTGTGTACATTCGGCGCTGCTGAAAGTGGTATACAGCAGGCTGTTATCTACGTACGGGAGGATTCCTACCCCATTCACCAGCTACGAAGAAGGGTTAAGTGCATTGTGGGAGCAAGTCTTCCCGCGCCGGTCTGAACTCCAAACCTGGGAATGAGCGTAGTTCCAGCTCATTGACCTGTGTAGGGGCATGTGCAAGAGAGTCTCACTCGATCAGTAGAGGACGGAAAGATGCCTGCGCGTGGTTGCACAATCCATGCTCTGGTTCGATGTCGAATACTTTACTCTTTTAGCAGTACAAAGCTCAAGTGCCCATACCATGCAGTTTTGAATTTGGGTGGTTCGCAGCCAGTCCTTTCATGCGTTCTGAGAACCATGGGCCTATGAAATTCTGGCGCACTCCGCTATTAATCACTGCAAGGCCAATCCAGAAACCTGTTGACCCCTTTCCCAATAGCCGAAAATGTATTGCATGCTCCGATAAAAAAGAGTACGCTACTATTTGCAAACCCTCCATCGCAGTTCCACCCCACCTCATCGCTGCATAAATCCGCAATATTCTAAGGAGGTTCGACATCACCACTTTAAACCGTAGGTACAATGAGTAGGAGAAGGATTGAAGGGGGAGCTCCACCTAAACGTTCTGGGAAATTCATTCGTTCGGCAACTGGTAAACCGAATTAGTACTCAAGGGTGTCGGTAAAGAAGAGGTCCCACCTTGCTCAATCTCATCGCGCTTAGCGTTAATCACTGTGGCCAGTACTAGACTCGATGGGGAACTTGTAGGAGACCTGCTCACATCATTGGCTGTTGTTATCTAACAATCTCTAGTACGAGTTTTCTCATGCAAAGGTATTGCTCATCCGTTACTGCGTAAAGCGTTCATCTCATGAGCCATATTGGCCTGCCATCGAGGAGATTGACCATGGAGACTTCATCTGCGATAGGAAAAACCCTGTTTCGAGAAGAGGCTGAAGAATACCAGGAGGAGCAGAAGCGTACAAAATCTACCGGTCTGAAGAACGCACTCTACTGGGCAGGTTTTAGTGCTCTGGGGCTCGTGCTGACGACCATCATCTTCATCTTATTCCCTGAAGAAATACCAGCATTGTTGATACTCATGATCCCAGTCTTCGCTGGGGGGATCCTATATGGGTTGTATGGGATCATCAGCAACGCGATCAGATCGACAAAAGAGGTGACTTGTCCAAGTTGTGGCGCTGTCCATGAAATATTTAAGAAGGAGCGCCTCTACATGTGTACGGATTGCGGAACGCTCCTCAACATGGGGAAAGATGTAGAGACGCCAATCGGTTTTGTCTCATGTCCATATTGTGGACATCAAGCAGCGGTTTCAAAGGACCATGGACCTTTCCATTGCTACAACTGTGGGGTCACACGCTCCTCGACCGAGGCTACGGTGGAAATTGAAACTACGAAATGCTCCTCCTGCGATGAAATCGTTCCCCAAGAAGCTCTCTATTGCAAGCACTGTGGACAACTCCTCAAGCCGCTTCCTCCCTATGACATGGATTGGAAGGTCGGTAAGGATGCCAATGGCCACTTCCAATTTGCCCGGATGTTATTAGCTACATTCCCCGCCAAGGAAGCAGCAATAGCGACCATGTTGACCAGCGGCGACCCAAAATCGGGAGGTCGACGGTGGACTACCCCACTCAATGAACTGCGGAGTCTATTGGAAAGACTTGGAGAGGTTCAAAGGTCGTTGGAGGTAGCTCTTCAAGAGCAAGAATTGCGTACATCAGTCGAAGGTCTTTTGCCATATATTGATATCCTCTACGGGAGGTTATTGTTGCTCGAACTCAGGACCTTTATGTGGGCTGAAGGGCCAGAACATCATAAGTTGCAAGTGAGGGCCTATGGTTCATACTTCGAACCATTTGCAAAGGGCCCTCAAATCCTCGCCAGGAAGAGACTGGAAAAGATCCTTGGGTCCGAATCGCTGCAATCTGCTGGCAGCATCGGTGCATGGGATGACGGATACTTGGTCCTTGCCACTTCTGAGCAACCGGTTGAAGATCCCACGAAGCCGGCGACGATGGAACTCGTGGGGTACTCTGGCCTGCAGGCTGAAGCCAAGCGCTTCGCTGAGTGGGCAAAGGAAAGCGGGCATACGGCAGACCTATTGGACACTTTTCACGGACTTCAAGAGACAACCGCTCTCAGAGAAAGGGGAGAACAACCTGTTGGTGCAACACCCGCTGCTGCGGAGAAGGTAGAGACAATCAAGACAGCAGAACCGGTTACTGGACCAGTAGCATCCACATCCAGCACACCCGTCGCTCCAAAGGTATCCAGATCACCTAGCGGATCAGCGAAATCTAAGCGTGCTACGGTAAGGGTCCTCGTGATAAGTGGTCTTTCCGTTTTGGCCTTCGGCATCTGCTGTCTCGCTAGCTTAACGGCAATGATGTTCTCTGATCCTGAAGGTTTAGAGTATTCCCAATTGGAGACCTTCTTCCGCACATTATTATGCACGTCGCCTTTCTATCTCATCGGGTTTGTATTACTCCTGGCCGGCTTCTTCGTTAATCGCGCTCAGAAGAAGGAACTATCATCCGTACCGACAGGTCTCCAACCCGGGGGAAGGCCACCTGGAGACCCCAAGGCACTCTTTCGTGATGGGCTCGCCTTATTCAATCAGGAGAAGTATCGGGAGGCGATACCGATCCTGGAAAAGGCGGCCGAAGTCGATCCCACGTATGCCCCTGTGCAGTTCACTTTGGGTGGAGCGTACCTGCGAGTTGCAGGCGAGTATGGGAATGATGAGGATGCTGCTCGTCATTGGGGGAATAAGTCGGCTGAAGCGTTCCGAAAATCACTGGAAATTGCCAGCCAGTATGGCGGCCTGGATGACAACCAACTAACGCTTGCGCGGAACACTGTAAAGACATTTGAAGATGCCGAAACAGCCTACCAGATGCAAAGGGAAGTCACTTCGCTGCCAGAGGATCAACGAAAACAGATCTATGCCGATTTCATGGAAACCAAGGATTCAGAGCTCCTTCAGGGAATAGACATTCAGGATTTTACAGAGTCATCTAGACGGGGGGACCTTGCGCAGATGGCGCGGAGTCTAGAGCGTAATGCGGCCGAGGCAGAGAAGGTCGCTATCGCCAAGATCACCGAAAAGTATGGGATTAGTGTGGAACTGCTCACGAGGATTGCGGACGAGGGTAAGGAGAAGGAGTGGCCGTTCGAGGAGATTAAGGGATCAAATTCGTGATCCCATGCCTTTGAATTCGTTGGTCATAAAGGCCGACGATGATTACAGGAGTCACAGATGGCTGATGATCTAAGGTGTCCCGAGTGTGGAGGGGAGAATCTGTTCTACAGAGAGGTCCATAAGGAAACATCGATGGCGATCCGAATTGTGAATTACGTCGGAGGATTCCTCTTCATCGGCATGGGGATCACGGTGGCAACGACTTCGGGAGGAATACTACCTCTGGTGGCAATTATTATTGGTTGCATCATCTTGTGGATCTCCATAACCGGTAGGATAAAGACTGTCCTTTCTGCTTTTAGATTCAAATGTAGTGACTGCGGTCACGAGTGGGAGGTGGAGAAAGCAGGGATGTCTTACGCAAGGAAGTGGAAGGAATTGCCACCGGGCGATTGGATGAAGCTCAGACCTGGTATTTCGGAACCCGGGCTTAGCAGGTAGCTCGGTCGAAGCATCAGTGTGCAAGACTATCTGACACAGTTAACCGTTCCGTCATTTTTCCGACCTGTGTAGCAGGGCTTATGACCGAGGGCAGACAAACCCTCATTGAGACTTGCCGGGCACCTCTGGGATTGAGCATAAGGCCTTGCGCCGAGAAGAGAATTGTGTGGAATGGTTCTCCGCTCAGACAGCAGATGTTAGGCAACCGCCGCATTATAAATGTGTAGCACGTAGTTAACAAAAAACAACAGCCTTCGATCAAGTGATTTTCATTGGAGGGTGAGAGGATGAAAAGGTGGAGCAAGTTACATGCTCAAACTCTCCGCTGGGTAGTAGTGGGATTGGTTTTATCAGCGTGCGGCTCTGCAACGAGCATTCCTACCTCAACAATAGCCCCCTCTGCAACACCAGTGCCTTCAGAGACAGCTGTGCCATCGCCAACGATTGTTCCAACCCCAATGCTTAAGTCTGGCCAGGAGATTGCCAGTGTCATAGAAGTTATTGATGGCGTCACCATCATTGTCGAGATAAATGGCGAAGAAGTGACTTTATGTTATGACCTCACCCACATGTACGACTTTCCCCCGTATGACCAATTAGCTGACGAGGCGGAAGCGGAAAATCGGGCGATGGTGGAGGATCAGATCGTAATTATGGAGAAACGTGACAAGGGTAGGACTGAAGATTTGGATTGCATTTTCCGATTCGTATTCTTAGAGGATGGAACCTTTGTGAATGCTGAGATGTTACGTCGTGGTTTTGCATACTTCGCCGGACTTTCTAGCTGGAAGTACACTGACGAACTGGAGGCTGCGGAGTTGGAAGCGATCGACAATGTGCTGGGAATGTGGAAGCTACCAACGTCCTCTCCAGTAGGTGCGCCTACCTCGGAGCACGAGAGGTTTGGTGGGGACATTCGGATTACGGATATATCCTACATGGGTGTTTCCGACGAGTATATTGAGATCCTGTATAAAGGGTGGAAGGCCCCAGCGATGGTGGATTTTCGTGAACTCGGTGGGTGGCAGATTTTTGCCGAAGGGACCGGGATGGTCTTCGTATTTCCATTGGGTGTAGAAATCTACTATGGAGCCACTTGCCGCATCTATACAGGTGAGGCGAAAATGACGTGTGATGGACGCGAATTGAGTTTTCGGAGTTCGCGAGAGGTTTGGCAAAACGAAGGCGATTGTGCATATCTTTTCAACGCCGAAGGGGGCTTGGAATCGAAGTATTGTTATTGAGGAACCAGGATATTTCATCGCACAGGGTCATCGTGATGCTGGACTAAGTGAAGGGGTCCTTTTAGCGTCTAAAGATTGGGGTGATCGGACACCAGATGGCAGTATGGTGAGGGATGATATCCGCGGAATGGTTTTTCATCTTTTTCTTTCGTCATGCTCATCATTGGCCCCTGATGTCGCTTTAATGAACCTTGGACTCTTTGGACTACGTTGAACGGTAGGGTAGCATCTGGACTACATCTTTACCCCACCGGTGGTTGGACGCCGATTTTTGCCAAAATTCCCGGCACGCCGCTACCTTCTACAGAATCGATCCGGATCGACGTGATTTTGTCGCCCTCAACAGTTGCAAAACCATATTCTTCAGGATTGGAAAATGACTTTCCGGTGGCTGGGATAACGCCCATTCCCATGGCGGACATGTCGAGGTCCCCGGTGTGGGTTCCGCTGACCTGGGATGAGGTCTTTACGACTTTTCCATTTACACTTTCGACGCGCAGGTTGTACTGGATGTCCGGGAATGCGGCTTTCAAGATACGGGAGAAGCCGAGCCATTCCTCTGCGCTGAGTGGTTCGGGCACCGGACCCGAGAATTCAAAATCCTCTGATAGAAGCGGTGCGACTGCATCGTAGTCACCTTTATTGAATGCGTCGGCAAAAGTATGAACAACCTCACTAGGCTCCATGGCGATGCTCCTTGTAAATGGGATATATTAGATAATATAAGTCTATTTGTGAATTCACACAAGTGGTGTGGAGAGTCGATTTCTTTCAATTGTGAGAGACACTGCCAGCGGAAGTATCTACTTGATCCACTCGAAGTGGTGGTGTCGAGGATAATCAAAGTCCCAACTTGCGCGTGAGTGCTTGAGGGCTATATAATACGATTGCTTTGGATCTACATTCATTTGAGGAGATGGATTGTAGACAACCCCCGAGTAGTATGACAGAGATTGTTTACCCCTGAGGATACATGTATTTGTCATGCCTCATCAGTATTTCCAGAGGAATGATCACAACGAAGATCTTTGTACCGGTTGCTATCGGAGCAGGTATGGGATCATGTGTCTGTGAAGGTTGCAAGGCAGAAAATCTGCGCTTCAGTAGATATTTAATAGATTGAAGTATGCGAATCTTTCTCGGAGGAAAGATACCACTTAGCATGAGGCGGTTGCTTTGCGACGATTCCAGCGGACGGCTTTTTATTCACATCCGCCATGTGAATTTTTATGAACGACTTTTGATTTGGCAGTCTTCGTAGATTTCGAGTAGTGCCGAAATGATATTTTGGTTCAAGGGGATACGATTAATTAAGGATCCAACTTCTAACCACCAAGCCCTGGGAAGCGAATGCCAATCACCATCTTCATTGAGTGGCAGAGAGCTTTTTTCCGGCTTATCCGAAGACGCTTTAGCGGTGATCTTACAACGTAATGTGATCTATGGTTCTGCGTTCCAGATTGCGACACTGTTAGCAATCCAATAATAAAACAATTTTCAAGTACGAGATTTCGAAACTGGAGCTGAAAGGAGGTGTGAATCAAAAATAGATAGCAATTGGCTTCGGAGGGGGGGATACTAGCTCATCTTAAGTGAGGGGAACAATGTCAAAGCGAACTCACAGATTTGCGATCTTGGTTATCATAATGGCCTTGATCGTCCCCACATCGGTGTTTGGACAAAGTGTCGAGGATACCGTCCAAATTACCTTGTTGCACACAAATGATTTCCATGGTCGGTTAGAGACCGATTATAAAGGTCGCGGTGGTTCAGCATATATGGCCAGCGTGATCAATGACATACGGGCTGCGGTTGGCGAGGAGAATGTAGCCTTGATGGACGCTGGCGATGTGTATTTCGCAGCGCCAGCCATCTCCCAGTTACTGATGGGAGAAAGCACCATCGATATCTACAACATGCTAAGCTACGACTTGGCAGCTTTAGGCAACCACGAATTCGATAAAGGCCAGGTCGAGCTCGCTGCGCGAGTGGCTCAGTCGGATTTCCCCTGGTTGGGGGCCAACGTGGTCCTGGAAGGGACGGACTGGGACCTCCCAGCTTGGGCGCAGGCCTATGAAATCCTGGAACTAGGCTCACCTGGTAACGAAGTTACGTTGGGGGTGCTAGGTCTGGCAGGGGAACAAACGCCAGATGTCACCCTGCTCGGCACGACCGCAGGGCTGGAGTTCAAGGATCTGACCGAAACCGTCCTACACTACTATGACGAGGTCCTAGCCGTGGCTGACGCTCTGGTCGTGATCGTCCACATGGGCACGGAAGACAGCGGTCCCTATGAGGGTCTGGTAACTGTTGCGCAGGACCTGATCGACGCCGGGAAACCGGTGGACCTCATGATCGGAGGTCACCAGCACCAACGTTTGGATTCACCGGTTTACGTAGGAGATACTGCCATCGTATCTGCTGGCTACTACGGGCGCTGGCTCGGAAGAGTAGATGTTTCCATCGATACAGCTACCAAACAGTTGACGGTGGACGATTACCAGTTGATTACGATCCATAATGAACTGCCTGAAGATCCAGCAGTGGCGGCGCAAGTTGCATATTGGGCGGAAATCGTCGCCCCAATCGTGAACGAGCCAGTGGGTGCCACCAACATCGACCTCTGGCGCGATTACAATAACGAGTCCGTCGTGGGCGACATCGTCACCGACTCGATGCTGTGGAAAGCCGACAACTACGACGATGGCGAGTTGAACGGATCGGTGGACATCGCATTCACCAATCCAGGTGGTTTGCGGGCTGACATCCTCATCCCCGACGGCGCAGAATTACCATACACCATCACCTGGGGCCAAACCTTCGACGTACTGCCATTTGGCAATACGCTCTACCTTATGGACCTGACCGGCGCGCAAATCCAGACTCTGCTGGATCAATCCGCTAACTTGTACAAAGGCATCCTTCAGACATCGGGTGCTAGCTGGTATTGGTACAACGACTGCGGATGCGATACGCCCACGGCCTGGGGAGCCTACGGTGTAATGGTGGACGGAGAGCAGCTGGTCCGAGATGAGGTTTATCGCGTGGTGACCAACAACTTCTTGGCTGGTGGTCAGGACGGCTGGACGACCTTCGCCCAAGGCACTAACCGCTGGGATACCTACTACGACATGCAACAGGGCTTTGTAGAGTACATCGGCATGTTGGAGGTCATAGACGCCGAAGATGTCCCCATGGATCGCATCATCAGGCTGGATGATGTGGTCACCTTTATGCACACCAACGATACCCATGGGAGGTGGGAAGCGGACTACTATGGGGGCGGCATGGTGTACTTAGCATCTCTGATCGAGGCGGAGCGAGCGCACAACCCCGATGCATTGCTGCTTGATGCTGGTGACACCTTCCAAGGTAACTCATTCGCTTACTTCTTCAAGGACCGCCCAGATAACCCCATCGCTGGTGGGATGAACCTGCTTGGTTACGATGCGATGACTGTAGGCAACCATGAGTTCAACTTTGGACCAACGACCTTCGCCACCATGCTTGGGCAGGTGGAATTCCCACTGTTGGGCAACGCAAACATGGATGACGATGGAACCTACGGGTTCGCAGCGGGAATCCAGGATCTTCTTGATGATCTGGAAAGCTTATATGATGACGGCGAGATCGATAAACGCGGTACTCTAAACAGTCTGCTCAAGAAACTCGAGAACGCCCAGGCAGCATTGGACAGAGGCCAAGCCAAAGCCGCCAGCAATATAATGGAAGCCTTCATCAACGAGGTGAACGCACAAACGGGTAAGCATATTTCCGACGATGCTGCTGACTCGCTCATCATGGATGCGGAACAGGCCATGACTTCCTTCATCAACGAAAACATCCTGGATTACATCACCCTGGATGTAAATGGGGTTAAGGTGGTCATCTTTGGGCTGACCAACCCGCGCATCTACCGCTATGAGCTGCCTACCAATATCCCTGGTCTGACCTTCTATCCCGCAGTCGAGACAGCTGAAGACCTGGTGCCTGAGATCCTAGCTGAGGAGGACCCGGATCTGCTGGTCGGACTGACACATATCGGCTACCAGCCATATGGAGGGGAGGTCGACAGCGATGAGTTGATAGCCCAGACTGTGGCGGGGATAGACGTGCTTATCGGAGGTCACAGTCACACCCGTCTCGACCCAGCAGTGATGGTTTCCTCGCCAGAGAATCCGGATGGTACGCTGGTTGCACATGCAAGGCGTTACGCCGGCTATCTGGGCAAGGTAAACGTAGGGTTTATTGGAGGCGAGATCGTCCTGCGTGAAGGCTACCTGATCCCGACTAGCGAAGCCATACCCGATCCAGGTCTGGAAGCATATCTTGCACCCTATGTAGCGGAGATCGACGCATACAACGCCACAGTGATCGGCGAAACTGAGGTGCCGATCGACGCCCTGGAGGCGTATACTCAGGAGACGAATGGCGCCAACCTGCAGGCTGACTCGGCGATCTTTGAGTTGGCGCAGAACGGTATCACTGCGGATATTCACCTATCGGGTGCGATGTCGAACCGGAAGGTTGCCGATGGCGCCACCCCATCCAGCCCTGTGACCCTGACCAAGGGTGATATGTTCACCCTAATGCCGTACGAGAACTCGCTGGTCGTATTCTCGATGAACGGGCCACAGATCAAGCAGATCCTGGAGCGCAGCTACCGCAACTACTGGTATTACAAGTACGATCCAGACTACGGCGGCTACTCGCATTACACGACTTGCTTCCTGGCTACCGACGCAGGCAACGTGATCACCTATAACGATCCAGGACCCGGCACACCACCGGATGGGAACAACGTGGTTTCGTTGACAATCGATGGTGTACCAGTGGACTTCACCGATGCTGGCACCTACCATATGGTATCCACGGTGAACTATGTTGCGGCTGGCTCGTGCAACTTTAACGACGCTGGCGAGACCATATGGCCGTTGGACCAAATCGTACACGACACACAGTTTTACGTGCGCGATTCGGTAATCAACTACGTCGACGCACAGGTGGGGCCCATCGCTCCTGCCATTGAAGGGCGACTGGTATTTGTCAGCCCATGATGGCTAGCTACGAAGCAGTTACTTTTAACCATCTGTGCTAGCAGGGGAGGAAAAACGACTCGGGCGGATTGATAATCCGCCCGAGTCATCTATATGGGTGTTTGTCACTCAGAACGAAGCACTGTGCTTCGGATGCATAGAAAGCGCTCTGGATGTTTGTTCCTAAAGATTGCAGCACAGTTCTCGAGCATACGGCATGTGCTTTCATGCCAATGATCCATGAAGGCCATCTACAAGAAATGCTTGATGATTCTTCTGCTGTAAATAACAGCACTGAGGGAAAATTGTTATGGGTGAGCAATTACAAGCTGTATGCTTGGCGATTTCTTTTTATGAAAAATAACTATGCCTGCTTTGGGGTGTAACGGACATTGGGATGCTGAGATGAGATACTCGCATGAAGTGCCCATCGATAACATATTGAATGGTTAAGAAACTCGAACACTCGTTGTCAAAGTACAAACAGCGGATATTTGCAAACTTCTTTTTCATCTTCTTCCCCTGTTTCCCTCCTTCTTTTGGATAATCTAAGTCAAGGGTTGAGTCTTAAGATAGTTATTTTCAATCGCAGGTGTCTGGTTGACTATGTCCGAAAATCCAATATCATAAAGTTATAAACTTCACTTGGCCTCTCTCAACGTATAAGTTCGGTAGGTGGTCTGAATCTTCTATAAGACGCGTAGGAATGACGATCAGGGCAAACCCTATTCAATGCATCAGTTACAGTTTGCAGTGGTCAGTGTTAAACCATTCGGTAGTCGTCCGGCATATCTAGAAGAAAGGAGTGATTTGGAGAGAATCACCACTTACCAAAGTTCGTTTCTATTCTTCAACGTCCTATTTCTTCACCGGCAAACAATTGGGGGTTAGCCCAGCGACTCCTCCGGAGCCGCGTGCACTTACGCTGAAACCATCAACCTCAAGCATCCTATCTCATCGACGCACATTTGTTGAATAGAAACCTTCCATTGCATAGTCGAAGGAGGAGATATGCATTGAAATTGCACTTTTCGGCGATCGATGGATGCAGAGGAGTTTAAAAATGAAAAAATATAGAAGACCGTTCTCGAGGGATGCGATCAGCCGTAGAGATTTCATCCGATTAACTGGAGGTGCAATCGGAGCCGCCATTCTTGCCTCCTGTCAGGAAGCAACTCCTGAACCCACCGAGGCTCCACCACCAGCGGAAGGTGAGTTGGCTTATAAAGGCACGCTCGATGTGTGGGATTGGGAATATCCGGCCCGTGAAAATCTGGTGAATGAGCTGATCGTAGATTGGCAAGCTATGCACCCAGACATCCCAATTAATTACTTGCCTCTTCCATGGGCGGATATCGAGACGAAGATCCTAGCTGTAGGTACAGCGGGTGACGCACCACCCATATCCGATGTCTACTATGGATGGCGATACGATCTTCAGCGAGCCGAGGTGATCGCTCCGTATCCTGAAGACTTCGTTGACTGGGAGGAACGGATCAGCACACCTTTTATGAAAGATGATGAGGGTCGCATACGAGCCTTTCCAAGTGGTTGGTTCGTAGACATGATCTACTACAATACCGAGCTCTTCGAGCAGGAGGGTCTCACAGGAGAAGACATCCCGAAGAGTTGGGATGACTTCTTTAAACTCGCTGACCAACTGACGCAAAGGGACGCAGGCGGCACTGTGCTTGTTGCCGGTTGTGGAATGAACGACTACTGGCAGCATGAGTACCTTTGGCAGGATTTGATCTACCAGCTGGGTGGTTGGATGTATAACGAGGACGGCACGGAAGCATTATGGGAGGAAGATCCAAGTGTCGAGGCTCTCCAATTCATCCAAGATTGGTACTTCAAGCACAATATCGACAGCCGCGATCTTCCAGAAGGCTATGGTAGCTTCTGCAATGACCTTGCAGTGATGTTCCTCGGCTCTGGTTGGAACCATGGTTTCTTCATGGCAGACTTCCCGGACATGGAAGGAAGATGGGATACTGCACCGCTACCAACCTTCACGGGAGAACCGTTGCCTTCCTATGGAATCGCCAGCCCCGAAGAAAATTTCCAGGTATTCAGCCAGCATCCGGCAGATATACAGGAAGCCTCATTCGCCTTCATTAACCATCTGATGGTGGGTGAGGATCGGGACGTGCGCTGGACGGTGGCACAAGGATCAGCTCCGGACGCTAAGGGGATGTTGGATGATCCCCGGATTCTCGAGATTCCAGGCGTCAGGAGTCAGGCCGAAACGATGGAATATCGAGTGTGCTTCGGCGAGAGGCCAATCGAGGCTGAGAAGTACTGGAGAACAATGTTCGATGAAGTTACGCTGGAAGAGGGGGACGTTAGGGAAGCTCTGCACACAGCGACTCATGCCATCAACGAGGATCTACCGACCAAGAAGAGATACTTCACCGAACGGAATTACTCGCCACCGGCATGAGGCATTCGTAAGTGTTCTATGACGCTGGGTGCGCCAAGTAAGGCGCACCCACGTCTTCCAACATGGAGCATTGATGGAGCCAGATACAAAAAACCCAGGAGGATTACTGGATAGGTTCGCACGCCGAATCGGGTGGGGCGGGAAAGCATGGGTGATGGCGATTGCTCTCGTGCCCCTAATCATTTCTTTCCTGTTGTTCTGGATCTATCCCATTGTCGCTTCTCTTGTATACAGTTTTACGAAATGGCAAGCCTTCGAAGCTGAGAATCCATTTATTGGGTTTGATAACTATATTCAGGCATTTAATGACCCAATCTTCGTTAAAGCATTATCCAATACTGTCCTCTTCGCAGTAATGTATCTCCCACTGATCATCATAGGCGGTTTGTTGCTGGCGTTACTCGTTAACGCTGCCAGGAGACTCAAAGAAACCTTCAGGATGATCTACTTCATACCGGTGATCACCACTGTCATTGCCACCGCATTCGTTTGGCGGTACATGTACCAGCCAAGGATTGGCATATTCAACCTCATGTTGGACTGGGTTCATATACCCCCTCAAAGGTGGCTTCTCGATACAGGTCAGGCATTATTCAGTGTTGTTTTATATGCGGCCTGGCAGAGTCTTGGTTTGAATATGGTTTGGTTTTTAGCTGGACTGACAACGATCGATCAAACCTATTACGATGCTGCCCTGGTTGACGGCGCCAACACATGGCAGATGTTTAAAAACATAACACTCCCACTCCTCCGACCAACCTTCGCATTTGTTTGTGTTGTTGGAGCGATAACGGCACTTCAGATCTTTGGTCCGATCTATATCATGACTGCAACTGGTATATCCTCCGGCGATTCTCCGCCAGGGGGACCGGCGAATTCCACAATGGTCGTAGTTCTTTATCAATGGCTTACCGCTTTTCGTGAATTGAATCTTGGCTACGGCGCAGCAATGGGCATCATTCTTCTGGTTATCATCCTTGGGCTTACCATCATCCAGCTCAGATTATTCCGGACTCGGTGGGAGTATTAGAGACCGGTGGTGGTGAAAGATATGAGCGAACGAGCAACGACCTCTCGCATGGGTTATTTCCGATTGAAGCAATGGAGGACCTGGATCGTGTGGATCATCCTCGGGATCGGGTCTGTGGCTATGTTGTTGCCATTTTATTGGCTTCTCATCACATCATTCAAGGAACAGAAGGAAATCCTGACACTACCTGTGACGTGGTGGCCGGAAACATTTACGCTGAAGCACTGGTTCGACGCGTTTCGTATGGCCAATTTCGGTCGATACTTCCTCAACAGCGCCTTCATTGGATTCGTCCTCGTCTTGGCCAGCGTTCTCACGAGCGCAATCGTTGGGTATGTGTTCGCTAAATACAAATTCAGGGGAAAGGATTTCATCTTTCTCATCATATTGAGTGGTTTGATGATACCGTGGTTCGTCCCCCTCATTCCTCTTTATGCAATGATGGTTAAGTTCAATTGGAATAACACATTCTATGCGATCATCATCCCGAGTCTGTATACACCACTTGGGATCTTCTTGCTGCGCCAATACATTCACTCAATCCCAAATGAACTACTTGATGCCGCAAGAGTAGATGGGGCAAATGAGTTGACGATCTTTACCAGAATCGTGTTTCCTCTCTGTAAACCCGCACTAGCAGCGTTGGGCATCTTTTCGTTAATTACATACTGGAATGATTTCTTGTGGCCATTCATCGTGCTCGATGAGCCCGAGCTCTGGACATTGCCTGTCGGTTTGGCCCGCTTGCGTGGACGGTTTAACACGGATTATGGTCTGGTTATGGCCGCTTCTGCTGTGACCATTCTTCCTTTGTTGATCTTTTATTTCATCGCCCAACGACGCATTATCGAGGGGATCGCAATGACAGGTGTGAAAGGATGAGATCGTTCTACTGCGATCTGGAATTATGGATGCTTTCTCCATTCATACATACCTGAGTAGAGTGAATAATGATGAGTCGACCACAGATTAAATTACTCATTGAGGACGAAATCCAATCCATCCACGAGACAACTTTGCATATTCTCGGGAATGTTGGATTGTTGATTAAAAATCCATACGTTCTCGATCGCTTGGCTGAAGCCGGTGCGATCGTAAATAAGGGGAATGATCTCGCCAGATTTGATGAAGACATCGTCATGTGGGCTCTGGAGTCTACGGGTAAGAATTACATTGTTCATGGCAGAGACACCAATCATGTCGCCCGATTAGGTTATGGTGATCTGAACCTCATATCTAGTCCTGGACAATATGCATGGTTTGATCACCTCACAGGAGAGCGGCGTGATCCATTGCTCCAAGATGCTATCGCCGCGGCCAAGGTTGGTGATGCCCTTTCCAACATAACGATTATTGGGCCCATGAGTGTTCCAACTGACATTCCCCTTGCTGTTCGCGATGTCGTTCTCACTGCGGAACTCTTGAAAACCACGACAAAACCAACATGGTGCTGGCCTGTAAGCAGGCGTAGTTCTAGCTACGTCTTAGAAATCTATAAGGCTGTAGCCGGGGGTACTGAAGCTCTGAAGCGGCAGCCAATGGTAGAGGCATTTCTAGAGCCAGTTAGTCCGCTTCAACTTGCCGATCCGGGTTTGGATAATGTGATTGAATACATCGATCATGACCAGCCTGTATGTGTGGGTCCGATGTCGATGGTATCTGGGACTGCGCCGGCCACACTCGCCGGTACGTTAGCTCAAGAGAATGCTGAAATCTTGGCTGGCATCATCGTTGTTCAAGTATTGAAGCCTGGGACGCCTATGATGTATGGTGGTATCCCGCACGTCATGGATCCCCGAACGTCAAATTGTGTTTTCAGTTCCCCGGAACAAGCGCTTATGGCAATTGCCATGACCGAGATAGGGAAGCACTATGGTTTGCCTGTGTACATTAATGTAAACCTCTCAGATTCCAAAGTGCTTGACGCACAAGCCGGAATGGAAAAATTAGGTACCTTGGTTCCCGGGATGATGGCCGGTGCGGACCTATTTGGCCATGCGGGAATACTTGGTCAAGATCACGGCGGAAGTTTACCTTGGCTCATTATCGACAATGAAGCCATGGAGTTTGCAAAACGCCTGGTTAGAGGTTTCGAAGTAAATAGTGAAACATTGGCGAGCCCGGTTATTGAAAGTGTTGGACCTGGCGGAAATTATCTCAGTCATGAGCACACTGTTCGCCATTTTCGAGAGGAACTATGGCTTCCGAGTGATCTGTGGACTCGAGACAGTTATGAGACCTGGATATCAAAAGGTCAAAAAACGATCACTGATCGAGTAATGGATAGGGTCAACGAGATCCTCGAGCACCACCAGCCCGAGCCCATAGATCCTGCATTAGCACGTGAGATCGATAGGATTGTTGACGCAGCATACCGTGATTTGGTGGATTCATGAAAGAGTAGTGGTCTAACCGGGCATTGCGTTTTTCCGCACTACATTAACAACTATGAAGTTCATTACCTGAGATCAAATCTGTTGGTGGAATACATTGTTCGGGTGCACCATGGAATTCGTATCGGTCTTGGGTACATTTCCGATTTCTATGCCACGAGCGGAGGGTGAATTTGACTCAACCTATTCGATTGGGCATCGTGGGATGCGGCGATGTAATGACCGCATACATGTATTCAATACAACAGCTATCAGCTCGAAATCTAGTCGAAGTCTCTGCTGCATGCGACATACGTGAAGAGCGTCTGCAGTATATGAACAATCGTTATGGTGTGGAATATGGCACTACGGATTACCACGCCTTAGTTCAATCTGAGGACGTTGATTTAGTTCTGGTCCTAACGTCAATGGCCGAGCATGGGCCAGTTGCAATGGCGGCCCTTGAAGTGGGTAAGCATGTTTTGCTCGAAAAACCAATGGCAGTAACGCTGGAGGAAGCCGAGAAGCTTCTCGAGGTAGCAAAGCAAAGCCATGGTTATCTGCTATGTGCGCCCTTTGTGCATTTAAGCCCTACCTACCAAATGATGTGGCACCGGATTCATAGAGGGGATATTGGCCCTGTAAAACTGGCTCGATCTAGATATGGGCACGCTGGACCAACTTGGGGCCAGTGGTATTTCCGCCCTGGTGGAGGGGCGTTGTTTGATCTTTCACCCTATAACTTCAGCAGCCTGACCGGCTTTCTTGGTCCTGCCAAGAGGGTCATGGCCATGACGGGAACTGCAGTTCCTGAGAGGTTGGTTGACGGGGAGGTGATGCAAGTCGAGGTTGAAGACAACACTCAAGTGTTAATCGACTTCGGTGAGAATGTTTTTGCCGTCGTGACCTCTGGCTATACGATCCAACAGTATCGCAGTCCAGCCATCGAACTCTATGGGACGAAGGGTGCCATTCAAATGTTGGGAGATGATTGGGATCCAGACGGATATGAGTTGTGGCTGAATGATGTAGGTGCATGGCTGACATTCAAGGAGACGGATCCTGGATGGTTGTGGACGGATGGTTTACGTCATTTAGTGGAATGTATCCAGAGCGACATTCCTCCAGTCATCACTCCTGAACATGCCTTTCATGTCCTTGAGATCATGCTCGCCGCAAAGGTATCAGGACGAGAAGCTTGCGCTATACCGATACATAGCAGCTTCCCGCTTCCTCAGTTTGAGGATATGCCTGAATTAGAACCAGCTCATTTGATCCATGACCGAACTCATAAACGATGACTAAGCGTGGATGTTTGATTTGAATGAGGATCAGAGATGCAGTTGCTTGCCACTGAGAGTCTGACTCTTATGAAAATAATGGCAAGTGACTACGTCAATGGCCAATGATAGAAGGCTCTTATGGGCGCGGCTTACTGAGGTGTGGAAGAGTAAAGTATGTGAGCATCTAAAAGATCGAATTAACCTCGAAAGAAAAGTTCCACTCGTGGCGTATCGTATATTTTGGACATCTCTCCGAATTTCCATGGGGTGGCTGCATGCTAGTACATCTCATCAAGTGAATCTTGGCTTATGACCACATTAGATTCACGCGAGCGTATGTTAAGAACCCTTGATCTCAATGAGGCAGATCACATCCCTTGCTGCTTCATGAGCTTTTCTGCATTACGCAAGCGATGCCACGAAGACATGTTTGAACTCAGTAAAGCCGAGCTTGAAATGGGCCTGGATTCCATGCTGTTCATCCCTACCACACCCAGTCACCTACGACCTGAACATCCACATCTGCGTGGCTTACCCGTACGCTTCCACCCGGAAGTTATGGTTCGTGAGTGGCGACAAGAAGTTGAAGGTAATGCTGATCTTCTCCATAAGGAATATTCAACACCCGCCGGTACGCTGACTACAACCGTCAAGCTTTCTGAAGATTGGCCTCACGGCGAGCATCTTCCATTCATAGATGATTATCAGATCCCTCGAGCACTAAAGCCTCTCATCACTGGCACAGAGGATCTTGGAGCACTTCAATACTTGCTTATGCCACCTCAGGAAGATGAGATTATCAGCTTTCGTGAGGAGGCGAAAAAGGCTCACAAGTTCGTTGTAGACCACGGAGTGCTCCTAACAGGGGGGTGGGGTGTTGGGCTGGATATGGCCTTCTGGCTATGTGGTATGCAGGAATTTATGATCGCGATGTTGAAGCAGCCGGGATTTGCGAAAGATCTCCTCGAGATGATCCACATCTGGAATATGAGCCGAATGCAGGTTGTGCTGGATGAATCCATAAACCTCTATATACGTAGGGCTTGGTATGAAGGTTGTGACTTCGTTACTCCCGCATTCTTCAAAGAGGTCATCGTGCCCCAACTCAGGTTGGAGAGCGATTTTGCCCATGATCACGGGGCTAAATTCGGTTACATTTGCTCTTCTGGAATAACACCGTTGCTTGAGAGTTACATTGAATCTGGAATCGACGTATTGATCGGCATTGATCCGGAACAGGGTTCACACACGGATATGGCTCTCATCAAGAAAAAAATTGGGGAGAAAATTTGCCTCTGGGGAGGCGTATCAGGTGCTATTACGGTGGAAATGGGGACCGAGGAAGAGGTGCGGTCGGCTGTTCGAGCAGCGATTAATGCGCTTGGACCTCGGGGATTTATCTTATCTCCAGTGGATAATATCACTATTGACCAACCTTTCACCTGGAATAACGTTGAAGTCCTCATTGATGAATGGAGGAGAGCATGGTAACCATTGATACCATATACGACCGTTGTATGATGCTATGCTTTCCAGCAGCTGTGTAAAAATCAGTGCTCTCGATCAAAATGTACGATCCATGGGGTGCCGGATGAAACGGTTTATCATCGTCGGAGAAGTAAATGTAGATATCGTTGTGGGCGGATTACATTCACTTCCTGTGTTGGGCCAGGAACTACTTTGTGAGGATTTTCAAGTGCTGCTGGGTGGGTCATCAGCCAATTGTGGAAGCTGGTTGTCGGCCCTCGGAGCGAATGTGGATTTTCTTGGAAAAGTTGGATGTGATATTTTTGGCGAGTTTGTAATGCGCGGATTAGAACATCGCGGGATTGGCACTGCCAACTTTATTCAAGATCCTGATCTCCGGACAGGAGCATGCATATCACTCTCTTATCCTCGTGATCGCGCTCTGATCACCTACCTGGGCTCTATAACGGCTTTGTGCCTTGACGATATTAACCTTGATCTTCTCGAAGAGTACGATCATTTACACAGTGCTTCCATCTTTCTCCAACATGGGCTTCGCCCAGGTCTAATTGAACTGTATCGGGCGGCAAAGATGGCCGGGTTGACTACTTCACTGGATTGTGGCTGGGATCCGGAGGAACTGTGGGAGTTAGATACACAGAACTTGCTTGACTGTGTTGATTATTTTCTGCCCAATGAGGTTGAAGCCCAGTATCTGACTTCTGCCAGCACGACTGACCAGGCGTTGACCATATTGAGTCAGTATGCCGATTCAGTAATTGTCAAGCTCGGGGAAGATGGAGCAGTGACACAACAGGAAGGGAATGTGTGGCGAGCGCCGGGCTTCGATGTTAGCGTGGTGGATACGACCAGTGCGGGCGATTGCTTCAACGCAGGATTTCTCTACGCTCGGATAGAGCAGGATCGCTCGATCGAGGATTCAATGATCTTCGCCAACGCATGTGGCGCCATCGCCGTCACTACATTTGGGGGTGCGTCCGAGGCACCATCATCAGAGGAGGTAGATGCATTCATCGAGGGGAAGTTGTGAGCGAAATGATAAGCTTTCCAGTGTACGGTTGTGCTTTCTGAAAGGTCATCTCCTTCATTCAGTAGTGCTCTGCCATCCTCCATGTGGTGGATAGGCGATACGCTCTTGTTATTTTCACAACTCGACTGCGCATAGCCATTACAGGAGACCTTACAATGTCAGACTTTCAACCCGGAAAATTTCTATACAAAGAGATCACAAGTCAGCCCGACGTATGGGCGCAGATTATTATGCTTGTTACTGAGAAGACCAGTATGATCCAAGAGATCTTTTTGGGAATTGAAGAAGTTATCTTTGCTGGTTGCGGTTCCGGATTAAATGCCTCTATGTGCGGTGCACCAATCCTCCAATCGAAGACAGGAATACCTTCGCGTGCTGTTCCGGCAGCGGAAATCTATCTCTTTCCCAAGAGCGTGCTTATCGAGCAGCGACAGATGTTGGCTATCTTCAGTTCGAGGTCCGGAGCCACTACAGAAGTTGTTCATGCAATGGATTATTTGCTCAACCAAGGAATTCGTGTCCTTGGCATTACTTGTACGGAGGATAGCCCACTCGCGTTGCGTAGCGATCTGGCGCTTGTTCTTTCTCCCGCCGAGGAACAGGCCGTCGTCACAACCCGCTCGCTGACTGGAATGATTCTTACCACACAGCTCATCGCCGCGATCATTTCTGGGGATCAGCATTATCTGCATGAACTTCAGAGCATTCCAGATGTGGGCGAGGGACATATGCGAACTTTCCACGATCTTGGAAAGCTTATTGGGCAGAACCAACAACTGGTCAAGTATGCCTTCGTCGGAAACGGGCCTTACTTCGGACAGGCTCGCGAGAGTCAACTTAAAGTTAAGGAAACGGTGTTCCTTCCTGTAGATGCCTATCCTGTTTTGGATTTTCGACACGGGCCACAGTCGAATGTAGATGGACAGATGCTTGTTACTGTATTCATTTCTGATAGTGCGATGGAAGAAGAGATTCACTTTATGCGCGACATGAAGGCTCTGGGGGGCGTCGTCTGGGGTTTCTGTGACATTGCTGATGAATCACTCAAACACAACACAGATTATCTGATTGAAGTCGATTCTGGTATCAGTGAGCATGCAAGAGGGATTCTCTATATGCCAGCCGTCCAATATATGGCGTATTATCGCTCCCTTTCAAGGGGTATCAACCCTGATGAGCCTCCGAACGTACATTATTGGGTTGATACATCTGGTTAAGTGCAAATTTGGAGATAGATGGGGCTGGAATGGACTGTGGCTAGTCGAGCGGTCCTTCTTTCACTATGTTCCACAATTTCGGGACTTGATCAGCCAACACATCTTTATCAGTAATCGCTTCCCATAATGGCCCTACACCCCCATATTCGAAAGTAATTACCCAAGGGCGTCCCCACAAGCCAGCATGGACTTGTTCGAGAACCCATTCAAATAGGTCCCAATCCTCAGACGTAATTGGTAGATGTTCCAACAACTTTCCGGCAAAGGTTTTGATGATCCAGGAATCAGCATCCGCCAACTGAGCCGCTTCCAACCAATGCCCCTCAAATCTTTGTATTCCAGTGACATGAATTTCGCGTATATGCTCAACGGGCAATGCACGAATGTACTCGTGCACATCGATCTTTAGCTGGTTTGCGGCCAGGTGGGCATGTGAAACATCTAGGAGGAAACCACATCCTGTTTCTTCGATTACATGCCCAATCACTTCAGGAGTGAAACTATGGGACAAATGAAGTCCCTCAACGGCATGATCATTTTCGACGATCACTCGTTCAGGTCCAACCACCTCGGTGACCGCATACACATCCTGAATCATGCGCTCAGTCACTATGTCAGAGTGTGAAGGCTCAAAGGTATTGAGTGGCATATCTGGATAGTCTTCGACAGTTGGCGCAAGATGCAAATTGACAAAGGGTGTATTCGTCTGCTCGAGGAGCATCTCGACCTTCTTCCAGTCAGCTGGTTGATTCGTTTCTGTATCAATAGCATCTTTGATACCCGGCCCAACCCTGAGTGGGAAATGTATATAGACTGGGAAATCCGCTTGGACTGTTTGTATCAGATTCGTCCATGCAGGACATTTAAAGGAGTCGATTTGAATTCGTGCACTTCTGACCAAGTCGGCTGCTGCGGAAGAGTAGTTGACTGAAAATTTAATCAGGTTCTTGTCTCCTTGAGTGAGGTCTATCTGCCAATGGATTGGTTTGTAAGCTAGGCATTTGTAAAAGGATCCACAATCATGTCCTAAAAAGCAAGTTTGCGCATTGAGAGATTCATCTTGACAACCCAGGATGCGCAGGATTCCGCCCTTTACCTAATATTGAGGTTTTCCACAATCTAAAAATGTACAGCACTGGGATGAGGTCGTTCCATTGGATCATTAAGATCTTTCACGAAGGCTATACCGTTGGTGCATCCTGCTGGTTTCGGGGTGGGTCCAGGCGTGCGGATTGGTCCAGTCTCCGGCGATGAAAGAATTATGGGTAAACCCGAACCACTGCAATTCGGTGAGTATTACCATATCTACAACCGCGGTTAAAGCGGTGAGGTTCTGTTTTGGGAGGAACGAAATCACCCTTATTTCCTGAAGTTGTACACCAAGTACATCGCACCGATTGCCGAGACCTTTGCCTATTGTCTTATGAGCAACCATTTTCATTTACTGGTTAGAGTTAAGGATATTGAAGAACATGTAGAGGATAAGATTGGTCCAGTCTCTGAGACTGGACCAATCTCCGGACCAATCTCAGAGACGAGTCCATACGTGAAGCTTCCGAGCCGTCAATTCAATAATTTCTTTATTGCCTATGCCAAAGCTTTCAACAAGGTCTATCAACGGACTGGAGCGTTATTTGAAAGCCCATTTAAACGCAAACATGTGAGTAATGATCGCTACTTCACCACACTAGTTGTTTACATCCATTACAACCCACAAAAACACGGATTTGTGAGTGATTTCCGTAAATGGCCGTACTCGTCTTATCAGGAGATTGTGTCAGACAAACCAACTCATGTTCAGCGTGAAGCGGTTTTGGACTGGTTTGATGGTCAAAGTGGGTTTGAAGAGCACCATTCTGGCGAAGTGGATGAAGCACTTATCGAACCGGTGATTGTTGATGATTATGTATAATCTAGGACTGGCAGTCCTCAGAGCAACTGCAAGTTGCCGACTGCCAGTCCTCTGAAGGAGAGAATCAATTTGCAGACAGAACACACGCCTACAGGCCTAGCTAAATTCGTGCCGATCTTGGGCTGGTTGCCCGGGTACAAGCGAGGTTGGTTCCGCATAGACCTTGTTGCTGGTTTATAGGCCGCGGCGGTCGTGATCCCGCAAGCGATGGCCTATGCGACCATCGCAGGTCTACCTGTCGAGGTCGGGCTCTATACAGCCTTCATACCCATGCTTCTCTACGCCATCTTCGGGACCTCGCGACCTCTCAGCGTGAGCGCCACATCCACGATCTCGATACTCACAGCCGTAGCCCTGAAGCAGGTAGTTCAGAGCAGCGATCCCTATGACTACATCGTCCCAGCGGCTACATTGGCCTTCATCACGGGCATCTTCTTGTTGGTAGCTGGTATCCTGCGCCTGGGTTTCCTCGCGAATTTCATCTCGGCTCCCGTACTGACAGGCTTCAAAGCTGGCATCGGCGTGGTGATCTTTGTAGGTCAATTAAGGTATTGGGACTCTCGCTGGAGAAAAGTCCGATACTCCAAACGCTCCAATCGATCCTGCAAAACTTGGATCAGGTCAATTTGGCCACACTTGCAATCTCTCTGCTCACACTGGCAATCCTCATTTTCCTGCCGAGGTTCTCGAAACGTATCCCAGCCGCGCTCGTGGCGATGGCTTTTGGGATCCTTCTCTCAGCTGTTTTTGATTTGACCGCACTCGACGTTAAGCTTGTTGGACCGATCCCGTCTGGTCTACCCTCCTTATCACTCCCTGATCTTTCATTGATCTCTGCTCTCTGGCCGAGTGCCTTGGGCATCGCATTGATGTCCTTTGTTGAATCGATCGCAGCAGGGCGTGCCTTTGTCCGGAGAGGGGATCCAACCCTGGATCCTTCCCAAGAACTCGTTGCACTTGGGATGGCGAACATTGGTGGAGGTTTTACCCAGGCCTACCCTGCGGGAGGTGGAACATCTCAAACAGCCGTCAACAACCAAGCCGGTGCGAAATCGCAGATGGCCGAGATCGTGACGGCCGGAATGGTCGTTATCACAATGTTGTTCCTCGCCCCGTTGATCAGTTTAATGCCTGAAGCTACGCTTGGTGCGCTGGTTCTTGTGGCCGCTGCTGGTCTGATCAAGATCGGTGAATTTTGCCAAATTCGAGAAGTCAGAAATATCGAATTCGCCTGGGCAATCGTTGCATTCATCGGCGTGATCCTCTTAGGGACATTGGAGGGGATATTGGTCGCTGTGGTCGTGTCCTTATTGCACATCATTTACCTTAGCAACCATCCACCTGTCCACATCATGGGACGCAAGCCGGGAACCGATATCTTTCGCCCGTTGACGGACCATCCAGACGACGAGACCTTCCCTGGTCTGCTCATGCTCCACCCGGTCGGTTTGTTATACTTTTCCAGTGTCCCCCGTGCTTTAGAAAAAATGGACAAGTTGATCCACCAGACCCATCCGCGGGTAGTAGGCCTGGATTGCAGCGCGGTGGCCAACATAGAGTACACGGCTCTCCAACAGTTGGCAGAATTTGAAGCCAAGCTGCAGGCAGAAGGCGTGGAATTATTGCTCGTTGGACTGAATCCCGAAGCGCTACATGCCGTCGAACGGGCCCCTCTGGGAGCGACATTGAGCCACAAACGCATGTTTTTCAACCTCGAAACAGCGGTTGAGGCCTTTATTGAATCTGAGGATATCAAGTCGTAAGGTCCATCCATTTTAAATATAAGCAACAAGAGCAAGAGTGCCTTATCCCTTTCGCTATTGATCTTCTCATTGCCATGGGCGTCTTTCTTGGTGGACAGATCATTATCCGTCTCATTCTGGGGCTTGTTAATCGATTGCTGACGAACATGGGTTTTGACGAGATCTTCGTCAGATTTGCTTGAAACGTAATCAATCTTTATTAACGTGACTAACCCCACTGGATTTGAACGCGAAAGGGGCTGCCGCAATTGGACAGCCCCTGTACCCTTGTGAAGGTTGGCGAACCTGCGGTTAACGAACCTCCGGTTCGCATAAACCTTCGCAAGGGTATTTATTGTTGGGCCGAAGGCTCGACGACAATGACAACCGGAACCTGCTCACCGCTGACGTGCGGATTATAGTAATCGTAGACCGTGCTAACAGGTGTCTGGGCGATCAGCGGGAACTTGGCCCGGAGTCGGTAGCTAAATGTGAGTGGGAAATCGTAACTTAAACTACTTGTGTAGAGCAGGATCTGACGTCCCGTTAATTCATATCGTTCAATGACGGGGTATTCGCCTGTCCCGGAGAATTCCTGGCCCTCTGTGATGAGTGCATCCAAATCCTGTGTCTCAACGCTAAAGCCGGGAGGGATACCTAGGTCGATGATGGCTGATTCTGAGCGAGAGTCCGGGGTGTTCATGGTGATAGCGACGTCGACTTGGAGTGTGTCATCCATCGATAATCTCGTACGATCGTAAGTTAGGCTGATTGTGACTGGCTCCTGCCGTTCAACCTCAATGACGCTGGGTATTGCAGACCATGGCAAGAAGTAACTTCCAGAAACCTGATACATCAAGTTGCCTCGCCCGCTTGCACTGATCTCCAGGGTGTTCGATCCACTTACCTGGAAGTCCTCGAAGACGATCATTTGAACGACATCGAAGTCCTCGGGCGTGATGGTGATGGTGTGGGCTTGACCCTCGTTTAGTGCAACGCTGACAGTGGCGTCGGAATCCTCAGAACGCACACGGAGGCTCTCGCGCAGCGCCTTGAGCGTCATTACGGTCGCCTGTGTGGAATACCAGGAGCCATAATAATCTTTTTGCCGGATCAGGTGGGTGAGACCGCCAGTTGTTAGGTCTGGGTGGCGGTTGGCACGCAAGAGAGCATGCGTGGCAAGGGCCGTGGTCACCATGTCCGCGGTAGGTCCTCGTCCACCCATGAATGTCGAACTGAGGCTCTCCCAATAGATCTCGTCATCCTCGACGATCGCAATGGAGGCCATCTCATCCAGGATCCTTTCGGTGGTTGCCGAAATCTGACCTTGCCCGTTCACATCCAACGCGACGAACGCGTTAGCAACCAGTGCAAGGACATATGGCGCTGAAGCCTTGGTGTAGTTGGCTTTGAGAAAGCTGAGCCCGCGTTGAGTTCGAGCATCCTGCCCATATCCTGCCTCTGCCAATCCCCATAGGATATAGGCCGTGCTGGGGATTCGACTCGTCGAGGCGTCAGCCCAAAATGGATCATGGAAAAATCCACGATCGCTATCCCATGAACCATCCTCCCTCTGTTCATTGAGGAGCCATTCAGCCGTGCGTTCGGTGATCCTGGGATCCACATTGTGCACGCGGCTCATGTCGATGAACTCCATCAAACCGTAGGCTGTGAGCATGCGATCTGCTGGATGTTTGCCGTAGAGGCTGAACCCACCTCCGGCGACTTCGAAGGTCACAAGGCGTTGATATCCAACGTTGATGTAATTTTCCGCCACCATCTGCACTTCGGGCGATAACTGATTGGAGGCACGCAAGTAATCCAAAACCATGATGTTCGGGTAGGCTGCCGAGGAAGTTTGTTCAAAGCAGCCGTTGGGCATACGGAGGATGCTCTCCAGACCCTCGACAACCTGGCTCGCAATGCCGGGGTAGATTTTCACAATCAGTGCTTGGCTTCCTTGGGTGGCGCTAGGATGAAACTCAATTGGGATGTTGAGTGTCCCCATCTCCAGACGGTCGGATTGGGTGAATGTGAACTCCTTCCCATTAGGGTGGACATGAACGTTTTTCTGTATTGCATCGGAGAGTTTGCTGCCCCATGCGGTAACCCGAATGGGGTGAAAGCCGAATTCAACTGCACGGATCCGAAAATAGACCACGCCAATTTCGTTGGCACCAATCGTGATGAGCTTTTCGGCATCGTCCAGGAGCTCCAACCATCCAGGTTCATCGAAGACCAAACGGACTTTTTGGGGCATCTTTAGGTAATTGAAAACAGCAACGGGCACCGAGATTTCATCGCCCACGGTGAGCGCTTGGGGCAGATCCAGGTCGATGAAGAAGTCCTGGAAGACGGGTAATGCGCCGACAGTATTGCCCAACCTGCCATCAGCAGTTGATGCAAGTGCGCTCATGCGCCATGTGGTGATGCTGTCAGCGATGGGGATCTCGAGGTTGAGAAGGCCAGCCGTATCGGTCTCGGCCTCAGGAAGCCAGAGCAGGGTTTCGGGGAAGTATTGGCGTAAGCGTGGCGCGTCGGCCGCTGCTTGCGCTGTGTCTGCCTCAATCACGCCGTCGGCTGGAACCCCCATTTGGCGACTCTCTTCCACAAAAGGCAAAGATGCGCCTGCGCAAGAACTGAGAAATATGCTCAGGATCACCAAGAAAGACATCGTTGTGTATGCAGTGAATGATTTCCGGTTCAAACTGGAGAACTGGGTGATGAGCGATGCATAGATCAACAGCATGCCGAGTAGAAAAGCCACACCTTGGACAAATCCTAACGAGAAAAGGTCATTATCGCCGGCCCGGTAAAAACCGAAGAGAAGGATTCCATAGGCCAATAACACGCCTGCCGCTACCAGCCTGGACCAACTCTTGAGGCGAAATGCAATGAGAGTGAGGATCAAGAGCACAAGGCTGAAGAATCCCCAGATGATCGGGACATATCGATCATCGAGGATGGCTGCCAATGGGCAGATGAGGAATGGAAGAATTCCGATTCCCGTGAGGGATGCTGCAAGGCTGATACTCAACCGCTCTTCGCGATATGCGGTGAACAAACTTAGACCAGCCACCCCAAGCGGCAACAGCAACGACCAGGCAAAGAGGCCATCGAAGAAATCAACCTGGCGGGCCTTCAAGCTCTGCAAAACGGTTTCGTGTGAATTCGCCTGAATGCCGAAAGCGATTTTCTCTATGGTCGCATTCGCTAGTGTGGCATGTGCAGCGGTTTCCCTCGCATACTGTAGGTCCTGGTCCACTTCAACCGTCTTATCCTCATTGACCAAATCGCTGACACTGTAGCCGTGCAGGTCATAGCGCGGGTGGAGCAACTCGCTTTCCAAGAGGAAATACAACTTGGCAAACCCTGGGTCGCTTTCGGCGACTGCAAACACCGATTCATCTACGATCGACAGTCCTAGCAAAGCTTGTGTTCCAGAGCCCATTTCGTCACTGACTTGGATCTCAAGGTTCGCTGTTTCGCCTGGGCGAAAGGATTCCTGATCAAGTTGGAGATGGAGATCGAGTTCTGTCGCGGCATCGACGACTACCAGGCGTGTATCACGCGTAATAATCCCTGATGGCAGGATTTTGTAAGCGTGTAGTTCGAGTGTGCCGTAAAGATCAGGGCTCACGTCCGCTGAGACTACTGCGACTCCCGGCCCAAGATCAGGATCGGTTCCTATATGGACAGAGCGAGTGCTGAGGGTTTGGCCCTGACGGACGATGTCCAGGAAGATGGTTCCATTCGGTTCTGAAGTGAGCAGAGTCAAGACCATGGTTTCACCGACCCTGTAAATGGGTTTATCGGGTCGGAGGAGGACGTATTCCTCGCGCATGTCGTCGCCCTCGAATACGAACGTTTCTATGGCGGTCATTCCGTTGGCTGCCCTGGAATAAACATCGACGGATATGTTGGGGGAACTGGGCACGAAGTGGATTTCCGCCAGGCCGTACCGGTCAGTAGTGACTTCTTCAATGATGTCGCCCGCCTGGCCGGGGCCATAAATATCGATCGAGAGCTCGGTTTGGACGGGCGTGCCATCGGGTTGACTGGTGAAGATGTAGAGGATGTTTTCTACGCTCGGGCGGAGTTCCCCGCTTTCTGGGACGACTTCAATGACCAATGGATCCTCTGAGATGAGGATAGAGAGGTTGGTGATTTCCGTGTGTTGGGCCTGGTCTGTAACGCTTGCCTGGATGTAAAAAGATCCCAAGCCCCCCTCGAGATCCGTGCCTACCATATACTCTGGAAGATTGAATTCAAAGTTGAAAAAGCCATCCTCATTCGTCATCCCCTGAATGTTGAAAACGTCGGTCCGTTCAACATCGAATGCATAACCCTCGAGCAGCACCGTACCGCCCTCCACAGGTTTACCGAAGAAATACTCAGCCTTCAGAGATCCCAGGACGAGGTCGCCAGGAATGTAGAAGGGCCTCTCCATCTCCAGTGAAACTGCGAATTTCGGGAGTGTGTAATATTTCACCTCGACGGTCTTTTCAGAAAGTGTGTCGCCCAGTAGAGCGGTGATCTTGTAATTGCCTGTGTTAACTTCGCTGGCCAATTGGAAATCGATCGCGGCAACTCCATATTCCGATGTGGGAAGGATTTCTCGAAAAACCTTGTTGCCTTTGCCGTCGGCAATGGCGATCTCCATATTCTTACCAGAAGCAGGGGCCATATCGAATGTGCTCAATGCTAGTGCGCGTACGTGGATCATCTGCCCAGGCTGGTAGATTGGTTTGTCCGTCGTGAGTAAGATGCGGAATTCGCGCTCGATTGAGATTGCTTTGGTGAGAAGGTCAGAACCCAGTTCAGATTTGGTTTGGACGATTAAAGAAGCCTCTCTGAATGGGGATCCTCCAGAATCTCCATCCTCAGGAACGTCGAACGCGACATTTGAGACGCCAGAGATATCCGTCTTGCCCTTGAATACCTCAATACGTTGGCCGCCCCCTGTTGGTTCGAGTGAGATTATTACATCGGAATAAGGGAGAGGTGTGCCGTCGCTGCTGTCGCGCACGAGGACGCGGAGATGGGCTTCGGATCCGGGTTCAAATCGATCTTGTCCAACGATGTGGGTTTCATGCCTGCTGACATAATTGGGTAATTTGATATGGTATTCCGTCAGGGCCCACAATCCGGCTGCGATGAAAATGAGAATGACGAGTAGAACAACCAGATACTTCCTTTTCATCGTTATACCTCCTCAATAACTCGCACCTACCAGCAGAGTACAATTGTGGAACAAAGTCTTATCTCGCGCTACGGGTCGCTAGCTTCAGCGAGCTCTTTATTTGATGTCAGCCTATCAAAATTTAGGGTTGCGGAGCTTGACACTCGGGTTACAAGGCGTTGACAAATGATAATGCGGGGTTGGTATGTATTGGAGATGATGACTTGTCATCCCTGGAACCTATTTGAGAAACCCGCTTCATTTCGTCTCTTGTAAACTTAGCTATGCTCGATAGATTGGTCCGAGAAGATGAGGAATAGTCTTGATTTAGTGGCGAAACTGATGATACTTCTGTTGGTCTGGTGAGATAATGGCCGATACATAAATGTGTCTGATGATAAGAGGTATCAGACAGTGGACAATTGCGTGCTTGGGATTAGCACAATCTGGTCTTCGATCTTTCCTTCATACGACATTGGCTTCTAGATATGCGCATAACCGTCAATTTGAGCATTCGTAATTCAAAAATCGATATCTACAAAGGTCGAATGCGTGGAGGAATAATATGGTTGGCATTTTAGTAACATGCAGATGATGAAATAAATGAGTGGAATGAGAGCCAGTATTTTTTGATCATAACGAAATAACATTATGGGGACGACCCAGCGAACTCACTATCGCATTTTGCAGCGACTCAAATATCTCATGATAGGTTGTCGGGAACGATGGCGGAAAGATCAGGCATTCTTTGGACAACATACCCACTAGAAATATGTGACGCAAATCAGTTTGATTAGCTACTTTTCATACCCCGATTTATGGACATGGGAAGTTCTGGGGAATTACGGCAATATCTCATTCAATAGGAATAGACTCACCTTGAATCGCAGATTTGTGTAATGCATTCACTACGGCTACATTGTTCCGCGCATCTTCAAGTGGAACAACCCGTTGCTTGTTCTCAAGAACACAGTCACATAAGTGGGCGATCTGTCTTTCATAAGGATTGGCTTTTTCAATCGATATTACAGAATCCCCAGATACGGTTCTCAGTATAGGATCTTCAGGACCATCCCAGAGAAATCCATATGCGTAGGGAAGGGATATCATGCCTTTACTACCTACGATCTCACCATGAAATCGCTTTGGCTGTGAAAATCCGCATTCAATGTGTGCAATGACCTCGTTGGGGAAAACTAGCGTTCCGAAAAAAGTATCGTCGACACCAGTTGTTCTTCGATCCCTCGACCAGCCACGTACTTCACTAGGTTCTGCGTCCGCAATCATGCGAGCGAAATTCACAGCGTAGTATCCAATATCCCACAGAGAGCCACCGCCGAGACTCGGATCCAATCGAATGTCCACCTCAGAAGTTCCGCTTTCGGCATGAGCGGTTTCAAGCCAAAAAGAGAGCACAGCATGAATATATTGAAGGTCTCCCAGGATTCCTTCAGTCATGATCTCTTGTAACTTTAGAGCTCGTGGGTGATAACGGTACATGATTGCCTCTTGCAGAAAGACCTCGTTATCCGACGCCGCATTTATCATCTGGTCGCATTCGTCGATTGAAAGAGCGAAGGGTTTTTCACATAGGATGTGTTTTCCAGCATGAGCAGATGCGATAGTCCATCGACAATGCAAGCTATTTGGCAAGCTAATGTAGACAACATCAATGTCTTGATCCTGGAGGAGTGCATCATAGCTCCCGTAGGCGCGTGGAATATTCCACTGTACAGCATACGCCTTGGCGCGCTCGACATCGCGGCTGGCAACGGCCAGGAGTTCGCATCGCGGCTCCTCAAGGAGAACGGGAATAAGCATTCGATTAATGCGGGCCGTTGAGAGCAAGCCCCAAGTCAATTTCCCTGAATTCATCTTCTTGCTCCGAGTGCAATAACTAAAAACTAGCGCATTATTTTCACAATGAATCAATCCTCATCATAACGATCAAATCGGCTCAGATCACTTATGGCACGCTGATTAGGCGATACATACATCCTTGTGGAATGTGATGTACAGGAATTGATGGGAATTGGTTTTCCAGGTGATGTGCCAAGTTGATCATTCCAACTTCCTCACTTACAGGATGATTGACGACAATCATAGGAAGGCCCATGTCGATGGCGATGGCAGCTTCAAAGCAATAGAACATCCCATCGTCAGTGCAGATCGCGAGATCTACTTGATAGTCGTGAAGGAAGGACCGATAAGGCGTGATCGCACCAGTACCGATCCCTAACCGAGTTACGGGGTAATCGGCAGGTCCGATGAGTTGAACCGCTTCTTGGCCATATTCCTTTGTGCGGGATGCCACTTGTTGGGCAACATCCAACGCTGTGCGACCACGAACATCATAAACACGGAGGAAACCGTTCCCATCGATTGCTTCACCAAAACCAAGTAACTGTCCCCAAGAATCTGGTATCCCGATATCCGGAAACTGATCCCATAGATCGTGGCAGCGGATCACTGTCAATCCCGTTTCCTCGAGAAAAGCACGTTTATTAAAGGCAGAGCGAAGGTTGAAGATCTCCATATCGTTGCCCTGATGGCTGTAGTATGTTGGTTCATGGGTGATAAAAACATTACAATCAAGTTCAACAGCCTTTTCTAATGCCCATAGGTAACTCATCCAGGCCACAGCGATTCCTGTAATTTCCACCTCGGAGTTTCCTGACTTGATGGTGTCGACGGTGTTTTCGGGGTGAACCCAGCCGCCATCCAGTGACTTCAGATAGGCCTGTAATTCCCTAGCATTCATGTTTGCCTCCG